>PJEL010000398.1_pt1 | contig 51524 bp, 76 predicted proteins | sample 1853271 | NCBI WGS metagenome assembly PJEL01 (sample SAMN08108733, study PRJNA415343) | Invertebrate metagenome, whole genome shotgun sequencing project. | host: Globobulimina | place: Sweden: Gullmar Fjord | collected 2015-08
CAATAGAATGGCTGAGTGGGTATGGAAATACAGGAGAGAAAGCTTGCTGATATCTGATGACTACGGTACTGGTAAGACTAGGTCTGTATGTACTAATGGAGCACATGTGTGCGAAAATAAGAAGGTCTTATTCTTCAGGACGGTAGACTTACTAAAGAGTATGTCACAAGCCTTCGGAGTGTCAATGTTTGAGGCAAACACCTATACTAACGAAATAAAGAAGTGTGATTTATTAATACTTGATGACTTCGGTAAAGAAAAACTAACTGAAAGGACTGGAGAGGCTGTATACGACATAATAGACTACAGATATATACATAAAAAGAAAATATGGATAACAACCAATCTGTCAGGAGCAGAGATGAAGAATAAACTAGGAGAAGATAGAGGTAAGGCTGTAGTAAGAAGGCTTAGTGAGATGTGTTTACAATGGGAGACTAACGAAGAATTACTGTGTAAAGAGGAGGTCTAAATGAGTAAAGGAGACAAAATAAGAGTAAGTAATTACAAAGCTTACTTTAAGAATCATGATGATATTGACTGGGGTAAGAAAGACGTAGCCTATCAAATAGTATCAGACCACATGAGTGAGAGGTGGGATGCTGCCAACGATTTTATACAAAAAGAATTCGATGACAATCATAAGGAAAGATTAAAAGAGATAAACAAAGGAGACAGTAATGTTAAAACACCCAAAAGAAGCACTAAAAAGAAGATGTCGTAATTGCTGCGGTAAAAAGGTCACAGAACATGAGAAATGCTACAACCTAGGGTCTAACCCGTATAATTGTATAATCGCAGAATTTATGCAAAACTCTACGTGTTACGGTGTCAAGAAAACCACTCTAAAAACAATTAAAGAAGAATGTATGCATTGTATGGGATATAAACATGGAGATGAGTTTTATGGTATTAATAGACAAGAATACTCAAGAAGAGTCCGTGGGTGTACGAATACGGAATGTTCTCTTTACGTGTTTAGGCTGGGTAAAAACCCTAATTACTCAGAAGAATTCAGAGAGAAGTGTAGGCAACAAATTAAACAAAACTGTTTTAACAAGGAGGTGTAAGATGAGTTGGAAAAGTAATTTCATTGAAGAAGTGTATTCACTTAAAGAAGATGTTGAATTCCTTAAAAAATGTATTCGTGAGCTGGAGTGTGATCACCCTATAGAGGAAAGATACATTTCAAGGAAACATCCATTCAGCTATGCTTTACCACGTTACGTGGAGTCTTGTAAGAAATGCGACAAGGTAATTCAATACCTTGCACCTTATTGTGACTTCGAAAAAAGAGATATAGAAATAAAAGAAGAACAATTAAAGGCTCTAAAAGCTAAAAGGAGGTAAGTAATGTTCGTAGACATTAGAAATGAAGGGCTGGGGAACTACTATGTAGACTTAGAAGAAGTAGTTCTAATCGACTTAATGAAAGACAATGACAAAGACGACTTGTTCTTTTGGAGATTCACTACTCAAATAGGGTCTTTTGACGGTAGTGAGTTTACTAACAGAGAAGACGCTGAAAAGTGGTTTAAAGACAATGTCGTTAACGTCACAGAATGTGATCTTAAAATGATTGGAGGTGAGTAAAATTAGATTTATAGGAATTTGAGAACATGAAAATTTGCAGTGTTAAAAATTGCGAGAGAAAAGTATGCGGGCATGGATATTGCAGCTTACACTATCAACGATGGCGTAGAACTGGCGATCCTATGAAAAAGAGGCCAGCAAGATGGGACAATTATACACCGCCAAAATGTTGTGTAGAGGGTTGTGATAGGCTTGCGTCTAGTAAGGGTGGGGCTAGTAAGGGAGCAGGACACGGCATGTGCCCAAAGCATAACCATAAACGGTGGAGAAGCGAAAATTTAGACATAATGAGGGCACATCATAAAAAATATCGTGAAGCTAACTTGGAAAAAGTATCTGAAGGTAAAAAACGATGCTATCAAGCAAAAAAAGAATACTACAACGCCAAGTCACGCCAATATCAGATTAACCATCCAGAAATATGCAAAAGAGGAGTTACTGAACTTAGGGATCATTATGTGAGAAGTATTTTAAAAAGTAAGGGCTTTAAACCTGAATTCATTACATCAGGACTTATAAAAGCGCAACGCGCCTTGACTAAATTAAACCGAACAAGAAAGGAGGAAGTATGAAAAACATCGAAGATCTAACCAGGGAACTTTGCGGTGCTTATGAAATTCTAAAGGGAGATCGTGAGTACGTCCCCCAGGCTTCTGAGTTGGCAAACCTCGCAGGAAAGATTATCAACGCACAGAAAGTTCAACTAGACTATGCAGACCAAAAAGGAGTAAAACCAAAGGTGAAATTTCTGGAGTGCAATAACTAAATATTAAGCCAGGGCCCCGTACCTTCTTGGTCGGGGTCTTCTTTTTTCTCTAACTCAGGCATTAAGTCTTCAAGGTCTAGTCCAAAGTTCTCAAATATCTTCATCATGTCTTGGGCTGTCCTAGTACCACTAGTAATACCGAATCCCAATGGCCCAGCTAATGCTGGAGTCTTCTTGACTACATTTAACACACTATCTACATCTTGATCTTCCAGTGCTTCTCCTACACTTTCTCCTACAGTAATAATACTATCTATCCATGAATCAAGAGGGGAACTTGTTATACTAGAGTCAGCCCAACGTTTACCTTGTATTTTATCTGCAACAAAGCCAGTTAGTGGTCTTACTAGTTGAAATGGTAGCCCTATAGACCTTACAACACCACCTATTAAATTTCTAAATGTTATCTCTTTATCAGGATCTAAGTCACCCCTAATAGCCTTTCTGGCACTATTAACGGTATATCCAAACATAGTAGTATATGCAAATATCATACCCATCTTACCATAAAAGCTAGTCTTGTTGCCATCTCTCTGAAACTGAGCTCTTGCTACCCTAAATGCTCTTGACTGTCCTTCAAAGAAAGAACTGAGTGTAGTAGCAATCTTAGACAGTGGGTGATTACTTATCTTAAGTTTAGACCTAAAGGGTATGTCAAACATAGGCTGTCCACCAGCTATCTCTACACGCATCCATAAGTCTTTAGTGTCTGCTTCAAGTTTACTTCTATTATAATTACCAACCTTGTAGTCAGACCATGTTTTACCTTGATCTCTTAGGGCTTGTTCCATTGTGTTATACATAATGGTTTCCATTGTGCCTTGGTCGAAGCGTGATACCCCAGAAGTGAGTGTATCCCTGAATGGTCTCGTGTTAGTAAAGAACTGCTGCATGTCATGTGACTGGAAAGATTCTCCAACATCAGCATCTACGTGTCTACCTTGAGCCCTAGACCTCATACTTGGAAGCATGGAATATGCGTCTTGTACTGCTGCCCTAAAGTTCTTAGGTAGTATACTTTGACTTAATCCCATTTTAGAGCTTATGTTCGCGGCAAGAAGTGGGCTATTTTTAGCCATAATTCCTGTATCCAGTACCATAGCCGTATTGGGGTATGACCCTGCTTGTTTGGCCCAAACTGAAGGAGATAACACCACAACATCCGCAGCTGTACCCCTTGTAAGGTTAGCCAGCTTATCCAACACAAAGATATCAGACCCTTCTTCAGGTAATTTAAACATATCTCTAGCTATCTTGTCTTGGAACTTCTTAATAGTCGACACATCGTCTTTACCATGTATCTCTTCTATTTGCTTAAGGACTTCAGGACTAAGGGCTTTATTTAAGTCTCTTTGGAGTTTTGTGTATGCGTCATATCCAGCTATCTGAGAGGCTCTTTTAATCCTCTTAGACTGGTAGTCCTGTATAAGCACTCCACCTTTCTTACCTGTCCTACTCCTAAGAAATGGCATATTCTCAGCAGTCATACCTTCAGTGAACTTATTTGACCCTACAAGCTCTCCAGCGTCTTTCTTAATAGAAAGGTTGTAGTGAGCTCTAACGGTAGCCTTCTGGGTACCCCAGTTTTTAATACTGGCGTTATTAACAGTATCAGCATCTACAGTGTTCTGCCATTTCCACTCAAAGTCGGCAGCTGTTTTAATATTATTATTGATTAAGCCTTCTCTGACTATGTTGTTTATGTCTTTATCTGTTATCCTATCAGCAACCTTCACTGTATCCCTGGTTACTTTTGTAGTTGATTTACTATATTTATCTTGTAACATCCACAATCCATCAGGTGAAGTAAGATGTCTATTACCATTAGCATCAGGAGTGTCAGTCCTTGCAGTATTGATAAAGTCTACTACTTGGTTAGGCGTAAGTTCTATCTTTTGACCATTCTCTAAGTCAAATGACTGCTTATTAGTTTTACCTGGGTACATGTCACTGCTCTGTAAGTTTCTCTGGTCTAGTGTTATCCCGGCTTCTTTAGCCTGTTTACGGTAACTACCTAGATAGCGCTCTTCAGATACCTTCCTAGACTGATATGCTTGGTATACCCGTTGACCTGTAGATCTAAACAAGGCACCATCCCAGTCTCCACCGCCCACTTTAAAGAGTGTATCATAAAAACCCTTTGAGGCTGAGGTGAGAGCATCTATCTTATCTGTATGTCTTTTTAATTGTAATTGTTCTCCAGGTTTAAATGTCCTATCTTTTCTTCCTGTCACCTTCATTTCCCTAATGACAGTCTTATTGAACTCTTCTGTACTGACTAGTCTATTGTCTCCTATTTGTATTAAGCCTTCTTCAGCCTTAATAAACGTATAAGCATTAATGGCAGTGTCTAGTGCTTCAGCCTCGACTGGAGTTATCACTGCTTGATTCTTACCATTAATAGACTCCAGGTTCTTAATAGCCTCAGAGGGGAAACCACTAACATTCTTCATGGCTTCAACTAACTTTTCAGTATTAACAACCTCTCTATTAGTTACAGGCTCTAATACTTCAGAAAACCTTTGATCTGTAGAGAACTCATCTGCCTTAATAAGTGCTTCATCCCTTATAGCTATACCGTCAGTATTGTCTTTTGCACCTTGTACGATGTTTAAGGCTTGATTTTTGTCAAAAACACCTGACTCAAGGTCATGTTCGAGTTTGAGCTTTTCGAGAGAATTTAGGGCGTTTGACTCCCGTACTACCTCCCTTATGTCCTTTAGCGTCCCTTCTTCCGTGACGAGGAACTTCTCAGCACCACCTTCTTGGAGATCTGCCCTTTGTTCCGTTAGTTCTGTCTCAGTCTTTGCTACTTCTGTATTTTCTGGTGTTGTTTCAACCTTCTCACCCTCCAGACCTTCTACTTTACTTTCTCCCTCAGGACGTACTTCTTCTATTTTTGCTACATCTTTCACTTCACTGTCTACTGGTCTACTTTCTTCTGTAGTCTTACCAGACTCCAGCTCAATAGACCGTACAGCCTCATCCATTGTAGTTCTTGAGATAGCATCATTCTCAACTCTATTGGACTCTTGGAATTCAAGTGCTTTTTGTATGTCTACTTCATTAAATGAACCCTTCTTCATTGCATTGGTAATAGCAGGGTTGTCTTTTCTTAAAAGGAGATTCTTTTGAACCCAATCACCAAATCGCTCGTTTACTCCACGCCCCATTTGGGTGCTAATACCCAAGAATGAGGGTATTGCATCTGAAGCTAAAATAGGGGATATGTGTAATAGAATATATTTGGCTAAATTATCTTCATCATTCATGAGCTCAGCTTGAGCCCTGGCTGCTGCTACAGCATTCATATAGCCTGGGCCGTTGTCGATTAACTCTCTGGTTGTAGTTATGCCAGTATTAAGAAGGAGGAAATCTATTACCCCACCAGTAAAAGCTGATGCCGCTTTACCCTTAAAAAGAGCTTTTCCAGCACCAACAGACAATGAGGGGGTATTGAAATATAGCATAGACCACGCAAAGCTTTTAAGTCTTTCAGGGTAACTGCCGGGGGTGAATAATAGTTCCTTGGGTCCAACCCACTTTAAACTATGTTTTAATGTTGCTAGCGTGCGCTCACTCCAACCCGCACTCATTGGTGCTGCTTGTCCATACATAGCTCCAGTTAGCCCTCTCATGGCCCATAAATTAACGGCTATTCCGGTAATGTTAGCCCCTAGTGTTTCCGCATTAGCTGAACCTATGTCATTGTTTTCTAAATGAATATCAACCCTTGCTTTCTGTGTATTATCTATTTGCTCTACATCTGCTTGAAATTCGATACCAATTTCTTCTAATTCATCTATCATGGTATCCGTAAAGTTAGATATGACTTCTGGGGTAAAATTCCTCGCCCAATAACCGTCATCATATGCCCTTACGCCTAAATCTGCAACTCCACCTATTGCAGAAGAACCAAGCCGTTGAAACGCCTCTACAACCCACCATGCACCCTTAGTACCTGTACGTTCAGAGACCTCAGCAATCTCTCTGGGTACAGCAACAAAGTCTCTATGGTAGTCATCTCCAAGCTTAGCCATGTGTTGAAGATTCTTTCGTCCACCTTCATCTTGAGGTATAGTCTCGGTGACTTCTTCCTTAGAAATAGGATCAAAGTAAGTAGTGGTTTGAGTACCACCTTCTTCATTAAATGGATCAGACTGTTCTTCTTGAGTAGCCTTAAGCCATTCATCATACTCAGTCTTTCTATCAGACTTATTGTTACTTACAAGTTTAGCATCAGGCGCACTAGACCTGAAGTCAGCAACCTTGCTTTCCGGTATATTATAGGTGTCACCCTTGTATGAGTAAGTAGTAACCTTCTCTACTTTCTTATTTTCAGCATTAGCTTTAGATAAGAAATCTTTTTCCTTTTCGGCAGGAACATTATATGTTTCATTGTTTACAGTAAACCGACCCATTGTATACTCCTATTTTTCCTTAAAGGCACCAAATTCATTGGCGAAGTTGTCGTCTAAGGTACTATTTCTTAATGCTTGAGCTTTAGCTTGACGCTCACTGAGGCTCCTAGCTACAAAATTAAGCCAATCACGTACATTTGTCTGGTTAACATCTTGAGCACGTCTATACAACCTTGTAAGTAATGGATCAGACTTAATGAAGCCTTCCTCGTCTGCTGTGATGTTAAATACCTGTTCAGGCTTACTTATGTACTCCCTGGCACTAGAGTAGTTTTTATAGACTTCACGACTCATAGAGATTAACTCAGCTTGTATCTGTTTATCAGTAGGCACCGCACCACCACGCTTTTGTATGGCCTTTCTACCCTTCCTGGTTAATTTAAGCGCTGGTGTAATATCTAAGATCTTAAGCTTAGAGTTGATTTCAGGGTCTTTTCCCACTGGAAGAGATATAGCTGAGGCATTGCCTGGCTGATTCTTTCTTATTTCATCCAAAGTACTATTAATTCTGAATAGTTTATTATCATCTAGGTATTTCCACATATCTGAGTCAAGTGTTGCTGTTTGATCAGGTGAAAGTTTGCCTTGCTTGTATGCAGCATACTTATAAGCAAAGTCTTTACCAACTAAATTAACGTCCCTTTGACCACCGTCTTGTATTTGTTTCTCAAACTCTTCAACCTTTCTATTGAATTCGTCTTGTTCTGGTGGAATTTCAGAGTCTAGTGGGAAGTCTATTTGATCACTATCTATCTTTCCACCAGCATTGAATATCCTATCAATGTTAAGCTTGCCGTTAGGTAAGGTGAAGTTGTTGTTATAGTCTTCTCTTGTGTTAAAAGTAAATGCACCAGCCTGAAAACCCTTAATGGCTGACGCTTGAGCCCTGGCTTGTGCCGTTGTGGCCCTTGCAGCCCTATCAGCTTGACGTTGTGCTGCCTTTTGTTGATTCTTCTCTTGTATGCCTATAACTCCATTACGTGCATCAGCAACAACAGAACTAGTCTTAACTCTCTGTCTTGCAATATCGCCAAGGTACTCTTTAAATCTAATCCTGTCAGTAGCATTAATAGATACTAGACCCTCAGCACTATCAACCATAGCATCCACCAAAAACTCTTCTATATCTTCATCTGACACGTTATTAGCACCAAAGGAATCCATAATACGAAAAGCAAAAGCCTCTCTCTTATCCTTAGACTTTAAATCACCTGTCTGAAATTGAAGGTTAGCTTCAAGTAAGTCTCCAATCTCTTTTCTGAAGCCAGCTATTTCAGTATTCTGATCCTGGTATGACTGTTCAGCACTGGTTTGTATTTGGTCTGCAACATTCGCTATTACATCATCCAAGTCATCTATGCTCTGAATATCAAGCCCCCTGCTCTTTGCAGCAGCAACTATGTGCTGTAGATACTCCCTTGGCTTCATCTTAGCCTCTTTAGCAGCATCTGAGATAAATGTAAAGATACTGGCATCTACCGCTCTAACAATAGACTCTTTATCTTTAATGAAGTCACGACCATTACGCATAACATCTTGTAGTATTTCACCTGATATATAACTTTCAAAGTTTTGAAGCACCCTATTAGCTACAGGCTTGTTAAATGCCTTTACTGAGGGTAATGGTACTTCTTGGTCAGAAGCATCAAATAACTTAGTTCTAAGCTTGCCATCATCACCTATTTCAGTCTTAGCTCTAAATCCTTTTTCTTCAGCTTCTTCAAGTTTACCTATTTCATTAAGTGTTCTAAATGGATGAAGTCTTTGTTGAGTAATAGCCTTTTCCATTAAGCGTCTTTCTTCTTCTGGGAGACTAGGCAGGATTGATCTTGCATAATTCTTTATGCCTTCACCAAATTTATCATCCATAAAGTTTCCTACTTGTGACTGAGCAAATGATGTAGCATCTTCATCTGTAGCATTAAATACAGTCTTTTGGTGCCAGTATGCATCATTAAACTTTTTATCTGTCTCAAACTGAAAAGCCCCCATGAAGGCATTCATCTCAGTTTCTATTTCAGAGCGATTAGTAAGTCCACGTGTTTCAGTTAAATGTTGTCTAAAGTCTTCCAAGTCATTAAAGTTTTTCTGTAGGAATGCTTCACCCTGTACGTCGCCAAGTTCTTTCTTTATTGTAGCAACGTCGGATACCCTAAGACGGTCTTCTTTAGCCCTAGCATCTCTCTTAAGCCTTTCTAGGCCTTCACCACGTGAACGCTCAAACTGTATTTGTTGAGCCCTTTGAGTATCAAATGTTCCAGTTTCCTCAAAAACCTGTTGACGCTCTTCTGTAACCTTTCTATCAAAAGTTCCATGAGGTGTCTGAACAGTTTCTGTAATTTCTAATCCATTAGTAGCCATGATTTACCTCACTAATCCTTTTCCTATATCACTAAATGGACTTCCACTTGATACAGTTCTTTGTCGTCCACGTATTGATCCGGTTCTAGTTGGAGCAGAAAGAAAATCAAACAATGGCCCACCACCTGTACTCCTTGAACCACCACTTGTTGACCTTCCACCTATTCTTATACCTCCAGAGCCTCTTCTGAGACTCTGAAATACATCAAAAAACCTACTGAACATAGTACCTTGTGCTTGTGCTATATTAAGAAAGTTTCCGACAAAGTCGTTTATTGCAGACTTCTGTTTATCGGCAGCTGTTATTTGTAGTTCACCCAGTTGACCTTCAGCCTGTAAGAAACGGTTAGTTATACCTGCATTTAAGTCTGTTTGTGCTGCAAAGCGTCTAAGTGGGTTCACTCCTGGGCCAAGTCTTTCAAGGCTAGCCTGTAGTCTTTGCTGTTCAATTTGTGCTTGTCTACCAAGTCCAGCCTCAACACCAGTCCTTACCCTTTCTGCTGCTTCACCAAATGGGTCTTGGTCTATAAAGCGCTCTTTAAGTGTTTCTGTGCCCTCACGTGCTTTTTGTAGATCTTCTCCACCAAGCCTAGCTTGCTCTTCTTCAAAAGTACCTAAAGTATTACCCAATGATGCTGCGCCTTGAGCGCTTGGAAGCTGAACTCCACTACGATCACGCTCTTGCTGTTCTTCTATGGTTGTAATTGGCGTTACACCCTCTAAACCTTGTGCTCCTCGATTAATTTGCCTTATAGCCATGATATTCTCCTTTTTAAACTATTGCCCGGTGGACTATAACTTTATCTTTTATTTCAAATTCGCCTTGACTCCATGCTCTCACCTTATATCCAACTTGATGCCCTCTAGCACCATGATAACGTACAACTCTCTTAGTTTCACCGCTGGCAAATGAAAAAGCAACAGTCTTGTTTGGTGTAGGACTGTAGTCTGTATAAAAATCAACAAGACCCCAAGTGAAAGCCCCTGGAGTTACATGTATCTGAATTTCCTTTAATTCATGTGAGTATTGTGGTGAATCGAAATCAAACCACTTAATGCCCCACCTAAAAGACGGAACACCCAATATAATCCAGTCACCAACAATAACAGCACTTAAGTCAAAGTCGTCATGATATGTTATTGTATAATTACCCGCACCGTTATCAACTATAGTTTCTATGACACCTCCAATATCCCTGGTTCCAGTAGAGTTAATAGCCTGAAATGGTGTCCCTATATCATTAGTGGATACAGCCAAGGTATTATCTATACTAAAACTTAATTGATTAGCAGAGTCTATTATGTTAGTTATAGTCCCCCATATAGTGGTAGTTGCAGCATCTTGACCATCTGTAAGACTATCTGCCCACTTATTAATAAAGCCTCTGTCAGCATATCGCGCAGAAGTACCCGTATACAGGACAGTTTCGCCCGTAGTTGGCTCTTCTATCACTGTGGAGCATGAAACATCCATACCCCTCCCAAACCACCAAAAGCCCGTAGAAAGGCTATATTCCACCCAGTAGTTAAGTGTGGCGCTGTCAACATAAGATATAAACCACCTAATAGACCTGGAAGACGGTATATATGTACCATGTACTGTTGAGGCAAGTGTGTCATTAGTGTCTTTAAGGAATTGATCTACTCTTCTTGACGTAAATTCACTTGAAGTACGACCGTCGAAGACTCTAAATCTATTACCATCATAAAAGTATACACCATTTTCAGTGTGTACTGGGGAAAAACGAGCGGGAGTACCAACAGGAGAAAGCGTCTTACGGAATTCCACTGGGTTTCGGGGGTTGACAATGTACACGCTTGTCAATGAAAATACCGCTAGATACTCCCCTGCGGTACTCACCGCTGTTAAATCTTCTTCAAATTGTATAACGTTAAGTGTAGGCCATGAATTAGGATCATCAACCTTACTCCACCACAACTTCTTGTCGCTTGTAGTTATCTCAAAATCGGTAAACGTGTCAGCTGCTATAGCTCCATTGTAAGCCCCTTCTGATGCAGTAAAGTACTGACCATCCACGTCAAGAGTGGCAATAGTGTATTCCTGTGCAATACCGTCATTCTCGAACTTAAACTTAGCTCCAATGAAACCATCTGCTATAAAACTATCATAAGCGGTACAAGTACCAGCTGCACCAGCTTGTGCCACTCCGTCGGGGTTTCTTACGTCTAAATAGTCACTTGCATCACTTACAGTCACAACTGTAGCTAAAGAAACATCGTTGTCAGAAGAAGTAGCTCCAGTACAACTCATCCTCATAGATGTGGTGACACTTGACAAGTCAGGACTACCACTAAAGGAATATCTCCATATATCATTACCTTGATCTGCTATGCTTGAGATAGTAAACGGCCCAAAACTCTGACCCTCAAACCTTGCAGCTGCGGTATCCCATTTTATTTGTCCTCTAGCTTCCCTGACTCCAACAATACCAAAAATTCTATCATTTAATGCTACAGCATGACGTAGTGTTGGTGGTTGGAAGTTGTCAGTTTCAGCTGCATCTACACTGGTAGTAGGGTCAGCTGTCATTTCAAGTGTAGCACCAAGAGTGTTATTGATTTGACCAATAAAATACTTAGTCCCAGTTTCAGCCAATGTTGCACTAGGACTAGCCTGAGAGCAATAAAGGTCTACTTTATCAGCTGAAGCAACAGGTGTATCATTTAAAGTGTTTTGTGGATGTGCCAGTGTTAGTGTCCATGTTATCTTTTGACCAGAACCAACCGCCTGTACTGCATTAGACGCAGTTGTAGGGTTTCCCTGCCTATTTCTACCATTAACATCAGAATAACTAGTATCTACTGGTACAGCAACTACACTAAACCATTTATTCTCTCCCAGTGTACCAGTAACGGCAGCTACACCAGTAAGTTTAAAGCTAGAATCAGTCCAGTCTTCAAGTCCCAGGTAACCTGCACGTCCAGTTTTATCGAAGTATCTAGGTTTATCATAACCATTAAATACACATAACTGAGCATTAAGTCTCTCAAAAGACGCTTTCTCACCAGCTGTTAAATTTGTAAGTACTCTTGTTTCTGTAGCCATATTAATCCTCGAACTGTAAATCTCTAATTTTATCAGTGTAAAGTTTTTGGTGTTTAATTTGCGCATCCCGCCAAGACTCAGGAAAAACATCATCACTTAAAGCAGAAATCATTTGCCTTGCTACGACGTCTTTGTTAAGTCCTCCTACACCTGTTGCCATACCAGGAATAGCGATAGATTTAAAGCCATTTTTTTGTGCTATACGTATAGATGATCTAGTTGAGAGAAAAGGATTAACAGAGTTACTATTCAACCTCATTGGTATTCTCATTGTTGGAGATGAAATCACGTGGGGTATGCTTAAGTCACCCGTTGGAACGATAAGTGATTGCCCAACCAATAACTCCCCATTGAAGTCTTCAACGATTCTCTCTTGAACCTTTTTTTGTACACACCATCCAAACTTCTTAGTAATGGCCCAATCTAAACCACCATCCATAAACCCAAAGGAATTAGCTGGGCTCACAATGGCATCACACTTTAACTCAAGTATAGATCCATGTATCAATTGAACCCCAGTGGGCCTAAGACCATCCCAAGCCTTCACCATGTCTACATTTCTATCTATAAAAATAATTTTCATGTTATAAATCAGTAATATGATATATTTCTCCATCACCTAAGCACACTGCAATAGAATGATCAATATCTAAAAAATCAACTTTACCTATTTGCAATATACTTGTCCTTACGAAGTTTGAAAACTTTTCATAACCATCACGCTTTCTTATTTTCTCATTAGTGTACTCCACATCCATGGAGTATGGGACTTCACCACCAGCCTCAGCGTGTGGATCAAATGACTGATCTACACCGCCAAAGTTTTTCCCATTTCTTCCAAATATTACCCTACTATAACTTTTAAAACTCGTCATAGACTTAAGTCTCCAAGTTTAGAGTCTTCTGGGAAGACCCATTGGAAATTAGCATGATATAATGTAATTCCATCCTTACTAATCCAGGAACCACCATAATCAGGGGCGTTGAAGGTGGGCAACGGGTAACCTTCATCCCATGGCTTTGCCTTCATTATTATTATATTATCTACAGGGTTGTTTTGTGTTATAGCTGCTGCATCACCCGTGACATCTACCCATGTATCTGGAACTAAGTCTGCACCTTCTGTCCAATTGAGTATATTGGCAGCAATAGGAACCTTCACCCACGCCCTTTTCTGTGAAAGGTAGTCAACAGACACTGAAGATGGAAATCTTATAGAGAGGTCTCTTGCTCCATCATGTGGCATATTACCAACAACCCTCCATTCTCCAGCGGGTGCGCCAATCTGGGTAATTGTATAAGATATTACGGCAACAGCGCCAACTAGAGGCGTCTGTGTTGTTCCTGCGTATGCAGCAGCAGCGGTAGGCGCAGTCGGGGAGCCCCCTACGTTTATATAACTCTGGAGCGCCGTACCGTCTCCAGAACCCTCTATCGCCCTCGTAGGAGCTGTATCTACCAAGTGTTGACCCAATATAAGCTCTAATGCCCAGAAGGCTGTGTCAAATTGATCACCAGCGTTTACATTATTCCTGTATTCAATGGCACCAGCAGCTGTAACGTTAGCCCACTCATAAGTAGCTGGGTCAGCTGGATTAGTTCTTGCACCTACATTTGCGGTCTCAAGTAAATCATGGTAGTCTGTATATGTCATTGTATCTTGAATTGTATTTTTAACAAAACTTCCATTTAAACCTTCTACGACAGCCCTAACTTCATTAATCATTCCACTGTCAACTAGTGAGTCGTCAAGTGAGGGATCTACGGTAATCCATGGTGGCGCACCAAGTCCAAGCATATCATATCTTTCATTAACGGATATAATGATATGCCTAAATCTCCATTCATTCCCAGTGTGAGTTGAAGGGGTTTCAAGACCACCAGGAAGCGTTGTCCCACTAGCAGAATAACTACCACCGCTAGGTACAACAAAACTAGACTCAGCTAAACCAAGTGTGAAATCATAAGGAGTAAAGCCTATACTAGACCAGTTAAACCACTGAAAGTCTTCCTGTCCAGGTCTAATTAAGTAGTCGGCTAATGCATCAACCCTATAATGCACTGCGTTATCCCCTTGGTAGAAAAAACCATCAAAAGCTTGGCCAAAATTATCTATAGATATATTTTTCGTGAGGTATTTCTGGTAACCGTCTCTTTTCTTGACAGCACCACGCCATCTTGAATCAGAATCAAGGGCATCATCAACCAATTGAGGAGCAATATTGGCACCAAGCCTCCTATTATCTACTCCACCAAACCTTACAAGTGTAGAATACTTGGGGTTATTACCTCTAGGGTTATATGTAACAAAATTTGTCATCTAGTAGTTATATTTCTACTCCTATTACTGTGTATACTCCACGCTGGCCCTCCACCATAAAGACCCTCTGGTAGACTTTGATTGGGAGGAGTAACCTCAGCATTCAATGCATTACTAATAGCCTCTTGTAAGTCAATTCTTAGTCTTTCAGCGTCGACATTATACTTTTCATTCCTATAGGCTTCTATTAAAGCTCTAAACTCTACAGCTTCTCCTATATCAGCCTCTAGTTTGTCTTGGTCATTATATAATGGCTGAGGATTAACTTTATAATATAATACAATGTCACTAGTGTATACAGTGTCCGTTTCATCGTATACTATCATTGTTTTAGTGCCACGTGGTCTTACTGTAACTCTCAAGCTCCCACCAGCGCCCCTGTACTCGGGAAGAAAGGCTATATTATTCACATTAGTGAAGGATGTGACTGTATACTCGTATGAGCTATTTCCGATCAATAAAACGTCTCCCACGTCGGTAGACAAAAAACCACTACCTGTACCAGTTATAGTACTATCACCGTTAGTGATGGTTATTCCTGTTTCAGTATAACCCTGCGCTGCACGTGGATTACCTAGTGTATAATATGGCCTAGCAACACGTGTACCATATAAGTTGATTTCACTTAGGAATATAAACTTCTTAAAAGTATCTGTGTCTTCAGGTCTAAGCAATGTAGTCCCTATATATGAAGGAGGAACAAAGAATTGACCATTTGCGTCAGGTGTTATGGTTAGAAATCTTTTATAACCAGTAAATTCATGTTTAGCACATAAGGCTTCAAGACTTCTATTAAGCCAAAGGTCAACAAGAGTAGGATTACTATCATCCTCTATTTGTTCCTCTATATATGTTCTCATTTCACTAAGCGTCTTCATCTTTTTTCTCCAAAATAGTTTTGCCTTTTAAAAAGCTTGTTTCACCAGCACTGCATACTGCAAAGTGGTATTTCTTGGCACGTGACAGCCTGAGAGCCTTTAAACACTCATAAGAAGTGTTCAGCTCTATATATATCTGAAGGTTTTTATAAAAACGTTCATCAGCCCAGGCTTTCCAGTCTAAAGCCTCATCTAGTGTCTTAAACTCTCCGGGAATTGAATACTCAACATCATGTATATCTGAGCACGGAGTGATGTTTAAGCACCATATAGTGTTTGGAATAAAGTGATATGTTAATTTACCCCAGAACCCAGCAGTTGATCCCACTCCATTACAATATGAAGTAAACACCTCTAAGTGTTCATTTAATAGCTTCTCGGCTACTTCAGACATTAACAAATGCTTATACTTTTCAAAACAAGGCTTCATCTACCTATACCTGCTCCAGTCACGTTTACATCAAGTAAGTCAATAACCTTTGAGTCTCCGTTAGAAAAACCAAGAGTAAATGACTCATCTGTTACTTCATCAACAACATTGACAACTTTGCCATCTGGATATGTTGTTCTTGTGTCAGTTCTACGATGTACAGATTTACATCCTACTAAAAGAAATACTATAAATACTAAGATTACCCATTCCCGTTTATTCATTTTAATATTCTCCTGTTGGTACTGTTATTGTGTCGGAAAGACCTACCACTGGTAATGCACCGAAGTAATTAGATTTTATTATCCTAAACTCATCTATATTGCCGTCAAAGAAAAATGAGCCTAAACTATTTTGTCCTAGAAATAAATTAGACGTGAATGTGTCGGTAGATGAATCATCAACGTAGTTTACCTGTGTACCGTCTTTATATATTGCGTATTTAGATCCCACTTTACATAAAGCAATATGGTGCCAGTTTGTATCCGTAATCTCCCCACCACCTGTCAACTGAATAATAGCGGCTCCCCCAGTAAAAACTCGAAAAATTAAGCCTGTGAACCCAGTAACGCCCCCTGCGTGGTCATGCCCTATCCACCACCCATCACTCCCACCACCCTCAAGCGAAGAAACATACATCTCCAGAGAGGCATGATCTGTATGTTTAGCTTGAAAATCAATAGTCCAGTCATCAGAATTGCTTGCAACTATATCCCAGTCAGGGGAATCTGGGGCGTCTAAATAAGAGGTTGATCCATCAAATGCCCTTGAAGCCGACCCCCATTTTTTATTAGTGGTATCATCACTAGTTGAGTTGTCAGTATAAGTATGAGGTGCATTACCCCCACTTGCACTATCTGTTATGTTCCCATTAAAGTGTAGTAGGGTGTATGTTGCATCCTCAACACTACTACTACTACTAGAGTTTTCCCCACTACTAGAGGATGAAGAGGAACTCTTTCCAGCCACTGAAGAAGAAGAACTACTACTCTTCGCTGCCACGCTTGAACTACTGGAGCTACTTTTCCCTACTACACTTGAACTAGAAGAACTAGACTTTGCTTGAATACTTGACGAAGATGAAGAACTCTTTGCTGCAACACTACTACTAGAACTACTGGACTTAGCAGCTATAGAAGAAGAAGAACTTGAAGACTTAGTCGCTACACTACTTGAGCTGGAGGAAGACTGTGAACTAGAGCTAAATTGAGATGAACTCTCCGAAGAACTGTCAGAACTGCTTGAACTAGGACTTGATGAAGAACTAAGCTCTGAGACAGTACTGGAACTAGACATACTAGAGGAACTGGTTAGCCCTTGGGAAGTACTACTAGAACTAGATGAACTATTATCATCCAGTGACAATAAGAATGCACCTGTACCAGAGTTGTAATCCGCTGACACGAAAGTAGAATCAATACCCGTTGCTGAATCCCATAAGACTGGTTCATCGATTGCGCCGTTGAGATATTCCCCTGCGAACGGCGAGCCACTATTATTATAATTTGCAAAAAACAGAGCTTGGCTGTTATCTGATATTGCCGTGGCATCAGTAGTATCAATTTTAGATACATTATCCACCCACGTCTTCACTGAGTTTCCATTTATTAAAATAAATACATGATGCCATGCATTGTCTGATATCCCCACATCTCCAGTAGAATGATAAGAGTTACCAATGCTAAAGCGTATATCATCTGCAACTGCTGCATTTATATCCACCAAGAAGCCATTAGTGAATCTATGATTGCCCATAACACCCCTTCGGGCTGTATCGGTTGTCTTTATCCAGAATCGCAGGGCAAAACTCTTAGTTGCAAATATTGCCGCTGTATCTATCTCAGAAAGAGCAAGTGATAAATATTCAGAATTTGCAGCAACAAAACTTGCTGCATTATTGTATTTACCCGTAGTATTACCTACCGTATTGTTGTCCACTGCAACATAAGATGCAACCGTATCAATGCGATTACCACTAGCTTCATCGAAGTCAAAATAGAAGGCTAAATCACCATTCCTGGCACTCATTGTAGCATTATTTGCTGTCCATGTGTCCCCTCCTGAGCTACTACTAGAACTGCTCTTAGCTGCCACAGACGAACTCGAACTACTCTGTGAACTAGAACTACTCTTGGTGGCTATAGATGAAGATGAGCTTAAAGAACTAGACGAACTTTCACTTACACTAGTACTAGAAGAGGAACTCCTGGTTGCAATACTTGAAGAACTAGAACTTGAACTAGAACTAGAGGAACTAGAGTTACTGGAGGAACTTGAAGACTTAGTCGCTACAGAACTAGAGGAGCTACTTGAGCTAGAACTACTAGAAGAGCTCTTAGTTGCAATACTACTAGAACTACTAACACTAGAACTACTAGAAGAACTGGATTTAGTTATCACAGAGGAGCTACTACTGGAGGAACTCTTGGTAACTACACTACTTGAACTATCTGAACTGCTTGAGGAAGACTTTGTAGCAACTGAAGAACTAGAGGAAGAGGATGTGCTTTCATCTATGTTTCCTTCTTCATACCACAGGTCAAATCCAGCACTAACTTCACCACCACCACCTGAAGTGCTAGCCCTAATGACAATATCAGACTTCTCGGTAATTAATTCAGGGAAATCTAAATTTCTGTTAAAATGATTCTGGTTTATATTATCTAAGTCTTTTACAACAAAAACTTGACCAAACTTTCTAATCATTAATTGTATACTAACATTCTTATTTAAAGGCGAACTCCCCCACCACTTTGTTAACATAGCAGACTTATCAGCAGGAACAGTCCATACAGCCATAGTTGTCTGACCCCATGTAGCCTTAATGTGGCAAACTAGATTAGCTGAAGCATCTAAAATTAAAATATTCCCATTATTTGTGCCGTTACCCCCAGCTTGTACAACAATAGCTCTAAATATTCTAATATATTGCCTTGCCGTACTTACTGGATTTGTGCCATCCATTGTAATAATCTCACTCACTTCAACCCAATTAGAATCAAGGCCAAATATACGTATCTTTTCAGCACCAGTATCACCCAAGTCATCAGTACCAATAGAACTTTCAACCGTTAATGTTTGAGCGGAAGTCATAAATGTATAAGCGACATTACCAGACCATATCTCTTCAAAGGCTGCTCCCACTGCATCATTATGTCCAAATTTGCGAATATGAGAATGGTCTACAACTTTATTTTCAGCTATACTATAAGTATAAGGTCTAGCACTGACCCTTTGCAAGTTATCTATCGTCCTAACTACCCCAAAAGTCGTATCATCTTCGCCTTTCCATTTCACTTCATTAAAATAACTCATTTTATTTCCCAGTCAGTATTCTCTTCATTATATATTAGTTGAGCTGTACCGTTACCTATAGTAAGCGTAATATCCGACTCGACGGTGTTGCCATTTCCAGAAACTGTAATAACTCCTGATCCCTGATTGCTAACTTGTATTACCCTGCCATTTACAGGTGTGGCTGGCAATGTAACAGTTAAAGTTCCATTACAACTCACGTAATTATCTGTATCAGTCACCGAGTAATCAGTGGTAACATTAACTATATTTAAAATATTCCCAGAACTAAACTGCACATACTGGGTACCGTCGTAATAGAATAGATCACCATCTATAATATATGAATGATGTATAAATGGGTCATCTAAAGGCCCAATTCCTATTCTGGACTGTAAAAGACGGACATCAAGCTCTTTCAGAGCAAGCTCCGTATCGTTATCTGTTGGTCTTATTGAACGTTCTAGTGCCATACTACTTTACTATAGCTACTATTATAGCCCCTATTGCAATAAGGGTGGTTATGAAGTATTTACTATCAACTTTCCCCTTTGATGCTTCCAATATAGTAACTCTTTCCGTTATGCCTTTTCGACCATTACCAAATAATGCTTTCTTACATTCGAGAACATCATTATGTATAGCTTCTAGTTTATCTTCCATACTCATGAATCCAATCCTTTTTGTCCTTTATCCTTCACGTATTTCTTCCTGTCTTTTTGTGTTATTTCCCGACCACAGGAACACGATAGACCCTTCTTTACTTCTTTTTTAGATACTCTTTGGTCTAGTTTACACTTAGGGCATACATACCACTTAGTCTGGTACAAGTTTGCTGTACTCTCAAGGGAGCCAGACGTATACGCCTTTCTGTCATCAACAAAACCTAATGCCCTGTCAAGAGCCTCCGAGTAATCCATATATTTAAATGCAGTAAGTCCACTGTCCTTATTGCAATTGTAAACATTAAAGTCTGCTTTTTCAAAATATGGCCTTAGCTCTGCAAACCTATAATTCATTTGTTCATAGGAAGAATTATTCCCACTACACCCACCTTTAGTCTTATCCTGGTCAAAACTATAAGGGTTATCCATGTCCATGTTAAAGTCACACCCTAATAGGTATACATGCCTAAAACCCAGTAAATACAGTATTTTAATTGCAGAATGCATGACAGAGCGCTTACCCTTGACACCATTAGAGTCTTCAACGTCTGAACCATTACCCCAGTTAATAGTGTTTTCCGTAAGAAACCTTTTTGCATCAAATACATTGTTTCTTTTCCAGAAATATACTGAAGGACAATCACTGACTTTTTTGCCGTGTGGTTTAATGGTATCACTATTCCATAAAGGTTTATGTCTATGACTTTCTGGTACAAGCTTCATTATCTTGGGGTCTTCCCATACCGTATACAGGAACTTATCGGCACCATCTACACATATCCATGAGTCAGGCCTAAAGTGTGGCATACATGCCTTAGTCGCATTGTTTATAGCCATAGTATAACAGTATCTTAGTGGCTTCTTATTCATATCAGCAAAGGATGGCCCACTACATACAAGAAAAGCATGACCATTAGTCATTGTGTTTTCTATTCTAGCTGGTTCTTTGTATACATTCATAAAGAATGGCTCTAATATAGAGTTCTTAATTTCCTTAATCTTTTCCTTTCCGTAAACCCTAATGGTAACACTGTCGCCATCTTTTAATTTACACTTGTCTCTTAGATTCTTTTCAGCAAATATCTCAAGACAGTTCTTTACGGGATTACTAGCTCTCCTAGCAAGGGCCTTTATCTTCTTCTTGCCATTATAGACCTTACACTTGTAATAAAGGTAGGGTTGTCTTTTAAGTGGAATCTTCTCATAACCCTCTGGATACTTGACGTCAGATTCAGTTAATACTGGCTGTACACCACTAAGAACCTTTAGTTTTTTATCGGGAATCATTAAATTTAATGACCCTGGCTCCAGGCTATCCCACTTAAACACTTTACATAAAGCTTTCTCCCTTTCAGGATTAAGCTTAAGTATCTCCCTCTCCGAAGGAGGCCCAGACTCCTTTTTAGAGCTACGAGAATACACTTCTCCTTTTAATTCGTACTTAACACTCATTCTTTAACCCCTTTAAGAATTCTTCTGGAGTAACTGTCCTATTCTTAAATCTATTACCCCATTTCTTTTTCTCATTGTCTATTATGACTTGTGGCTTACCTATAGCTAATAGCGGCTCAATACCATACTTAGCACAGAAACGCCTTGCGTACCTAGCTGTAGATGTCCACACAACAACATTGTGACCCTCCTTGATGAGACCCTTACAAGCTGCAATCATCTCCATGTTGGGCTCTGCCCACTTAGGACGCTGCGTCTTCGTTAGTGTACCGTCTACATCAAAAAAATACGTCATTACTGTTTTACCTTTATGTATTTCTTGCACTTCACTTTTTGAATCTTTTTCCCGTACTCCTCAAGTGTCAATAAATCCTTGACAGTTGGAACTGAAAAGGTCACTTTACCTTTACCTCCACATGTACATGGTGATGTTAAGTCAATCTTCATCTCTTATCCTCCAGACAGGACTTATCTTCACTAGCTCTACTATGTTGTAGGTGTATCTGTATGGGGAGGGGTATCTTGAGTTTACCTACACGTCTTCTGAATTGCTGATCACTCTTACACTTAGGGAACTTATCTCCCCAGTTATAATCAGCACAGTCATCTTCATCTACATAATACCCACCAGTAGCTTCTCTCTTGATTAAATGAAAGTATCCAGCTCCCATATTAGACTTTAAATCAGATTCTAATAGACTAGCAAAGGCCCAGGCCGTGGGTATAACACATGGATATTGACCTTCCCAAAGATTGATCATATCAGTGGTAGGTTGGAAGTCCGGTTCTTTTCTTGTAGAAGCCCTGCGAGAATACATCATTTCATTACTGGAAGACCATGGTTCTCTCTTTAGAAGTCTCCTTAAGTCTCTGAAGAATTTAGGGGCATATACCATATCAGTATCAGCAAAGAGTATATAATCTGCGTCAGACTTCTTAATGGCATCGTTTCTTGTTAATCCACGGTATTGAAAGCGTTCTTCGTCTGCAATCTCTCCTTCTTTACCATAGTCTATTGGTAGTATGTTTAATCCTTCGTCAGAAAAGGCCCGTAGTAGGGCATAAATTGGTTTATTTGCGCTCTTAATGGCAATTATGACCCTGAGGGTGGGTATGCGTCCTTTTTGCTGTAAAAGACTAGAAAGCATCCAACAAAGACGCTTGTCAAAGTTATGTGACTGTATGACTATGTCTAGTTTCATTCGTTTTCCCCCAATCCTAAATCTTTAAGTTTTATTTTATACACTGGAAGGCATATTATCTCTTTCACTTTACAAACCACCATGTTTTAGGACTGTAACACGTAAGGTTTTCTAGCTCATCAAACTCATAGCCGTGCTCCTCAACAAACTCATTTACCGCACGTCTAACCCCACACTTGCCAGCATGAGTCTTGCCATCAGAAAGCTCTTTACAGTTAGCATAACGTCCTACATAGTCATGACCAGAGACTATTCCTCCAGTCTTTACTTTAGGACACCATAAAGTTATGTCTTCTTTGCAGCTTTCATAACTGTGATTGGCGTCTATTTGGACAAAGTCTAATGACTCGTCCGGGACAAGTGGTGCAGCATCAACACTCATCATCCTCATCATTTTAACACGATCTATATAAGGCTCTATGACCTCTAGGCATTCATTGTATATGTCATCCCTAAATTGCCTTCTCCAGTCTTCCCATGGATCAACCATATATAGTAAATTAAGATCAAGATTCCTCATTAAACATGCCGAGAAACCACCCTTAAAGACTCCTATTTCTGCACCAACTTTAACTCCATGGTCTTTAAGTAACATTACGAATTCTTTTCTTTTTTTAAGTTGTTTCATGCTGAAAAGTTCCTTTTGAGTTTAAGTCTGCATATTGGTTCACCCAGTCTATGAGCCATATACCACATATAAGTATCATGGGAGGGGACTGGGAGTTTGCATGGTGTGTGTTTTGCACATAGCCTTGTAAACTCTGCCTTATGTAGACATATAAATGAAGCTATGCGTGGATGTCCATGCCTTTCACGCCACGGTATGTCTTTCGGAAAGACAGGCTTTTCTTTAGTCTTTCCCTCCCACCAATCATCAAGAGTGTTAAGAAAGTGCTTCTCGTTAGTTGCAGCTTTAGACTTCGTGTATCCCCACTTATGACCAGCTAAGACACTGTTAAATGCATCATCAGGTAAATCAAGACTACCATATTCAGTCTTAGTAGATACATCTGCATCTATTTTTAACCAGTAGTCAGTCTTAATGTCTCTTGCTGTACCTATAACGAAGCACGTTAACATTTTCTCTCTTTGGGAGTCATATTCACCACTCCATGGTATAAGCTTCACACCCTTTAGGAATGATAGGTCTTCTTCTTTTAATGAATCTTTATCATAATAACAAACCATGGGATGTTCATAAAGACCCTCAGTCTTCATCCACATATGGTAGTGCTTAAGGAGCTTCGGGAGATATTTGGCATCTACTGCGGTAACTATCGTCAGGTCATTTCTGGTATTTTGTAGATATCTTGCGAGCCTCCTATCCCCCAAAGCGCTTCCTAGTTGTGTGCAGGTAGGGAAAGTCCTTCTCATTTCCCAGTAGTGGGACTTCCATATCCTACATATATCTAAATCCTCGCGTACGTGTTTACGTCCGTGATAATGAATTATCCTGGCATCTTCTAAGTGTTCTGGAGTACTCTTATTAACACTAACTCCCCACTTAATAGGGGCTAACCAGTGTTTAAGGTCAGCAAGAAGCATCTGACAAGACAGTTCATCTGGAATAGGAGAGCAACCATGCTTATCAGCCATTACAGTTAAACGTTTCCATGGTGCTAAAAACTCACTGTCTTTAGTAAAACCAAAGATCCCAGTGTTAGTAGCCTTACCATATTCAAGGGCATGTTCAATTTGCCATTCCTTCATTATATTACTGTAACGCTTTATCCTACCAGATATAGTTCTTCCGGTAGTCTTCCAACCAGCAAACTCACCCGTACAGAAGCCGTATTCTTTAATCTTATCGAAGTATTCGTCTATAGGGCCAACGACTACAGTGTCAGCGTCTATAAACATAGTAACGTCATAGGGAGCATCTTCCCATAACTGAGCCTTTCTTACCAGTGGCCTTACACCAATGTCTGGAATAATCTTAAGATCAATATTTAACCTCTTAAGCATCTTCCTTACCCATTTCTCGGGCATACCCACATTTAAGAGTGTAACGTTACCTGTATATTGCTTCCTTAACGAAAACAAACTAACAAGTATGCGAATAATACACTTTGTTCCTTGATTAAAATAAATTACGCCTTGTGTCATTACTTAATGCCCCCGCTAGTCTTCCTGTTAATGTCTTTAGGGTCTAACTCAACCCAATATATTTCGTACACTATACAATCTTCCATTACTTCAAACTTGTGATATAACTTGGGGGCTACGGTACTAGTCTCCCCAGTTTTGATTATTGTTTCATCCGGTTCACCAGAAGGGTCTTTCCATACTGTTAGTTTGATGGAACCACTCTCAATGACAAACATGTTAAACTTACTTTCGTGATTGTGTTCTGAAGAGAAACCTCCCTTGTTACCTTCTATTCTATGTATTTCTACATTATTCTTTAAGAATAATGGTATTGTCTTACCCCAAAATTTACCGTGTACTTCCATATTAACCCTTTTTAAATATAATTGTGTTATCTCTATAGCAAGCTGGTATATTAAAACCACATTCTGCTATATAATTGTTTGTTAAAATAGAGTCGTGATAAAAACCTCCAATATTGCTAATCTGTTCAATCCAATCCCAGGAATCACAACAATTGATATGTCCCCTGCCACGTTGCCCAATGTGTGCTCCACTAAAAATTAAAACTGTATTTTCTTTAGCATTTTCATAAAAAGTATCTACTATATCCATTGCAACAATCTCATTAACATGCTCTATGACTTCTTGACATATTATCAAATCAAACTCTTGACCTGTATCACATCTATCTACATTAAAGTCATGCTCTATAAACTTACCAGCTTCAGGAATAAACTCATCCTTAGCTGCCCCGTAGTCTATACCTACTCTTGTGGGTATATCACCCATTAAAGACAAAAGAACGCCGCAAGAACAACCTATGTCTAGCACAGATTTCGCATTCTTACAGGCGTTCATACTTGCCTTTGCCATTACTTCATAGTAAGGCTTACCTTTTCTTCTTGCGTGAAACTTTTTATTATACATAATCAACCCCCGTTTTTTATGTTAATTATTGACTTTGACTTGAACTACTCTCAGAACTAGTACCTATAGAACTAGAACTACTTGAGCTCGAACTTAATCCCTCCGACTGTGATGTAGAACTACTACTGTTTACGCTACTAGAGCTAGAACTAGAGGAACTCTGTGAGCTACTGCTAGAACTTGAACTAGTCTTTGCTGCTATAGAAGAACTAGAACTAGATAAACTAGAACTAGGACTTGACTCAGAGCTAGAACTTGACTCACTAGACGAACTCTTCGTACCCACAGAACTGCTAGAACTTGAAGTCGAACTAGAACTATACTGCGAAGAACTATCAGAACTCTCAGAAGAAGAAGAAGAATTAGAACTAGAGCTTGAACTAAGCTCTGAAACTGAACTAACACTTGAACTAGAAGACTGAGAAGTTGTACCAGCAGAAGTACTACTTGATGTAGTTTGCCCCTGGCTAGATGAGTTACTTGAACTAGACGAGCTAGTCTTGGTTTCAACTGAACTAGATGAACTACTAGAGGACTCTGAGCTCGTACTATATGTTGCCACACTAGATGATTCAGAACTAGTACTATATGTAGCAATAGAACTTGAAGAACTAGATGAGCTACTAGATGAACTAGAACTCGAGGACTGAGAACTCGTACTATAAGTAGCAACTGAACTTGATTCAGAACTAGATGATTCAGAACTAGTGCTATATGTAGCAACACTAGAAGACTCACTAGATGAAGAACTAGAAGATTCACTAGATGTTGACTTTGTAGCAACAGAACTAGATGAACTTGAAGAACTACTAGATGAACTCGACATTGTCGCTACAGAACTAGAACTAGAAGTAAATACAGGAATGTTTTGCGTAACAGAAGACGAAGAAAGTTCTAAAACTCTCAATGTACTAGCACCGCCAACTGACAGAGCAAAAACATCGTCTTTAGTTAAATCATCTGCATCCCATAGCTTAACCTCGTTAGCATCAAGAAGGACTTGAGACTTAACAGCCATATTCCCGCTTCCACCAACCTGAAGTAAAACATCATTAGTACCAGTATTCTTAACGTACAGAGAAGTTCTTAGAGGGTTTGAGCTTATAATTTCGACAGCAGTTGTGTCATTTACGTTGACACGCCCACCAGCGTTATAACCTCCATGATTTACCATCATATTAAACTCCTTGGATTACTGAACTTAAACCAAACTAAGTGCTTGACCCTTGGATTGAGAAGCCTTATTCTCTAACTCAGCTTTAAGCCTTGCAATTTCATCATCCTTTTCATCAATAGTTAGTAAAACAGTCTTGTCATCAAAGATACGCCAATGGCCTCTCTTTGAAGGAAATGGACTGTTATCCAGATTATCCATGTATTCTATCACTTTTTCATCTTTAGTGATGAAAACATTGTGATCTTTACCTGTATTATCTGTTACTACTTCTGTTTTATATTCAATGCTAAAGCCACCACTCACGGCAATCGTAGCACCTGTTTTTGGATGTTGTTTAGTTTCTTTAGGTTCAACTATAATTATACCCGATATGGATTTGGGAAATTCATATTTCCCCACTTTTTTGTCACTCATGTCAACCTCCTTTAAGTGAAAATTAATGGGGGAGAAAAACTCCCCCAAGTAATATTAAGTAAGCGTTAGTGTTCCATGTACATCTGGATGCTTAAGCTTGAATCCTACAGCTCCATAGATTTCATCTCTACGGATATGGGCATCATTGTCCTGGATATTCTGCTTCCATTTAAGACCCCATTCACTCTTCCACTTCAAACCAACATGTCTGCTATCCACTAGGATACCATCGTTTTCACGACTTCTTGCAGCGTCAAATGTATATCTGTCTTTGACAACATCGATTTCATTACCAGAAGGAAGAACTATCCTCATAACAAATACACCAAGCTCGCTACTCCATTCCTGGCGATAGAAACTATTAGCATTTGTATAACCAATATTGGCTAGTGTTTCATATACCCCTGATCCACATATCAATGCTTTTCTAGGAGAACTTGAGGTAGGTGTGTACGCGGCATCAAATGCCCAAAGGTCAGACCAGCCAAGAGCTGCTTTAGAAGCAGTAATGGCGTTTTCAGTAGCAAATTCATAGAATCCACCAGTGTAATAAGCTGTTTCTCCTGCTGCGTTAGTTCCTTTGTTCCTTAGACCATAAATGAGTTTTTCATTTATATCACGTCTAATCTCAAAAGCTTTTTCAAGTGTTTCTCTTGAAACCTTGGCAACATTATAGCGCATATCTGTGCTATTCTGAAGCTCCGTGATATCAAACGTACGAGAGAACATTTCAATATAATTCCATACTTCAGTAGGAATCTTATGTTTAGCTGTAGGTGCATTTCCGCCCTCACCTAGGGAATAACCCATGTCAATCAAGACTTCAGCGTCGTCAAGTATTGCAGCGGTACTTCCTTGGTGTCCACGTGTAATAGTAAGAGTGTTTGTTCCTACAGTAACAGTGTCAACAAGAATTATCTCATCATGATCAGCTGACAATATAACCGTACCTGGAACAAACACAGAAGCATCAGCAACCACTATGGATGCTGCTACAGCTGAATACCCACCACCATGATTAATGGATGTTATTCTTGTTGGGATGTCATCTTCTGCCCAGTTGTAACGAGCTTGATCTGAGGGTTCTTCCGCTGGAAGCATTTCCAGCATCTTGTAGAAAACGGGTGAAAGTATGTTCAGGTCATGAAGTCGTTGGTCGATTTCAGGAACCCTGAACAGATTCCACGATGTTTCGGGAGCATCTATTCCCGTTGAATCAGTTGCGAATTGTGATAAGAAAGCCATTTCTTAATCCTCCAAAAGTTTTCAGAGGACTCTACCTATTTAGCTGGCATTAGATGATCTAATCCGCCATTGGAATGCCTTTGATTTGTAGTCTGATCCTTCTGAGTATATCCAGAAGGTGAACTTCCTGCACCTGGAGGGTGTTCATTAACTTGATCTTTAATCAATCCTAAGTGTTTTCTAATCTCAAGCCAAAGTGGACTTTCGTCTTGCTTTGTAGGAGTTTCTTTTCCTGCTTCAGGGACTAGTTCTTTTAAGTAATCAGGTATCTTATCCTGGTCTTTATACTTTTCTTGGATATCTCTTTCAAGCTCCTTAACTCTCTCTGGCGTTAGTTCTTTAAGAACTACAGCACGGTCTTCCGTAGGTAAAACCTCTAGTTGTTTTTTTAGTTTGTCCTTTACCCATTGAGGAGTTCCTTCTTCGGACTGCTCTTCTTTACTCACCTCTTCTTTTGGTGTTTCCTTGGCAGGTTTTCCGAGTTCGTCAAGTTGTTTACGCACTTCTCCTAGTTCGTTTCCTTGGTGTCCAAGCTTTTTTTCTAACTCAAAATAAGCCTTAGCTATTTCTTTGTCATCTTTATACTTTTCCCTAAGCTTAGCAAGTTGCGACGTGAAGTCTTCCTGCGCCTGTTCAACTGTTTCCTCTGATTTAGGAGCTTCTTTTGGAGCTGTTTCCTGTGAGGAGTTGCTTTCTTCTGACATGTTTCTCCTTGTATCCTTTAGGATTTTTATGTAATCCCAAGGATGGCTTTATCTGACTTATACCACAACATGTAGTGGTTGTCAAGCCAATTCTTTCAATATGTTGTCTATTTCTTTAATTCTCTTGGTTGAAGTTTCTTTTGTGGACTCGATGTTATTCATGTAATATATATATTCTTCAAGAATAGTTATTGCACCAATTTTTTTAGCTATAGATACACTATCCTCTGGATCACACTTAGATAAATAATCCTTTAGCTTTATTACATCACTTTTAATTATTTCAAAAAAAGCCTTTTTCCTGTCAGCCAATAAAAGCCAACTTTCTATCATTATCCTATTCTCCAATTGTTGTTCTTTTTCCAATTGCAGCCCAGGAACGTCTTCTTCCTTGTACTTCTTCTTAAAAAATTTATCCAGCATTCTGTCCTCCCCCAACTCCAGCACCCTGAAGTTGATTTGCTATGTTTTGATCCTCTTGCCCAGCTGGCTGTGCCTGATTAGGCCCAAACAACATTGTGTTATCTTCGTCCGGTATCAACCAGTCTAAGAGTAGTCTCTGATCAATGCCTTGAATCTCTGAAAGATATGGAATCATTTGCAACCTAAGCTGTGCATCTGCAAATTTATTCATCATCCTCTTACCTGTCAACATGTCTATTCTCATCATGTTTCTTATTTCTGGTGTAGTTATAGTCTGAACTTCCATAACGTTTTCCTTGTTGAGCATAGGGAAGCTTTCTTCGCTATTGTCTAGTTTCTGCATCATAAACCAAATTTTTCTTAACATTGGTTCAAAACCTGTATGCTGCAATGATTCAGACATTAATGTGGTTCTGGCTCCTGCTTGCTGTAAAAGGCTCTGTAGTGCCTGTGATCCACCACGCACTATACCAGCACCCCCTCCCCCCCTAAGACTTTCAGGTAAACCACTCATAACACCAAGAAGACCCCTTATGTCATCTGGGAACTGAAATAGGTTTGGTGGTAATGCAGGATTATTTAAATACTGGACAGCCCTGGCTGGATCACCCGTTGTCTCTATAACCCCATTGGGCCTTCGGTCTAATTCATTACCACGTGAATAAAGCATAGATCTGTTGGCTACTACTGGAGGGCTAAGGTGATAGGAAAGTGTGTCGATTAATGAGTTGTATGTTATGTTAATTAGATCACTTAAGTCACTTGTAAATTGAAGCGGTGACGCTGAAAACCACATTTCATTTATTGGACAACAGGAAAACTTAACCAATGGATTAGAAAGTATTTCACCTTTATTACTATGATGATAAATTTCTAAATCATCTACAGCCCATATAATTTCATCTTTCCCGTAGTACTTAATGACAGGTATACGCTTTGGTAAATCTTTATTTACTTGATCTCTATTCTGCTCTACACCGCGAAGTGTTTGATTCTCTGGGTCACTGGCATACCTAGCATAAACCATAGCTGAATCAGCATAAGGTGCAAGTATATGCGCCTTACTCTTTATTTCGTCTATATTACCCTTAAGTATACCCCTATCTATACCATCTTTAATAGTAAATTCATCAACAAAGTCTACGATTATAATCCAATCAACCTCTTCTGGTGTAGCACCATAAGGGGCTGGGAACACACTAAAGAAATCAACATATCTAATATTAGGAACATCAAACCCAGCTCCAACTGTAACAATTTCTTCTGATGCTGTCTGACCGTCTTCCGAAAGAGCACCTAATATATTGGTAGTCGGGGGAGTAATAGTCTTGGAATCAATTAATGCATAACTACACGGGTATATGAATGCAGCACGAAGAACAGTCATCATCTTTGAGGCAAGTTCCATTTGAGAGAAAAGCTTATGCTCGAAGAAACGTTCATTCTTCATTACTGTTTCTTGATCTATTCCCTGTTCTTCTGGGATAAATCTAAACATTTTCTTCTGTGCATGGAAGAAATAGTCATAAGTTGAAGCCAGTAACGTCTCTCCCTGACTCCACTCGACTGGAATCCTGCATTCAGAAAGGGTTCCCCACTCTTTTTCCTCTATCTGATTAAAATAAGACTTAAGTAGTCTTTTAGCCTCGCGCATATAGGGCTCTGCGTAATTATAACTTATCTCTAGTGCATCTCTTACCTTGCTAACCCTAAAGTCTGCTGCTTCTGATTGCCTTCTTTTACTCATCTTTCAACTCTCCGTTTGTTTCCCAGGAATCTCGGTTTTTCAATCTTAAAATCATCATATCTACGTCTAACAACATTATCTCTAATATTACGGTCTTTAGCATTATCGTTAATTACTGTAGGATGTTCAACTAATATGTAATCAGCTAACGAACTAGCCATTATACCGTCACTTCTTTCACCTTTTACGTGGTCTGGTTTAAAGTTTCCCCACCTGTCGGTTTTATCAGTATACACGAACATTGTCATTTCTTCAAGAGTTTCATATTCATTTATAATTGACATACCACTTCTCTCGACTAAATCACGTTCATTTTCTAAAATCTTTGGACGCTTACCTGTCATTGCAATACCATTCTTACTCTCTCCGGTATGTCGTGTCCCCCTCCAGAGATGTGGATAAAATTCTATAGAGGCAAAAAACGCAGCTGCAATACCTTCACTCTCGGCAACTATACAGGCATCGTTGTAAAACCGTGCTCCACACAGGGAGATTCGTCCTAATTCGTATGGTTTGATGCAATTCGACCTCATGGTCGCACAGTGAACAATAACGCCTAATTTAGTGCGTCTTTTCACGTGTATGACACTATGGTCTGGCTGACTTCCTTCTCCACTTCCAACATCCACACCTAAGATGTATCCATATCCCTTTTTGGGTTGCTCCCAGATCTTCCATGCTCCTTGAGGATTAACTTTATCGCCTTCAAGCATTCCTCCTCTAGGAAAACCCCAGGTATCAAGAGGTAAGTTAAGATCATCAATGGTTCCTTTAAGTTCGCCATTCTCCACCCATATTTTCATGCAATCAGAGTAATCAACCAGCCCCTTCATGAATTCGTGGACTTTGTTTGGATTAAAGAATCTTTTCTCTGGGGCAACAATAAACTCCCCCTTTACCCTTGCCTCTCTTTCATGTTCAGGCCATTCTTGGGAAATCCAATTGATAGTATCCTCACTAAGATGTGGAGCATCATGCATGTTTGCAGAAAACACATCAATGTTACTGCCTGGATTTTTACTTGGCTCATATATTTTATAGTAAACCCAAGTTTTTCCACTTAAGGGAGTCATAGTAAATGCAATACGACCTTTTGTGCTCAAAATACGTGCCAACTCTTCTTTGTATATCTGCTCGTCTTGAAACTCTTCATCATTCAGGATAAAATGAATTCCAGCCCCCTGAAAGGTTTGCCATCCTTGTTCATACGTTTTCAAATAAATACGTTTTCCATCAGGGAGCCGGAATTCATTCTTACTTGAAATCCATTCAATATCAAAACTTTTAAAAGGAATACATTCTCTTATTTTAGGTAAAATAACCTTTTCAACTGAATCACTAGAACAACAGATCCACGACTGAGCGTTGGGTTTCGCAATCTTTTCTTTAGGATACCAGTCTTTTACTAAATGCGGGAGTTTACCAGTCATTTGTATAAACATTTCCATTACACCACATGTGGTGTTACCAGTAGAAATAAAATCATCAGATATATAGCAATGCCGTGGATGATCAATGGCAATATCACCACATTGAAACTTTCCCATATATTCAATTTTTTCAACAAATCTATTATTATACTCAACAGGTCTTTTTGTGATTTTCTGTTTATAATCCAATGATAATGGCAATTTGTAATTAAAACGCCAGTAAACCCTGTAGTATTTCTGGTCTTTGAAGTGTGTGAACTTGGAGTTTATAATCTTAATTTTCTTAATCGCACGACCACCTAGAGATTTCGCTATAAAACAAAAATCATCTACAAGCTGCTCAGACTTTGAAACGAATTCTTTATATGAACCGTCAGTATCTATCAAGCCAGCTAATAACTGCTTTCTATCTTCAACTGAAGATGATTTATAAATCTCAGGAATAAATTTATCTTTTGAAGTGACATTCAAATTAAGTTTCTTAATCGCATCTTTTAAATGATTCACAAGACGACCTTTTTCATTTCTCTCGTTTTGAGGTAGTCTATAGTCTATTTTTCCAAACTTTTTTACTTCAATGCCAACTTTACTACACAAACCAGTAACTCTATCAACAATAACTTTATCTTTACTTGTAAAACCTAAGTTGCCACTAGATAAAGAACCATCACCTACTAGCACTCCGAGAAGATAAGGATGTACAGGAAGTGGTTTTGATTGGTATTTAAAATGTGTTACCTTTGGTTGTTGAAATTTAATGCATCCACCAACATACTTGACATCCCTCTTAAGCAACTCGCTCACACGAACTTTCTTAACCTTGTTTTGCCTACCACTTTTTAATTTAACGGGAAAATGGTGCTCCGGTGACCCCTCAACAAAACCACCGTCTCTAAAAGTAAATCTGTAAATATCCTTTACTCCTGCCCTGGATGTTTGTGTCACTATTGACGGCACAGCCTCCCCACTTTTATAATCATGGCCTATTACCTTGTCGCCTTCTATTATATCGCCCAATGGCTTCCATTTGCCATTTGCCATTAAAACTGGACTAGTAAGTTTCTTACACTTACCAACTCTATTTCCGCAAAACGCTGCACGTATGGGTTTTGAGCTCTCATGAAACTTTTTTTGAAATCCCCACGGCTTATAGTTCCAAAAGAAATTCATTGCAAGGTCTTCACCCACATCACTGCCTTTACCTATGTTTTCAAGCTTTAATAGTGAGTTTTCAATACGTGGGTCAGAATTCATTTATTTCTCATTCTCCGCTAAGAAGCTTTTAGTTGCACGGATAAGCCCTATATTCCAAGTGTCTGCACTTTCTTTACTACCAAGAGACATGAAACGTCCGTAAGCCTCTTCTCCAATCTTCTCAATGAATCTAGTAAACTTGTAAGCCTCTATCCATCCCTTCTTACGTGCTCCCGCACCAGCAAAACCATTGACTTGATCAATGATTCCACGTATTTGAGTCATTATCTTGGTAATGTTGTCAAGCGTACGATTATCCAATGTTTTACTACGACAGTAGTCTTGTATGTGATCATAAGAAGTGGACTCTTGAAAACTCTGCCACTCCTTATCTATTTCTTCTTCTTTACCACCTTTTGATTTACGCCACTTACGATAGTCCCCGTAAACAAGACCGTCTTTGGAGATATTCTCAAAGAGTTTAAGAAGGATTGAACGCATCATCTCTAATTCACCACGTAAGTCGGTGGACATTGAGTAATTACGCTTTCTTAGTTGGGAAAGTTGCCCTTCCAGTACGCCGATATTGCCATATCCATGTATTTGTTTCCTCTTGAGCTTCGGAACTGTGTTTTCAGTTTCTGCAACTGGCGTACTTGAAAGAACAATGTTTGATGTTTTTGGTTTTTTAACCATTGTTTTCGCTAAATATAGCTGGTTCAGGGGCTGGCGCTACTACTTCAGTTGGTTTAGTGGGACTAGCCTTAAGAGCAACATAGGACTTTCCTCCCTTACTTACTCTATTCCATGCTCCAATACTATACCCTATTCCATTGATAGTGCAAGCTCCAGTGTAATCTGGGTGCTTGTCTGTGGCCTTTTCACACTCTACCATTGAACCTCTACCTATTGGTGTGTATTTGCCTTCGACATTGGAATTAAACCTCAAGGTAAGAACTTTGTCTCCGTTGGGTTCTTCATTCTTCCATCCACCTATATTTACCTTGTTACCGTCAATCATTAGATTTCCTGAAAAGTCCGGTGACTTCTCACTTACTTTATCACACTCGAACAGTGCTCCCGACCCATCTTTTGCAATGTAACCTGCTTCCATTACTTCTCTCCTTTTGTTTTACTTAATTTATTTAACGCATTCATTATGCGATTGGCTATTGATTCATATATTGGGCTTAATGCTTCCTTTGAGTGATAATTGGCAGCCATGTCATATAACTCAGCAGACAATAAGTGTCCAACTTCATGCATAGCACAATTAATGCACCCATCCCAATCATCATTAACATTAGTTGATAAATTAAAGGTGCAAGTGCGATGACTTTGCACAAACGACAAACTAGCGTCAGAATTGAGCTCCTTGTGGCAATAATAAATATCCCAATCCATAAAACCAAACAAATCAATTAACCTTTCACATTCAGCTTTAAATTCTTGAAAATCTTTTTTAGTTGTTTTCATCATATCCTCTCGCATTCGCCAAACTTGACGAGGTATGGACTACTAAATGGACACTTGTCTGGAAGAATACCTGCTTCAGTATTACTTGGGAAGTTCTTACATACATCAGGACGATCTTTGTAGATTGTGCATTTCTTGCACAGACTGTCGCACTTACTATCCATTACTATAAAAACACCATTAGCCTTTCGTATAGGATGTGGCTTGTATACCTTCATTCCACGCAACTTAGCAAGAGTTATAGTGTCAGTGTCTGTTTCTGAGCATATCATAACCCAGTGACTACAACACCAGCTATTACCACATTCATTCTTACATTTTTGCTCAGTCATCTACTCGACCACCATTGTTAACCATCCTACTAAAGCACTTTTTACATACACGCCTTCCAGTATAATATTCGTCTTTCCATTTTACTTCATGACACACTTTACATTCTTTAAGGAATATAAAATCAATAACCTTAATCATGTATGGAGCTAATGACTTATAGTCTACATCATCACTACCATTGAGTAATTTTTCGTAAACTTCTCTAACTTCCGATATTTCCATTACACACCCTCCAGTATTATTTGACAACCATACTTTTCTGCTGCAATTACCTCTATTCTTGCTCCAGGGCTATTTAACCACCCACGACCAACAGCTATAAAATCAGGCTTTTCACTTTCAAGGACTTCTAAACAAACCCCCATCATGAAAGCCCAGCCCTTTTCTTCGTTACCCATATTGAACTCAACGGGGTTTATTACATCATATCCTTTATCTTGATATTTAATGGCCCTGGCATTGAAATCCGCGTAGTTAAGTCCATGGATATTAGACATAATACCCGCTAAATATATCTTCTTAGTCATTCTCAAGCTCCTTTTCTATAAGCCTTGCATAACCTTGTATATCTTTCCAGTTGTCTAGATGCTTCGGATCATGTGCAGACCTTGTTAACTTATCGCATATCATATAGACAACGTGCTCTATCATCCTATCTAATTCATCATTACGATCCCCATATAAGGAATCTACAAACCTTTTTTCCCAAATATCATACATTAGTTTTAAAGTGTTAAAATGCTCCTTAGCTGGCCCATAGTTACTGCCACGTTCGTCCAGTATTTCTTCTAGTTCTTTACTCATCATTCACTCCGTGTTCATATTTCTTGTCATGCCACATATCCCAGAGCTTTTCAATTTCTATAGTCTCTTCATCTCCGTGCTTCCACATATTCCTAAGATATTGTTCAAAATCACAAACAAATGATAGGGTTTTGTCTATATTAACATGCTTTCTTATTTCGTACTGATCTGATAAGACTATTATGTATAAGCCTTGATCCTTGATTATTTCTGATATACCGTTATTATCCATATCAACCTCCATTATAATCTATATTTACTGCTAAAATAGTTATTTTTCCTGAATAATCATTACAAACAGCATTATAGTGAATAATTGATTACTTATATTTTTCATGTCAACTCTTAGTTTCACATATTGCAACTATCTGTTATCCTTTAAATACCTTATTGCGGGTTTCATACTAACACATACTTCTTGTTTTTTATACTTTCTGTCATTATGAAACTTCATTATTCTTCTTCATCATCCTTACGTATTTTGACTTAAGTGAATCAACACTAAAAGAAGCGGAAGAGTCTTTAAAAATCACTTCCATCATTTTAGATATATGACCAATACGTACTTTTTTGTAATTCTTCAATAAAAACTCTTCTTCTTTTTTAGTCCAAACAGTGTAATAGGCATTAGACTCTTGAATATCATTAATTTCTTTCATTTGCGCTTCCGACAACTCTAAACCGTCTAAAATTACTCCACCACCCATGATACACCTCAAATTTTAGTTGCTTTAGCCACTTGGGAAGAAATCTGCATAATATACTTCTTGTACTCAAAGTTTCCTTTATCGTCAACTTCAAAGTATATAAGACCCCAGTCTACTATCCCAGAGCAACGCCTGGAACCATACTTGCTCCCCATCCCCTGTAACGCAGGACAAGCAATACATGTGTAGTTTGGCCCGTCAATGCCCATGTAGAAGTGCGCATGTCCTCGTAGTATAACGTCAGCCTTTGGCGCTAACTTGCGCTCAGACCACATGGCGTTCCATAAACGCTCTCTATTAATGGGCGTTGCCCTACCATGAGGGATTGCACTACTGCCTGAGTGATGTTTCATGTCTATAATGCACCCATTGACGTCTACCCACTCATGAGAGCCCATTTTATCAAAACCTGCACGTTCTGCAACTATGTTCTCCCAGTCTTCCTGTTCACCCGTGTGATATGCCGTACCGTATACACCCCATATCTTCACACCCCTGGCTGCTTTCGTGCGGATCTTCTGGTAAACCTTAACCGCCATGTCTGACTGCTCTTCTCTGTCGGTAGTTAAAAGCTCTACTCCTCCAGACCTTTTACCGTTACCGTCTATATTATCCCCCAAGGAGAGAACTATTTGGGGTCTTTCGGGTAAGTCGTTGAGTATCCAGTCAAATTTATCCCATAACTCAACTCTAGTACGGTACCATTTGTCTTTTTTAGTGGAATTGTCCTTTTCTAAAGGTTTTTGCTGATAAACAGGGTGAGTAAGTCCGACTCTGTGACCACAGTGAGGGTCACTTATTATTATTCCCGTTCTCTTCATACTACCTCCTACCGATTTTTCTCTAGTTCCTTGTATTGTAAATTAATAGTTTACATTTAACGATGTTATTAAACTAAATTAGCGCTGGTTCAACTCAAGTCTGAATCGCTGAATAAAAACTCAAGTATCCCCAGCTAAATTGGTGTCAGGGGCAGGGATTTCACTGTTTCGTTCTAAGCCGCTGTTACAGTCCAGTCACCCTGCACGGGTCGCAGTCACCAGTCTATGATTACAGGAATCGAACCTGTCCCTAACTAGCCTTACGGCTACATGCGTCTACTATTTCGCCACCCTGACATAAATTATTAAAAAGGTTGCTGAAGGATATAAGCTAACGACCTACCCAAGCTGTACGTATATTTGTTTTACAGCAACCTAAATTCTCAATGAACATCGTGCATTCTTTGCACTTTACCTATCAGTAACACTTATCTTACTCAGTAACATTAGTTGTGTTACTATGCAATGTTACCGTTCTAGCATTATTTAGTGCTTTAAGTACTTAAACTTAGTGTTTATTCCCGTTCGGTAAGTTAACACTTATGTTAACTAGTCCCACGCTGGCCCTTCTTGCCTGTCGTAACCAGTCTCCAGTATACGCTTAAAAGCCTCTACATCCCAGTCATAGTAATCACTAGTGCCATCTTCATTTAACCCACATGTCTGACCAGTTATCCAATAACAGAACTCATCCCAAAAGTCTTCGCCTATGTAGTCTTTTACTTCTTGTTCTGTCATAACTTCTTTAACTCTTTTAGACTCTCTTCACTGATATATATCTCTTTTCCGTCTTCTGTTGTTAGTTTTACTTTGTCTGTGACTGGGATGGGTTTGCATTCTTCCCAACACTCCACGCAAAACGGCTCTCCATTCCTATATTCATCTTCACAATAAACATTGACGCAGATAAATGGACAATCCGCTCCTTTAATTTCTGTTAAAAATATTTTAGATGACCAATTGTCTTCTTTAAATTCCCTAACCAACACCATATCTCCACGTTTCATCTCTTTCATTTTTACCTCTTTAAAGATTTTTCTACAACAGTCAAAGTCATCATCAAAATCATCCGCAAGACAAGTATCATTATCGTTAAAGCAACAGTCTGTGCAGTTGCTCAAAACGTTGCTAACTACCTCATACGTCTTCCCGTCAATTACTTTTGTTTTCATTTCTTAGCCTCTTTTTCACCCACAAGCTCTCTTAACCCTTCTTTTGCTAGTAAGTATACCTCTTTAACTTCTATACACCTACTTTAGTTAAGTTACTTCTCATAGACCATAGTTCTTCACCGCTATCTGTCTTAACTACATAATTAGCACAACAATCATTGCGAATCTCTGTAATCACACCAAACATGGGTGTTCTCTTTTGGGTAACCTGCGTGATAAGCCTTTTTTGCCTGTCAAATTGCTCGTTTCCATTAACGTCTAGCAATGCTTCCGGAAAACTATCACACTTAACAACCTTTACTCTAGTTCCTATTTCCATTAGTCTTTCTCCTGTCTGTTAGTCATCTTTCCTGTCTAGAGATATAATATATATACTTATTTTCATTTTACAAGTAAGATGTAATACTATTTACGGTTTTTATGTACTATACACTCAGTTAACTTCCCTGAAACCTTCCTTACGAACTATCCAGAATTTCCAGATACTTACTCTCTTGTCATTATAAAATAACGCAGTCAGTCGCGGAGTCTTTTATACTGTTATGTCGGTGGGGACTGTCACTACATCTTACATTGTACTGATCGGTACCCCTTGGGGGCTCCGCCCCGGTCTTTTGATGTCTTTAAGAAATGACTAGAAATTCATTTGACTAAGGGACAAGGGTAGACTAGACAGTCCAAAGACTGTCAAGGAGGGAGGGGAATGAAGTTACACACCCCAGTGAAGGCTCTGTACTTAGACTAAAAGGACTCTTAAAAGAGACTTGTTGACTAATACAGTCAAGAGTGTAGGTCTAGTATTAAAGACCCTTAGAAGACAAGTAATGAAGAAGAAAAGATTAGAGATAATGATGAGAAAGACTGACAGTGTGTGAGAATGTGAGACAGTTTGTGTGGTGTTGTTCACCATGTTTATTTTTTAATGACTGATAGTCTTCACAAAAGAAAGACTTAAGACTTACTTTAAAGGTAAGTCTTTCACTTTCCACTATGAAGACGATGATCTGAAATTGAACAAAGATATATCTAGACTATTTATATATAATATATATACAGAAGGGGGGTATATAATAGTATTATTAAATCTAGATAGACTCTTTTAAGTATAGACAGACAGTCTTTAATAGACAGTCTTAGACTAAGACAGTCTTTTATATTATATATATATATTATATCTTAATACACATATTATGTTCTTTTCTATTTCTTTTATGTTACTTTTCTTTATCTTTTCTTCAATGGGGAGAGTAAGAGAGGGAGTTGTAAGAGGGGTAAAGTTGGTTGTTGTTGCGAGGATATTAATTGAGATGTTAGTGTTATATGTTGATTAAATAACTATGTATTATGTATTAATATTCTTATAAAAAGAAGAGATAAGTGTTAATAATCTTCAAAGTGAGTGTAAAAAAGGTTATATTTCTTTAGTTTATTGCTTGACATCATTACATTATTAATGTAAACTATTAATAGAGAGACAGAGTTATAAACAAATAGAAGGTGCAAAGCTTTCAAAGAGGCAGAACAAGCAATCCAAAAAGCGGAGAGTGAATGATGAAAATACCTATAATGATTAAAAAAGAAAACAAAGAAGATTGTTCCCACATGTGTCCTTTTAGATCCACGAATTATGAAGAGTATGATGGCGGGATTGAGATGTGCAACCTCTTTAACCAAGAGTTGTGGCATAATGCTTATCCCGGAGATCAAAGAGAGCAAAATGCCTGTTATGAGTGTCAAAAACTATATGAACAACATGAGGATGAATAATGTTTTATTGTGATAAATGTAGGGATTCGAATGAATGGCCTGATACACTTTCTAAATCAGATGGGCCGTGCGAATGCTGTGGAAAGAAGCGCTTATGTAATGATATTCCTATTAAAGATTTACCAACACAGGAGAGGCCGACAATGTGTAAGCATATACAATTACCACTTATAGCCATACAAGCAAAAGATGTTAATGAAGAATACTATATCATATACGATCAACCTGTTTTTGAAGATTGCAATATGGTAGCTGGTGTAAGAGATAAAAAACATGCCGAATACATAGTCAAAGCCTGCAACGCTTATCCTAAGCTGGTGAAGTTTGTGAAGAGATGCATGGATACGGATTATCATGAGTGCCGGAAAGACAGAGAACAACTCTTAGAAGGACTGGGAGAGATAGAGTAAATAACAACATGGAGGAAATTGAAATGAGTAAAGACAGAGACAATATGACAGAGAAGGAATTCAACATGCTACAGAGTGAAGTAGTAAGAGAGACAGACAGTGTAATACTACACAGAGTATACAAGCGTGATGGAGTATGGACAGAGACTAATGGTTTTATTGTACAAAATGGAGACAAGTATTACTTATACTCTACCGAAGAGATTAACGAAGCCTCAGACCATTATAAAGAACTTGGAGGTGAATAATGACACTCACAATCAAACAAGACAAAGAGACAGTAGTAACAGTATACGGTTGTTCCATTGAAGTAGTAGAACACTTAATAAACAAAATAGACAAAGACATATACACTGTCTTTATTGGAGAGTAACAATGAAAAAGAGACACATATTTATAATACTAACAATCGTACTTATCTCTATTTGGATGGTTATATTACATACCAGACAAGTACCACCTATAGACATATCAGGCTGGAATATACCAATAAAAGACTGGTCTAAACAAAGACAATACATAACAGTAATACAAAGTGGTGTTAAGTCACAAATGTACAATGGACATGGAGACGGCAGGATACTAAAGAATGGCTACATGTATGCTACATGGTGCAGGGGGCACGCCGTACGTTGGTTATACTGGGCTGACAGCACTGATGATGGTAAGACATGGGATGTTAGAGAAAATCCAAGATCACTTTACCAGGGTGTTTACTGTTCGGGTCAATACCAAGAGATAAATGGTATTGAGTACCTATATTATGCCAGAAAGACAGAAGTCTTTGGAGAACATACTATTCACAGGTACGACATAGTTAATAAGAAGTCAGAGTACTTGCCTGGTATACCCAGGATATACCCCAGAAACGCACTAAAATTAAGCAATGGTAATTATCTAGGTGTATGTGACTGGATAGTAAAAGACGAATGGATTAAAGCATGTGGTAATCAATATCCATCAGGTAAGATAGAGAAGATGATACCAAGAATAACTGTATTTAACAAAGACATGTCTAAGTTTATATCAGACAAACCCCTCACAGACATTAAAGATAGGTCTCTTAATGAAGGTTGGTTAATACATTCACCAAACAAGAAAGAAATAGCGTGCTTACTTCGTGAAGAAAGCCACTTATATTCCAGTTACGTCGTATTTAGTACTGATGAGGGCATGACGTGGTCTAAGCCACAAACACTACCTCCTGGTCTAACAGGAGACCAACACGAAGCTATCTACTTACCAGACGGCAGAATGTTTATCACAATGAAAGATGTTGCCATAGGCAGTCCTACAAAAGGTGATATGGTTGCCTGGATAGGGAACTATGAAGACTTAACAAAAGATGGCAAGGGCTACAGGATAAGGTTAATAGATACAAAGAGAGATGGAATGATAGACTCAGTCCAAGTATTAAATGGTCATGTTTACATGTGGGGTTATGGTTCACTATCACTCAAAGACAATCATTCATTCTATATGCTTAAGATACCACTAACTGATTTAGTAAAACAAGAGGAGGCACAATGAGAGAGGACGCTGAAGAAATAGAAGAAGCAATAATTAGGTATAGTGATATGGCGGTTAGTTGTGCTGACTACGCGTTACCAAAGGAGGGTGATCCAGATGACTACATGTTTCGATGTGGACATGCTATTGATGCAGTGTTGTTTTTTCAAATGTCCGACTGGCTCCAGCAGTTATTGGATGCGAGGAAGCTTATAATGCTCCTACAAGAGTCTCTACTCAGTGCTCAGGATATTCCTTGGGTGGTAAAGGAAATAAAACAGGAGAACCCCAATGAGTAAAGAACTAAAATACGATCCCGACTATCCGGCAACGATAGAAAATGCTATTCAAGTATTAAGAAAAGATGCTGAGAAGCTCACAACATCAGCCTTAGTTAGTGAATATTACAAAGAAAGGATGGATGATACTTATCAACTTACCTATTGGCTGGAAGAGCTACTCACTTTACGCAAAGAGAACAAAGAGCTATGGGTGTTTATAAGAAGAATATATGCGTACGGTTTTATATCAATAAACCCATCTTTATCCATGCTAAGTGATCAAGCCAAAGACCTCCTCACCAAGCACAAACAACTAGACAATAAGTAAATTTAGATAGAGCTAAAGTAGAACAATGAAAGAAAGATAACTGACACATACGTGTCAAGGAGGATAAATGGATAGAAATTATTTATGGGAGATATTTATAATATCGTTTTTAATTGCATTTGGGTGGGGGTGCTGGCACATCTTAACTAGAGGTTTAATATGAAATGCCCGTATTGTGATAGAGGGAAAGTAACACTACATAAGGAAAGACTTTATTACAAGTGTACAGATTGTAATGGTGACTGGGGAAATTATCAGGAAATCAACATGGAGGGGTTAAGTGATGATTACCAAAAGAGAACTAGAGAGAGAGAGGGTTTTTCTAAAAATAGAGAACCGCAGACTAAGGGAGAAACTCTTTGCTGTTCAAAGTAAAACGTCAATAAGACTTTGTAATGCAATAAGAGGTTTTGTAGAAGAGTTTTTTGGAGACATAAACGACAGAACAATCTAACAAGTGAGGTATAAAATGAATACATTAATGGAATCACAGGTAACTAATATAGAGAAAATGTTTGAATTCTTAGACGAAGGTGTAGACAATATAAACATGGTCGCCGGTCATGTAGAGGGAGTACAGGAGTATATAAGCTCTATAGAACAAGAGATACTAGACAAAGAGGTTATATCAATCAACGGTCACTCCTTAATAAGGGCCATAAATAACAACGCAAGTCCACAAGAAATACAAAGACGCTTACTTGACTTAGTCTCTTCTGCAATGGGTGATTCTATAGCAGAAGCCATCGAGTATTGGGGTCATGAAAGCTATTACAGCAAGGCATAATCATGAAAGACAAATTCGGTATAATAATCAATATTATTTGGTGGGTTTTTGTGTTAGGAGCTTCAGTTGTTGCATTAAAAGCAATAGCTTGGTTAGTAGACTCATTCACACAATAAACAATAAAAGGAGACGGAGTAATGAAACACATATCAGAGTCAACACACTACTACTGGCCTGATGGTCGCCCTGCCTATGAAGTAGAGAGTGCAGACGGTAAGAAGATGATACCTACTACACTCACACAGGCTAGGCGACTAGGTTTATACCCAAGTGTAACAACCATAATAAGTCAACTGGCTAAGAATGCGGTTACTAATTGGTTGCTGGGCATAGTATATGAGGAGTGTTACAATGCACAATTGGAGTTTAAGATTAACTCTTGTGATATATACAGGAAGAAAGTAAGTCGTAAAGTCCAGAAGAGAAAGGATGAAGGAGCTAAATTAGGTAGTAAGATACATGCTCACCTGGAGAACTACTTCATGAATAACCGTAAGCCTACTGGTAAGGTGTCTAGTATCAGCATGAAGGCCATACGTGCCATAGGGGAGGAAGTTGGTACAAGCGCAGTACATGATTGTGAGATGCCGTTTGCCAGTCCTGCTGGTTATGGTGGATGTATAGATGACATCATAGGCTTTAACCTTCTATGTGACTATAAAACCACTAGTGACAAGCAATTCTCCAAGTTGTGTAAGAACCCTTACCCTTCATGGGGTATGCAACTGGGAGCTTATGTACAACCCATTGACCCACAATTAGACTGGATGACATGTGTCAGTATAATTATAAACAGAGACACAGGAGAGACCTTTTTTTACAACTGGAAAAGAGAAGACATATTAAAACAGTGGCAGATATTTAATTATCTGTTGAAGGTCTGGTACTTAACAAGAAACATACCATTACCGCTTGACATCATTACAAAAGCAGTGTAATAAGTAAATAGAGACAACAATAACAAGGAGACAGAGACAATGAAGACATTAATTCATCACGCCTACGCACCGTTTTGCTTTATAGAAGTAGAAGCAGAAAACGTACAAGACTTAGAACAAGTAAAGGCAGTAATACAACAACTGTCACAAGAGTACCCCTCCGAGAGTGCCCCTTCAGTGCATAAGATTCCACCTGAGAAGCCGGAAGTTGTAAAAGACGTAGTTCAGTGCGGAAACTGTAATTCTGACAACACAGAGCCTAAAAACACCAATGGTAACCCTCGTATGTTTAAACATGTCTGTAAAGACTGTGAGTATGTGGCTTTTGACAATGACGGTGTATTGGCTTGGAGACCTTATAGAAAGAAAAGCTAACAAACAACTAGACAATAAGTAAACCTAGACAAAGGAGAGGGATATGTTAAACTTTGAGATAAGGTATAATTCAGGATATAAATACCTTAAGGTGCAGACATGTAATGGTGAACTTGAGGTTGGGCTATTAAATGAGGGAGAGCAACTACAGGTCGTACTTCAATTACTATATGCAGCAGAGAGACTACTGCCAGAGGGGTATGAAGACCAAGAGGATATACTAGAAAAGGTTAGAACACACTGTAATAAATAAAGGAGGGGGACATGAAGAAGAAATACAATAGAGAACAGACAAGTTTTAATTGTTCTGTGTGTAGGGACTTATGGGGTGAGATAGATGTATTGAAGAATAAGATAAGATATTCAAAAGTTAAACTCGCAGCCAAGGATCAGGAGATAGAGAAGTTAGGGCTACGTGAAAAAGAACATGAAGACATACTACACAATCTCCAAGGTGAACTTCGTAGTGCTTGTAAGGAGATAGATAGGCTTAACAGATGCTACAAAAAGTAAATGGCAACTAAAAACCAACAGTGAATAAAGGAGGAGAGGATGAATATATGGGAAATATCGGTATTTTTGATTACGTTTGGATTTCTTATTTTAATGTTTATCCACGTAACCAGACCCAATATGAGTAGTAAAATTAATAATACAATATACAAATGCCCTTATTGTGGTAGAAGAGAGATGAAATTTGTACTAGATCAAATGCGAACAACTAAAATGTTGTGCAGGTGTGGGAAGGGTGTTATTGGAGAATATTATCCCGCTACGCCACCCCGCTTGAACATTAATATATATTGGGGTAATTATTGTTTTGGGGTAATGTTGACAGTAAAACATAAAGGAGTACCCAGCTTCGCTGTGGAACCCAAGGAGGAGAGGATGAAGATTACAGAACTAGTACAGATTGAAAAGTATTTAGAGTATAACTTGGGTAAGCGAATAGTTGATAAGGATAAAGACAGCCGAAAGAAAATAAGTGGCGTATTTAAAGAAGAAGGTTCAGATAAAGAGATTAGTGGGGATGTTTTTCTAGCTTATGATTTATGTAAATGTTCAGCATTAGAAGTGTATAGCTGTTATGTCAACTATTTTAACTACACAATACAGCGTCCAAATGAGAAAAAAAGAATTGCAATAGGGGCTGAATGGATAAAAGAAGAGGAAGACTGGTTACAGAACTAACACCCCGCTTGAACATTAAAACATAATGGAGGAAGAGGAAATGAGGAAATCTGATATTAGAGACTTTAAAGAAGGAACTATACTAGGCTATGGCCCTATGCATAATATCGTGCGCTGGAGTGGCAAAGCTTATAAGATTTCAAAATCTTACTGGAAGCTTCAAGGTGGAGTTATTGCTGAGTCAAAAGAGAGAGGTGGGTTTTATTTGCCGTGTAAAGAAATAATACCAACCACCCCATAGGAGGAAGAGGAAATGGATAATTGTATGCTAATAGCGATTACCGAAGTAAAAGACAAGCTAGAAATAGGTGATTCCCTAGATGGCAGGCTGAAAGAGGCTATGAAACTTGCTAAAAATCATTGGTTGGTTACTGATGAAAGTAAGAGGTTTGATATAGCGATTGCCTCGGTAATGCTTGTTGCAAGTGCTGAAGATAAAGAAAGGCTTGCAGAAGAGCTAGGATGCTTAAAAATGCTGTCAAGCAGTATAAGTGGAGTACCTATTAATTTATCAGAGTTTAAATTAGAGAACCCTATAGGCTTGCTTAAAATGTGGAAAGAAATAGACTAACCACCCCACAGGTCGGGGAATAAAAAGGAGAGAGGGATGATGAACCAAGAAGAAGTAGATAAATGGATAGAGGAGAAAAAGGCAAGGAGAAGTTAAATATGAAAAAAGAGAAAATGGTAGTGGAGAGATTATATTTCCATAGGCTTGGATATGGTAAAGATGAAGGGCAATACTCTGGGGAAATTGAGTTCTCTTGTAAAATGGGTAAAATATCAGTAACGCTTGACAGTAAGCTTTCTTCTATCTTGCTTGAAACCTGTAAGGACAATATTCAACAATTGGCTTCTGAGGCTGCATCTACATTTAAGGGAGCAGTAGAAGACGCACTTAAGTCTCATAAGTGCAGGAAGATAAAGGAGACAAAAAATGAATAGAGAAGAGCTGGAAGTCTATATTGAAGTAGAATATGAAACAAGAGATGGATTGTTCTTGGAGACTCCATGCCCCTTCGGTATGGGTACAAACGTTGGAAGCTGTAAATGTACTGGATTCAGACCAGAATTAGCAACGTTTTTAGATAACTGCTATGATCCATGTAAATACTTCAAGCATAGAACTGAAGACTCTATAGTATGTAAGGTGGACACCAACCTACTAAACGAACACCAGCAAGAAGCTGGGGAGGAATAAATATGAGTTGTGACCGTTGTGAATTAACATGTGAGTTTATATTCGAATGCGACAGATATAACAATCGCAGGGACGAAATGATTGATGCTATCAAGAAAACCATAATTGACGAGGAGTTGACACCAACTGTTTGCAAGGATAGCGGTACAGCCGAGTGGTCAAACGGAGAAGCACAGGCACTTGCAGCGGCTATTGTTAAGTCTATAGCGTCATTAGGCGCTGGGGAGGGGGAGGGATGAAGCTTAAAAGACCCAGTGGAGTACGAAGAGTTTATCATAAATGTTGTGCAAATTGCCAATATAAAACAGCAAAACCAGATGTTATCGGGATTTTAACAGTATGTAAAAGAGATATAAATGAAGAAATGGTTATCCTAGAGGGCGAATTAATATATATCACTGTTTGTGATAGATTTAAAAGGATATGAGGTGTAAAATGAAACCAGAAGATAAAGTAACATCACCCGGACTATCGAAGCGATTAGTAGAGAATGGCATTGTTATTGAGACGGAGAGAACATGGTGTATTGGAGAAGATCATAATTGGCTATCTGACTTATCACCAAAAGCAGAAAAGCATATTGCAAAGATTAATAATAAATACCACACTTTAGATAAGTTAAAAAACGCTTACCCAGCCCCAGACATCCATGAATTACTACAGGTTTTGCCGAGAGACATTAAAGGACATTGGTTATTAATTAATACTTGGCTGGAGGACTATCAAGTTAGCTATTATGATGATGGGATATGGCGTCCAGATTGGCTATATAGTACTCGTAATGAATCCCTCCCCAACGCCCTAGCCGAGCTAATCCTGCATCCAGAAGTAATTGAACATGTAAAGGGGGGAATGAAAGATGAAGCCACTGTCAAAAAGTGAAAGTTCAGCTAAATATGATAGAGAGTCCAATCCTAAAGGCAATAAACATAAAGGTGTTGCGAAATGGATAAAAAGACAATTAAGCAAGGCTCGAAGAAGGGCTTTAAAAATAAAGGAGGCCGATAAGTGAAGCAAGTAATAAAATTTAAAGACTTATTAACCGGTGATATTTTTAAAACAAACGCAGAAATATATATAAGAATATTAGACAACGAAACTAAATGGGAAGCAATATGTTTAAGAACAAATAAACACAATGATAGTACTGTCGGATTTCCTTCTGGCTGGAATCCTGAAGCAGAGGTCATCTTACTTAAAAGACAGGAGCAAAGCAAATGACATATAGCTTTAATTTATATGACTTTGAGACAAGCAGGGAACTTATCAAGGAAACCTTTGGCAATAGAAAGAACTGGGAGAGATACAAGGTAGTACGCGGGGAGATATGGATGAAGTGTTATTTAGATAGTTTTAATTACTGTAGAACATGTTAAAGGAGAAAGACCATGAAAAAGCAGATTAGTGAAGAGCAATGGATAGACCTAAGAACCTGTGAGTTCGGAGATACGCCTAACCCAGAGTATAAAGACCTCAAGGACTGCAAGTGTGAGCAAATTCCAGAAATTAAAAGAGCCAGTTCGGTAAGGTGGAAAAGAATCAAACAACTCGAACAACAAAACAAGATATACAAAGAGGCATTGGAGAAAATAAACAAACTTAAAACAATTCGTAATGTTTATGATCCAGCGTGGGAAGAAGGTTGGAATGATGCCGTCGAAGGAGTACAAAATGTGTGTGCAGTAGCCCTTAACCAAGCAGAGGAGTTACCACAGGAATTAAAGAAAAACAAGAATCCTCTGGTAATTAAGGTATGCAGAATTTGACTTAGACCATAACTTCTTAAAATGGGAGGTAGATAAATGAAATGGTTATGTAAAATACTAGGAGGTCATCACTACAGACAAAAGGGTTCCTTTGAGCTTGGCCCTCTTCCAGATGGAATGAAATATGAAGGCGACATGCCATATGGTGGTAGGCAAGTCTTAAAGGAGTGTATTAGGTGTGGAGATGAGTTAATGAGTACGCATCCCGCAATTAAAACTTCAGGTAGTACATATGAATCGGAGGTGATGTGGTGAAGTTGGTATTTAAAGGTGAGCCCAAGGCGGTGCAAAGTTTTAGGTTTGCAAAGTGTGGAAACTTTATGAGGAAATACCAACCCAAGGATGTTGTTGACTGGAAAAACTATATTAAGTTGGTGGCTCAATCACAAATACCTGAGTCCTTTAAGCCAATTGATGGGCCTATTGTAATTTCTGCAAGGTTTATATTTCAGCCATTGAAATCTTTCTCTAAAAAGAAAATATCCCTTATTGAGTCTGGTTGGATATTCTCAAAGACAACTAAGCCAGACTTAACAGATAACCTATTTAAAGGTTTGATAGACGCCTTATCTGGTGTTATATGGGAGAGGGATCAACAAATATGCATGACAAGGTTCTGTGAGAAGGTTTATGGCTCACCTCCCAGGATAGAGTTACACGTAGAAGAAATGGACGAATGTAGACAAGGGAATCTCCCATATCCGTTTGAAGAAGAAGATATGGTGGAATATTGTTTGTAAAACTATGGAATGGGTAATATAATACATGGATCGACTGGTCTACTTGTATAAAGCTAATACGAGGACATCTACTTTCTCTGTCTCGGTAGCGACCAGTCGACTCCTTTCTTAACAAAGAGACACATGGTGATATATGGACAGATCAATAAGACTGATAAATAGTTCACGCTTGAAAACTCTCTTAAAGCATCACAATGAATTTATACTTCTTACTGTGATAGCTTCTGAGTCTAGTCCTGTCGATTGTCCTGTATCCAACATGACAAAAGGTGAGACCAGTATAAGTGATTATAAGTCATATGGCATGACTGAGCAGAACTACAGGACTGCAAAAAAGAACCTTGAGAAGTGGGGCTTCATAACGTCAAGGGTAACGGGAAAGTTGACCATGGCAACGCTATTAGACTCAACCATTTATGTCACTGAAAATATTACACCTAACGGGATGCCTAACGGGAAAAAGACACCTAAGAAGAAGGCTGAAAAGGTTAAGTATCTAGAGACAGTATTACTATCAGATAAAGAGTTTGAAAACTTAATTAATGGATGGGGAGGGGAGGGGAGGAAATATGGCAGCAAGGAGAATGTATTAAAGGGTGCTGAGATACTAGACCAATACCTAAGGTCTCATGGCAAGAAGTATCAATCACACTACGCCGTAATGCAGGGATGGGTATACGACAGGTTTTGCCAGGATAATCCAAGAGAAGCTTCTAAACCTAAAAAAGAATATGGCATAAAGGAGAGTGATTGGAAATGAATAATACAAGAACAATTGACTGTCACGTGTGTGGTTCAGCAACGGCAATCGACATGACAAGCTATGCCCTACTGGACAATAAAATGAAGGATCACTTATCATGGATGCTTAAAAGGATAACGTGTGACACGTGTTATGGTGCTGGACGTGCAGAAAGACTTAAAAAGGGTAAAGAGAGAAGGTTTAAATTATCAGGTATACCAACTGAATTTACAGCATGGGATAGAGATAAGGGTAACAATAGAATGGCTGAGTGGGTATGGAAATACAGGAGAGAAAGCTTGCTGATATCTGATGACTACGGTACTGGTAAGACTAGGTCTGTATGTACTAATGGAGCACATGTGTGCGAAAATA
>PJEL010000399.1_pt1 | contig 51504 bp, 44 predicted proteins | sample 1853271 | NCBI WGS metagenome assembly PJEL01 (sample SAMN08108733, study PRJNA415343) | Invertebrate metagenome, whole genome shotgun sequencing project. | host: Globobulimina | place: Sweden: Gullmar Fjord | collected 2015-08
ATTGGTCGTTGTAGGAGGCATTTGACGATCTAACTCCAAGAAACATCAAAATTGGAACAGTTTTTTTTAATAATTTTACATTTACATTCATAATTAATTTTAGTTAAATATTAAAGACTTTTATGAATATACAATATATTTTTTTAAAAAACCATGTTTTTTTAAAAAAATACACTACATTAGTAACAAAAAGTTAATAAACTCAAAGTTTATCTAGACTGTACTGTAAAGTTTTTTCTCCCTATTATCTATTTGGTTAAGTAATGCATGTTTTACACTCTTGTTCACCAAATACTAAAACTAAAGTAAAAAATCTATAAACGAGTATTACAATCTAGACAAGATAAGAATATAAAAATTTTATAGAGGTAAAAAGATTTTTTTGTAAAAATTGTAGCTTAGAGGTCAAAGAAAAGTATTTAACATCCCAACTATTATTACCACTTTTAGTGTATCAACAACCCTGAAATAAAATCAATACAGAATCTATTATTATAATACTTTAAATAGTATGCTTTTAGATGTTAGCTTTTATTGACCTACTTTTTAGTTTTAGATATTGAGAGCTTTGGGGGTATGAAATTCCTTTCTTTTTTGACGCTTCTTGCATCTTATTTTGGATACAGATCCTCTCTTCAAAAGAAAAAACTCCCTTTCTGGAGAACTCCTACGTATAAAGTTTAGTATTAATTTTATTGCACACTGCTTAATAACCCATAAGAGTTCTTATCTGCGTTATCGGAATGTTGAGCTTTAATAGATAAAAAGATAGTTTGACTCATACTATTATTAGTGTATATGTGAAGACCTAGCATAGTCACAGGTGTTATGATAAATCAACTTAGTTTAAAGACTACTTTGCTTTGTAGGTAGTAAAAGATTATTCCTAAGGCCGCACATTATCGAGTTGGCGTTTATTTAAGCCTGCTTTACACTTCGCTTTAGTTTTTAACAATTATCTGTTATCTGATTTCTTTGTCTTTGGTTTTTTTGTCACTTGTTTTGTTTTTAAGTCCTAAAATACGAGAACCTTTTTTTATCAACTTTTTACTGCTTATTCTATGATAAAAATTTCCTCTTATTTTCTATGCTTCTTTTGTGAGTAAAGGAAGTATTACCTTTGTGGAAAATAAGTATTTTACTTGGGGTTTTTTAAAAAACGCCTTATTAGGCTATCTAAAGTAGTTTTCTTATTATTTTTTTCTTTGCTATGGTCAAAAGATAGCTCACTACCAGAACAGTGGATTTGGATTTTTACTCCTCCCTCTATCTATGGTATATTTTTCGATAATAGGCTTTCTTTGCTTTTTTAGAAATACTAGTTGTTGTTTATTTTTAGCTTGGTTTCCATAACAAAAAGAAACTACTAGTACTTATTTATACCTCTTTATTAATGTAAATAGAGTTTGGCCTCTACTATGAGGGAACTTTTAATACTAAGATATCCTATATTATTCGTTTTACTCCCTACATGAGGCATGTAGAACAACCCTATCTTTAATAAACCTCAGAGTTAAATGAATAGTTCTTTAATCATCTTTTTCGTTTGGTAATGAGAAAAACTTTTTTTAAAAAATTTTGGTGAATGTTAGATCAATTGGAGGCGGACTACTTTGGTAAAACACTCACAACATCGGAGAACCAAGGAGTTTTATCTTTTATTTTATATTGGGAACATGTTTGATATAGTGAAGGATATTTATCTTCTTTAGAGATTTCTATCCATTCTGTTCTTGGCATTACAAATTAACATACATAGCCCATACAAAGAGCTTAATATCTTCTTTTTGATAATGTATTAGTCTATCTTTTAGGTGAATTTCTGTGAGCATACAGTAATTATGACATTTCCCTATGATAAAAAAAAGTCTTCTTGCGATGGTAACTATAATTGAAGAGGCGGTATGAATTGTGTATTTTAAGAATTTTGGTCACTTAATTTTTGTAATAAAATATATGAGATGTGTATTTACTAAAGAAATATTTGAAGTTTTAAGTAAAAAAATAAAAGTAGAACTTTTAGAGTTTGGTGGTGAAGGGAATCTCCTACATTTAATGGGTTCCATCCCTCAATATGATAGCTAAAATGCAATTTTGTTGGACTAGCGCCTAAAAAGGAGTCTATTGGGATGAAGTAAGAAAAACAAACTAAAATCCAAGCTATAGATTTCTCATTTACAGAATTCTAGCTATTAAATAAGGTGTCTTACAGAGGAGATAGTTTAGATATAATTAAAGATTGTATAAATAAGCGCGCATTCTATAACCTAAAAGTGCCTTTAAACAATCTATGAAAGAAAGACCTATGATGCTAATAAAATGTATGTACAGGAAAAAAATAGGCTCTCTTGACAGCCGTGAGCCAAAGCACCAGAGATTATCTACGCATTTTGTTCAATAAAAAAGTATAATAGAACAGCCAATATATAAAAATAATAACGGGAGAGAAGGTACTTCAAGCCGAAAATAACAGAATAGCAAAGTGTTATAAATCCAGCTACAGGCCTATATATAAATGATAGTATACTCCAAAAAAGACTGATAAGGTAATATAAAAGACCGAACAAAGAAACCAAAACTAATCTTTTAAATGATTCGGATTCGTTGTTTTTCATAATGTCAATAGTAGAGCTTATAATAAGAAGGCTACTTATTTTTTTCCCAAAAGGAAAATATTCACAACCAAAAATAAATTTAGGATTTAATATCAAAGCATTGACGTATTCTCCTCTACTAAGATAACTATTATATTTAGTTTCAGATTCAGAGTCTTTGAACTCCGCCAATTTTTCATTGTATTTTTCTAAGACTACTTTAGCCTTTGGAAGTTCTTCATATGTTTTGTCAATATAGGATTTTCCTGAAATCATTAAACGCTCTATACCGAGAAGTATACCTGCTAAGTCGATTGATTCTGAACTTTCTACTTTCTCTGCATCTGACTCTTTGCTTGTTGATGCACTTGTTGATGCACTTGTTGATGCACTTGTTGATGCACTTGTTGATGCACTTGTTGATGCACTTGTTGATGCACTTGTTGATATAGCTCCAAAAAACATTATTGTTGTAATAATTTTTCGACTTGAGATTTTTATATTCATAATTTAACTAGATTCGACTACTAAAGGTTTCTACAAATATACATATTATTTCTCAAAGCACAAAATATTATTAGTTAACAACCTACTATACAATAAAAAATATTTGTATTTATACTCACTTTATAATTATCTAAACTGTACTAATAAGACTTAAAGAGGTTTATTAATTTATCTAGACTGTAAAGGTGTTCCTCGCCATTATCCATTTGTTTAAGTAGTGCATGTTTCCCACCCTCTTGTTCACCAAATACTGCTACAAAAGGAATCTTTTTTTTATCAGCATATGAAAATCCTTTTTTTGCTCTTCCCATTGATGGAAATAATTCTGAAGATATTCCGTTCTGACGTAACTTTGCCAAAAAGTTTATTGCCACCTCTTCTCTTTCCTTGCCAATAGGCAGTAGCAGTAACATAGTACTTATATGCTTTGAGGGTGGGGATAAATTTTGTTCAAGCAGGATATCGTATAATCTTTCTATGCCAAAAGATAAACCAACACTGGGCATTCCTGTGAGGTGGTCATATCTTCCGCCAGCAGCGATGCTCCCCATCTGTGGAGCATCGCTGCTGGCAACTTCAAATATCGTACCAGTATAGTATTCCATTCCCCTCGCAAGCCCAGCAGACCAAACGATCTTATCTAAAGAAATCCCATATGAAGTAATGTATGATAAAATTTTTAGCAAGTTTTGCGAGGCAATCTTTACATAGGTTTTTGCTCTTTTATTTTCGAATGATTCTTCTAAGTTAGCTAGCTCATTAGTAATTGTTCTATTTTTACTACTATCTAAAAACTTTGTTAGTTTAGTAGCTCCATTTTTTGATAACCCTATCTTCTGTAGTTCTTTTAATAGAGCTTCTCTTCCAATTTTTTCTTCTTTATCTAAATAATTTATAAATAATGATTGTTTGTTCTCCATACCTATCTCAATTGATAGTGCATTTAAAATACCACGATGGTTTACTTTAACCACAAAGTGTTTGAGGCCTACGGCCTCAAACACTTTGTGAAGCAGAGCTAAAAGCTCTGCTTCACAAAAGGGTGAATCACTTCCTACTATATCTAAGTCTCCTTGAAGAAACTCGCAATAACGACCTTTTTGCGGACGATCAGCACGCCAAACTGGTGCAATTTGCACTCTTTTAAATGGGAATGCGAGGTGTTGGTTGTTTTTTTGTATATATCTTGCTAGTGGAACTGTTAGATCATATCTAAGTCCTTTTGAAGCAATATATGGTTGCATTTCTTCTGCATTTCTACCAACTTCTTGAGGTAGCTTACCTTTTAAGAAGTCTCCTGAGTTTAGTATACGAAAGATTAATTTATTACCCTCTTCGCCGTATGAATTATCCAAAGTGCTTAAGGCTTCTATTGCTGGAGTTTCTATGGATAGAAATCCATACTTTCTGGATAAGTTTCTTATAATATCTAATAGGTAATTTCTCTTCCACAAACTTTCTGCTCCAAAGTCTCTTGTCCCCTTAGGAAGAGTTGCTTTTTTAAATTTCATATTAAAAGTATGAATGTATAATTGTTTAATTAATATTTGAATCTCTTTTTGATGCTAATAAAACTATATTTGAAACAATAATAATTCCACCACCTAATAATAAATGCCAAGTAATTTTTTCCCCAAAAAGGAAACTTCCCAATAATATTATATAGACTATATTTAGATATCTCAATGAGAGTAGTTTTTCTGGTGCTTCATAAGAAAAAGCTTTTGTTTGAAAGTAGTGACCAAGGAATGCGAGTAAACTTGTACAAAGCATTAGTAGAATAATATATAGAGAATGTTGCATTGTATATGTCTCTATTTTTAAACTAGAAAAATCATACAAAAATAGAGGTATATTCATCAAAAGTGATATGAAACTAAAAATAGCTATAATTTGGTGGGAAGATTCCGTGTGTGTTAGTTGACGAGTGGCTATATTTCTAAAACAAATCATCAAAACCGCAAAAAGTGCTACAGTAACATTTATTAATGATATTTCTCCACTTTTTTGTTGATCAATATTTGTATTTCCTAATAAAACAATCACTATCCCTATAAAACCCAATATTATAATAGATAGCTCTTTTATGTCAATTTTACCTCTGCCAATAATTGCAACAATAAGTGGCTGTAATACAGGCTCAGTATATATTATGAGCATTGCTATTATAAAAGAGAGCTTACCATAAATATAGTAGATAGACATAAGGCACAAATAATTTGAAGTACCACCAAAAAAGTAATATTTTAAATTTTCTAATAATATTTTATTATAACCAAAATAAAAAAAAACTGGTATACTAAAAAAACAAAAAAAAAGATTCCTACACCCAACTAATAACGAAACTGGCAATGTGTTACTTCCTATTACTTTAATAATCGAATATGAAGTTGTAAAACATAGAGATGATATAATCATCAAAAGGATACCACTACCTCTTCTAGATAAAAAAACCATAAATAAAAAAGCTAACAATGACTTACTAAGATTGCTCTACTTTTCTCAAAAGTGAATGAGGGCTTCTTTTTTTACGAGTTTTTATATTAGGTTCTAGTTCTATAGAGCTAAGAATACGTCCACAATATTCACAGGTAATTAATTTCTTTTGTTCTTCAACTGCAATTTGTTTCATTGGTTGAATTCTTACAAAGCATCCTTGACAAGCACCATTTTTTACGGTTGTAATAACATAGAACGGATCCAACCTTCCTATTTTATGTTCATATAATCCTAAGCTCTCTTTGTCTATATTTTTTACTGCGGAAAGACGTTTTTTAATAAGTACTTTTTCTTCTTCACCAACTTTTTCTTCAATCTCAGATAGTTTTTTTTTACTTTTTTCTAAACTAGAAAGTTGATCTTTTTCTCTCCGTTCAAGGTTACCCAAAGACTCGAGTATTTCTGTATTTCTCCATTTTAACTCTTTGAGATCTTTATCTGATAGTTGCACTTCCACTTTCTTAAGTTCTATTTCTTTAACTAGTGAATCATGCTCTGAGGGATTAGTTAGAGAGATTTTTTTTCCTTGCAATTCTTTTAGAGCTTTACTGAGAGATTTTTTTTGCTTTTGCTTTTCTAATATATTATTCTCAACTTCTGAGCTCTCAGTATTTTTTTTAAGCAATTTATCTTTGGTAGCTTCTATCTTTTTAGTCATTTCAGTTATTTTTTGTGGGTAAGATCCTTTTAACTCATTTATATTGTTGAGAGAAATGTCTATTTTTTGTAACCTTAGTAATGCACCAATTTTTTTTTTCATATTCATAGATCAAAAATTATAATTATTATTTAACTGTAGTGAATAGGATTTGTATCTGTATTACACTTATAGGCTGCAATATTAGTAAATTTTTTCAATAACAACTTATGGAGTAGATGTTTAAATGTAATTTCACTATAGTAATGCCCTATATCAATCAACATTATTTGAGAATCAATGCTTCCAAATTGGTGATACTTGAGATCTGCGGTTATAAAAACATCTACATCTCTGCTAAGCATAGGTATTAAACTCCCACCACTACCTCCGCAAAGAGCAACTGTTTTTATTGTTTTTTTTTCACTAACTGTATAGCGAAGTTGATTTATAGATAATCTTTTTTTTACAAAAAAAATAAAATCTTTGATAGGTAGTGGATAAGGTAATTTCCCTATCCTTCCTGCTCCAAAAGGTTTGGAGTAATGCAGCTCACCTGATTTTGGGCTATGAAATGGATAAATAGGTTGTAGGTTTTCTATCCCAAGCTTGTCTAAAAGAGATTGATTTATGCCTTCTGGGTGGTTGTCAAAGTTAGTATGAAGTGCATAAATTGCAATATTATTTTTAATAGCATAATAGATGATTTTTGAGGTTTTATCATTTGATGGAGTAATTTTTTTTAATGAAGTAAAGAACAGGGGATGATGTGCTATAATGAGATTACACCCTAATTCTTTGGCTTCTCTTAGTAGCTCTAATGTAACATCTAGACTAATTAGAATAGAACTAATACTTTCATTTGGATCTCCAAGTTGAAGTCCAGAATTATCATAAGACTCTTGGTATCTAAGAGGTGCGTATTCTTCCAGATATTGGATAACCTCTTTGAGGGTAATTGTTGATTTTTTTGCCATAATATTATTTATATCGTAAATATTAAATATTTAAATATCAAGTTCGTCTACACTTTTTATGATATTGGCAAATTTAAAGCTATTGGTTTAAATTTTATGCTTCTCACACTAAAAACATCTCTTATTGTGTTGTTTTTTATGAAATAAACCTACTAATTAGTGAAAAAAATCACAACTCCATATTATATATTAAGATAAAATGGAATTTGTATTTTTCGATGATAATATATATGGTTCGCTTAATATGCAATCTATTCTGCAGCGTTATTTTTTTCATTGGGTTCAAGTTAGGGTTAGGACTTATATTTAATGATATTAAAGCAACAACAACCCAAGATAAAAAGATTAATAGTACTGTTGTTGTCAACGTTACTTTCAAGCATTTTCTTAAAGGTGATACAGTTCCTATAAAATTCGAATGCGGTAAAAAATACTCTGTTAGTAAAATATTACAAGTAACTTCGCTGCAATATCTTGAAAAAATAGATCAAGATACAAAGGGTGAAAGTAAATTAAAAATTGATAATTTTATTAATCCAGAGAGTCATTTTAAAGGATTTGAAAAAGAAGAAGCAAAATATCTAGACATAGATGCTCACAACCCAACGCAATGGTACTTATATTTGGGCATAGGTAGAGGCGAATTTAAAAAAGGATATTCAAACAATAAAATTTTTGTATTTGAAGAAAATATAGAAAAGCAAAAATCATTTATCCTCTCTTATGTAAATCATAAAATTGTTTTAAACAAAGATGGTTTAATGAAAGTATTTTGGAATGATAAACTTTCAGGTCAACAAAAAAACTTTTACCCCGAGCTTAGAAGTACAAATAAAGATGACTCAGGATTTAGGAATATAAAATTACAGATTGGGATTTTTAACATCAACCGAAAGGGATTTTTAAATCTTTTCCCAACCATCACAGAGGAGGGGAAAAATGGTTATAAGAATTTAGGCCTTTTGCATGAAAACAACAAGGGGACTGTTTTTATTCCTAAGGAGTTAAGTATCTCAAAGTTAATAGATAAATACTATGAATTAAAAAATAATAAAGAACAAAATAACAATAGTAGTTTTATTTATTTATTATTACCTAGTGTTATTATCTCCATTGCATCATCTTTAAGCTCATTTTTTAAAAGTTATAAATCCAGTACAAAAAATAGTAGTGAAAATTCCAATGAAAATGAAGTGTTACCTTCTAATGAACAAAAAAATGATTCAAAAAGGGTTTGGGTTGATATATTTTAGAATAATTAAATCAAACAATATACTGAAATTTCAAGCTTCTAATCTATTGCATTTGTAACAATTAGATACATTCTATTGTATATATCTCTTTTTATTAAGAGTTGATTATTACTTTTGGTGAAAGAAAAATTAATCTAATTATGAAATTTGATAGTAAAAGCGAAGATTTTTTATATAAATATCTAAATAATACTTCTCCAGTTGGATATGAGAGTAGTGGACAGCAAATATGGCTAGACTATCTAAGACCATATATTGAAGATTACTTTACTGATAGCTATGGAAGTGCTGTGGGTGTGGTAAATCCTAATGCTTCATATAAGGTTGTCATTGAAGCTCATGCTGATGAAATAGCTTGGTATGTAAAATATATTACAAAGAGTGGATATATGTATGTTTGCCGTAATGGCGGTTCTGACTATGAAATTGCTCCATCGATGAATGCTAAAATTCACCTAGAAGGAGGTAAGTATTTACCTGCTGTATTTGGTTGGCCAGCAATACATGTTCGCAGTTCTACTAGCTCTAAGATAGGAAATGTAGAAAATATTGTACTAGATGGAGGATTTAGCTCAGATGAAGAAGTTAAAAATGCAGGTATACATCCAGGAACAGTTGTAACCTTTGATCAAGAACTCAAAGAGTTAAATAATAATTTTTTGGTTGGTAAGGGGTTAGACAATAGAATTGGTGGGTTTATTATGGCAGAGGTTGTGCGTAGAATTTTTGAAAATAATAAAACTCTACCTTTTGCCCTATATGTTGTTAATGCAGTTCAGGAAGAAGCAGGTTTGTGCGGAGCAAAAATGATAGCAAATCGTATCTCTCCTGATTTGGCAATAATAACAGATGTAACGCATGATACTCAATCTCCATCTTATAATAAAATTAAGAATGGTGACATTTCTTGTGGTAAAGGGCCTACTTTAAGCACAGCACCATCTGTTCAAAATAATGTAAAAAAGATGCTTATTGATGTAGCAAAAAAACAAAAAATTAAATTTCAATATGAGGCATCTGGCTCTAGAACAGGTACTGATACAGATGCATTTGCATATTCTAGTTGTGGGATTCCATCTGCTCTTATCTCAACTCCTCTAAAGTATATGCACACTACTGTTGAAATGGTTCACAAAAATGATGTTGCGGAAGTTATTAATTTGGTTTATAACTTTTTGTTAAACCTTCCCGCTGGTCATGATTTTAAATATTTTAAAAAGTAAGCTAATAGCTTTGGGTGATTAGCGTAGTGGTTTAACGCGTCTCGTCGACATCGAGAAGATCACTGGTTCGATCCCAGTATCACCCACTTTTTTAATTATACAATATTTCCAAGGAGTAAGATATATTTCTCTCTATAAGCAATAGAGTAATAGTACGGAGCTATAATGTTCTAGTTTTTAAATTAGCATAGTCTGTTTCATTATTTACAAAAACTTAGCATCCTTAATACACCTTTAAAATATGATACTTATAGTGAATAAAAAAAGAGGCTTATCCACAAAAAAATTAGTATTACATAGAATCAACTAAGCAACAAAGAACATCTCTTAGTATTTCAACAAGCCAAAAATTGGCATTATTAATGAGTTTTTATTTTATCAGGTTGATTATAAAAGTAGATTATCACTACCTCCAATTCTTTCTACTTTTTTATTAGAAGATGTCATGCCTAAACTTAATAAGAGAGAAGAAATAAATGCACATACAAAAAATATTATAATCGATCTTGACTTTATCTCTATTGTTGATTTTGATTCTTTTTCTATCAACTGATATGAAAATGCTGTACTGTCTTTGCTTTCTAATTCTTGGGTTCTCTCTAATTCTTGATTACAACTTAAGATATCAATCATATCTTCATTTTCTACTAAACTTTTTTCGGTTTTTTCTACCTGTTTTATGCTTGAGCTGTTATTAGGCATTTCTTCTTCATCTTGATAGCTTTCATCTTCTTGACTACCTTCATCTTTTGCGCGACTATTTAATATAGCTGCTATTCCAATTGAAGTATTTACAGCTGAAGAACCTACAATTAGAGTGTCTCCAACTGGAGTATATTTTTGCTCATCTCTAACTTTTTCTCTTAAATGCATATTAAGTGCTGTACTATCTTTGCTTTCTAATTCTTGGGTACTATTTAATTCTTCTTTTTTTTGTTTTAATTCTTCATATTTGTCATCTATATCTATATAATCTACATAAACATCATATTCATCACTAAGGATATCTACAGCTGAGTCATATTTTTTTATAAATATATTTAATTCATTAAACTTCCTATTGAACCTTTCTGCTGAAAGGTTACCATCCTTTAATGAGTTAATAATTTTGTTTATGTTTCTTTCTAATATATTTTTTCTTTTTAGAAGGAAAGCTTTTTGTTGTTGTCCTACATGTATTTTAGCTTCACATTCATAAAAAGTGTCTTCTAAAGTTTTAGCAACCCCATTAGCTTCAGAGTTTTTTTTAATATGTCTATCTTTTTTTTCTTCTTCTAATGATAATAATGGCATTAAATAGGCTCTATAGTTAGAGAAATAACTTTTTCCTTGATTGCGTTCACTGCCTAGCCATCTTGTTATTTTGTTGTGAGCTGTAATGTTAAGATCATTGCCAACAGGAATATCAAGATCAGCACCAAGTCTAATCAGAGCTTCTATAATTTTATAGTTAAAAAAATCTTTATATTTTGATTTATCTTTAACTTCTCTTGCAAATTTTGCTAATGCACTAAGTAAGGGGCTACGAACACAAATTTGGTTATTTGAATTACGATAATAATAATCGATATTAACATCTGCCCCACAGACTTTAACCAAAAAATCTAAAATATAAACTCTTTCGATTAAGTTACGATGCATTTTGCAAATTGCTGATACTAAAGGTGGCTTAGAGATAACAATAACACTTCTCCCTCTTCTTGTATTCCTTATTTTTTGATTATCATAATTAACTCTTGCTCCTGCTTCAAACAAAAGATTTAAAATATCTAAATCTATTTTATCTTCATTAACGCTATTTATATTAAGGCTATTATTTAATATTTTCTTAACTTTTGTTAGAACTACTTTATCAGTTCTATAAATAAAATTCTCAATAGCCACATTAAAAACAGATAAGTGAGAACTCATATATTTAAATGGAACGTTATCAATATAGTTTGTGTTAGCACCATTTCTAATCAAAAAATAAACAACTTTATAAAGATTGTTATAACTAATATGCTTATTTTTGAGAGCTATAACTAAAGGATGAGTTGGATGATACTTTTTTTTAAATGCTGTATTAAGGTTAATTTCAGCTCCTTTAGAAATTAATATTTTCATAAGGTTAAACAGATAATTAATCTCACTATCTTCAGACACATTGGATAGAAGTTCAACAGTAGCAGTGAGGGGTGTATTATATTTATCAACTGGGTTTTTTGCTACATAGTTTACCCTAGAGCCTAGCTCAATCAATTTATATGGTAGCTCAAGAGAGCCTTCATTTTCAAAAGCAATATACTCGATAGCTATTGCTAGGGGACTTGCTCCTATAGGAAAGAACCTATCAAGTTTTGGGACAATATTGTTTGTTTTACATAAATTACATATTAAGTTAATATTATTTGTAATTGTAAATATTTCTTTTTTGTAATATCTTTTGTTTTGGGAAAAAAGAGAGTAAAAAGAAAAATACACCTTTAGAACTTCTTCAAAATCACAAAGCCTTTTATCTTTTTTTAACAATAAAAACTTGTAAGGCAAGTTAATTTTCTCACATGAAGGCTTAACTATTTTATTATCAAAATATAAATTATAAAAAGTATTAAAAGGACTTATCTTATAATTATTAAAAGAGAGATTAATTGAATTATTTTCGCATATACAACAAATAGAGCTTATAATATCTATAGATATATGTTCAACAGAATGGTATCGATAACTATTCTTATTTATTTTTTGTGGATTATTTAGTATTCTAAAATATGCTTTTAATGATTTGTCAATACCACTATAATCAGTATTTTTTTTTAGTTCCAATATTTTATATGGCAAGTACAATATCTTGCGTGGTAATGAGTCCAGTGCTAAATTTTTATCTTCTAATTTTAATTCAAGTTTTTTATTTACAAAATATAAGATAATGCTAAAAAGATTGGTCGCACACTTTAGATGATACTTTTCAAAGCTTGGAGCAATATTGTTTTTTTTACATAGATCACATATTAAGTCAATTCTATTTATAATGCAACATGTAGTGTATTTCACTAAATAATTATTGACCCCCACAATATTTTTAGCTAAATAACCAAAATAACTTTCTAGAACTATATCAATATCCCAAAGATTAATATTTTTTTTGAGCATCGTCATCTCTGATGGTAATTGAATAAATTCCCTGTAGTAGAGTTTTTCACATATAAGCGAAAAAGGATTTATATTATTGCCATTTATACATATGTTACTAAAATCTGGACTGATTTTTTCTTTTTTACATAGCTCGCATATAGAGTTAATGATACCAACAATCGCCTTTTCTTTATCCTCGGTATAGTCATTATTATTTTTATAACAACAAAGAGATTTGAAATATAAGTCCAGAATTTTATTAATTTCATTAGAGCTAATATTTTTTTTTAACAATAACATTCTATATGGCAATTTAAGGCTTTCTATATCTCTTTTTAATCGATAGTATGGAAACATCTCTTCGTTTTTTCGTTTTTCTTCTATTGATGAAACTCTATAATTATATCTCAAAATATTTGAATTGATCTCATCTTCTGGGAAATCGTTATCAAACTCCAAATAATGGTTATTTTTTTCATATAAATCACAGATTTTTTTAAAAGCTTCTACCTCAAAATAATAAAGTCCTTTTTTAGAGTCCCATTTAGAAAAATATTTTTTTAGAATTTCACCTACCTCGCTCTCATTAGACTCGACTACTCCTTTTGAAAATTGTTTGATTTTAAGCCTAGCTGTTTGTTGAGCTTGACTAACATCTTTCTTAGGCATTGTAGAAACCGCACATCTATGAAAAAATATGAATATAAATAATGACTTTTGCTTTAATTTCATGTTTTTTTTAAAATTTAAATATAAATAGCTCAGAGAAGCCAAATATACTATCAATATTACAGAAGACCAAGCTTTTGTAATGTAGTTACCATCAAACTATGATAGTTGTTTTATATAGAAAGCTTGGAGAGATACAACATTGTAATTTAAATTATAGTACAAAATAATTAACTCTGAATCCAGATTATTATTAACCTTTATTTTTTTCTATATTAGGATTATTAAAATAGGTGAACAACTATTAGCTTTGAAAAAGATAGTAGTAATGAAAAAAAAAGTGTAAGTTTGCAGGAACCTTATGTATGTTGAATTGTAATGTAAGTTCGCTTTTGCGGGTGTGGCGAAATGGTAGACGCGCTAGGTTTAGGACCTAGTGCCTTCGGGCGTGGGGGTTCGAGTCCCTTCACCCGTACAATTCAATTATTAAATCTTGTTATTTTTACTATGAAAATTAATCTTATTTCGGAAGGCTCTTTCTCTCCTAGTGAGAAAATTTTTGAGTTAGTTATTGAGGATAGTGACTTTAGATATATTTGGGAGGAAAAAATACTAGACTACAAATCTCGTATCAAAGTTAAAGGATTTCGTGAAGGTAAAGCAACAAAGGAGCAAACGAAACAATTGTATGGTAATGATATTTTAAAAGATACTTTAAGTCAAGTTGCATCTGATGGGTTGAGTGAGGCTATTGGTAAAGAATGCCTTTACGTAGTTGGAAAACCTATATGGTTAGAAACCCTAAGTCCAAAGCCTAATTGGGAAAAATCACAAAGTTATAAATGCCGTTTTAAAGTTTTTCATATTCCTCCAGTAGAAATAGATTTCTCAGCTTTAAAAATAAAGCGTTATAAAGTTGAAAAATTAACCGAAAAAGAGACTAATGAACTATTAGTTCAACTTCAAAGAAAAAGTTCTAAAGTAAAAGAGGTTGAATTTGTTAGCTTACCAGCAATTATACATGGTAATTTCATTTGTGAAGAGTTAAAGTTAAATGAATCATCAGTTGTATTTTTAGAGTCAGAAGAGATAGAGACTTCTTTGCTTAAAAAAGAACTTAGTACAATTTTATTAAATAAAAAGAAAGGAGATAAGGTTTTTTTGGATGAAAGATTTATAAGTAGTGAAGCAGGATTTTTAAATTTATCTCAAAAATTACTTAAGCAGTTATCTGAAAAAAAAGTTAATAATAACATTTTTTTTCAGATAACTAGATTAGCCAAAATTATTACTCCTAAGCTTGATAAGGAGTTTATGGAGAAGGTTAGTGGAGAATCAGTAGAAGATTTGAGCTCATTTAAAAAAAAAATTGTCTCACATAGAAACAAAGTAGATCAAGCTAGAGCTGACTTTATAACTTGGAAAGAAATAAAAAAAAATCTTATAAATAACTGTATTTTTAATCTTCCAGAAGACCATATAAGACGACAAATACAAGCTGAAAATAGCACAGAAGAAGTTTCTAAGAATGCTTATGACTCTAGCATAGAGCGTGTAAAGGAGAATATGCTCCTAGCACAACTACTAAGTAAGTATAAAGTGACTGTTAGTGAGCAAGAAGTAGCAGATAGGATAGCAGCTTATATGAGGCAAGTAAAAGATCATTATGGTGATAACATGAGCAAAAAAAAATTATTAGACGATACTAATAAATGGATAAGTTCACCTGAACATTATCAAACTATAGAAAGGGGTGTTAGAGAAAAAAAAATGGTTCCTTTGTTATTAAAAGATTTTTTTTCTGATGAGATTCAATTGTCTAGCAGTAGGTTTTATGAGATATTGGAGAATGAAAGGCTTAATGAAGAGAGAGGCAATATAAAAAACTTTCCACCAGCTTAGTTAGATATGATCTCTTTAAAAGGTATTTATGCTTCTAAAATCTTTAAAAAACTACTTGAAGAGTTAAAAAGCAAAACACCTCGTCCTATTTATTTTTTACAGGAAGAGTCCAGTTATTATACTAATATCTTTTTAGATATAGCAAAAAAAACACTCATCCCTTCAAAAGCTTTGAGCTTTGACTATAGATCATTATATGGAGCAGAGTGCAATATGTCAGATTTAATATTAAGAGCTAAGAGATACCCAATGGTTTCTGAATATCAACTTATTGTTTTAAGAGAAGCTCATAGGATGGGTGATCTAAGTCGTGAAAGTGGAAGAAAGCTTCTTATTAACTATTGTGAAAATCCAAATCCTCAAACTATCCTATGCTTTGCTCATAATATGAAAGTTCTTGATTGTAAAAAATTGCTCCACAAAATGCTCAACAGAAAAAATTACTTAATTGATATCCCCAAAATAAACCCATTTGAAATTAATCAATGGGTGCAAAGTATTTTTCAAACCAAAGGTTATAAAATATATAGAGAAGTAGCTAACAAATTAATAAGTATTGTTGGAAGTGACATTACTCTTTTAAAAAAAGAGATCGATAAAATAACAGCTAATCTTGAGGATGGAGATGTAGTTAAAGAGGAAGACATATTATTATATGCTGGACAACAAAGTGAATTCACAAGCTACGAAATACAAAAAGCTCTTAGTTTTTATGATAATAAAAAAGTAATTGAGATAGTTTATCATTTCATTAAACAACCATCTAAATATCCAGTTGCATTACAAATTAATATATTGGGCAATTTTTTCACAGTACTTTTACGTCTACATCACTCTAATATCTTTTCATTAGAATCAATTTCACATACTTTAAATAAACCCCCATATATGGTTGAGCAACATTATAGAGCACTAACTAAGTATAGTTTGCAAGAAGTTAAACAAGTTTTACACCTTGTACATGAAGCTGAGCTTAACTTAAAAGGTATAGGTAATCAAATTAATCTAGATTGTGAAGTGTTAAAAACACTAATTTTAAAAATATTAAATATAAGTCACCATAAAAAATGTAGCAAAGTTCTTGCTTAAGATGATTTTTTCTAGCAAAAATGATAAGTTTGCGTAGCTTAAGCGAATATAGAGTCGCTATATATTACCGTAACCTTTAAACAAATACTCAATGAGTAAAAATCCAACGCAAACTTCTTTTTTTACACAAGCATGTGATCAAGAGCTTTTAGAACTCGTCAATGCTGTATCTATAAAAGATAAAACTAATACAGTTGTAAAAGCAAAGGTTCTTGAGATTCATGAGAGGTATGTTGTTTTAGACTTGGGCATGAAGGCTGATGGTATTATTTCAAAAAATGAACTGAAGGATCAGTCTTTATTAAAAGTAGATGATGAGATAGAGGTGTATGTAAGCATACAAGAAACAACAGATGGAGAAATAAAAATATCGCGCAAGCAAGCAAAGTACTTGCATATTTGGAATAAAATAAAAGAGGCATATTTAGAAAAGAAAAATCTAATGGCTAAAATAACAGATAAAGTACGTGGTGGTCTTAATGTTGATATCGATGGTATACGTGCTTTTTTGCCAGGATCTCATGTTGATGTAGGTAGCGGTGTTAGTCAAGATATTTTATTGGAAGATGGTAAGCCTATTGAGGTTTCTATTTTGAGTATGGATGAGGAAAAATCAAATATTATAGTTTCTAGAAGAATTGTCTTAGAGCAGAAACAAGGTGAATTACTTTCTGATTTAAATGAAGGAGATATTTTAGAAGGAATAGTTAGAAGCATGACTGACTTTGGTGTTTTTGTAGAATTAGCAGAAGGAATAGTAGGGTTAGTTTATATTAGAGATATTAGCTGGGATAGGCAACTTTCTTCTCCAGGCTCTGCAATAAATCCAGAAACAGGTAATCCACTATTTGTGATCGGAGAACCAGTAAGAGTAGTTGTAAAATCAATTGAAGACCAGGAGAATAGTGCTAGAAAAAGAATTGCTCTAAGTACTAAATTAATGCAACCTAATCCTTGGGATAAATTGCCTGAAGGAACTCAAGTAGGATCAAAGCTAAAAGGTAAGGTTTCTAAAATAGAAGAAAAGGGTGTTTATGTTACAATTAATGGAGTTAACATTGATGGTTTTGTTCATACATTAGATTTATCACATTCATCATATATGCATAATCCATCTGAATTAGTAAAAGTTGGACAGGAGGTTGAAGTTGAAGTATTGCGTATGAATGAAGAAAGACAGGAGCTAAGACTTGGTGTAAAGCAGTGTATACCAAATCCAAAAGAAGAATCCAACTTCTCAAAAAAATATGGTCTAAATACAAGGCATAAAGCTACTTTGCGTAGGTTTGTAGATAAGCAACGTGGTGCTTACTTAGAGCTTGATTTGGGAGTAGAAGCATTTCTTGATAATGAGCATATTTCTTGGACAAAGAAAATTATTTATATCTCAGAAGTACTGAGTATTGGTAGCAAAATAGATGTAGTTGTTATTGGATTTGATGAAAGTAAGGGTATCCCATTAGTTGGTATAAGAGAATTGGAAGGTAGTCCTTGGGATATGTTGTCTAAAACATTCATACCAGGTTCACTTCATGACGGTACAATAAAAGCTAAAAGAAAATATGGAGCAGTTGTGGAGTTGGATTATGGTCTACAGTCTTTTGTACCTAACAAGGAGCTTATTAAAGAAGATAAAAAAGCTATAAGTAATGGAGAGGTTCTTCCTTTCAAAGTAATCGACTTTGACAAATTAGAGCATCGTATACATCTTTCTCATACAATGGTATATCAAAGTAAAACAACAGCAAGTGCAGAAAAACTAGCTAAAAATAAATATTTTAATGAAGTAGGGAAAAAAACTACATTGAGCGACCTAGGTGACTTTGCAAGCTTAAAAGAACAACTCAAAAGTAGGGAAAAGAAAAATAAAGAAGATAAATTAGTAAAAAAAGCAGATACAAAAGCAGATACAAAAGCAGATACAAAAGCAGATACAAAAGATAAAGAGTAATATTCTTTTGGCCGTGTGGCCGAGTGGTTAGGCAAGGGACTGCAACTCCCTGTACAACGGTTCGAATCCGTTCGCGGTCTCTTTTTTGCCTGGGTGGCGAAATTGGTAGACGCGTCGGTCTCAAAAACCGATGGTAGAGATACTGTATGGGTTCGACTCCCATCCCAGGTACAAGCTTATTGAGGCTAATAGATATTTATCTATAAATATGAAATTTACAAAATTGAATTTGCCTTCTTTTAAACCTAAAACCATTGAAAAAGGGGAAAAATTATATATCTACGATCTTTTAAGGAAAAAGTACGTACGTCTTTTCCCAGAGGAGTGGGTGCGCCAACATCTTATCAATCTATTTATAAATTATTTGGGTTATCCTAGAGGATTAATTAGGTTGGAGGGTACTATAAAACATGGTGTTGTTAGCTCTAGTTGGAAAAGGACAGATCTTATTATTTTTAATCCTAAAAATGGAACTCCTTCCATGGTAGTTGAATGCAAGTCAGCTGTTAAATCCTTAAACTATCAAGCAATATCCCAGCTCTCAGAATATAACAGATACATTAAAGCTCCATTGCTTTTATTAACTAATGGTATACAATACATCTGTTATCGAGTAAATTTTGTGGATAAAACTTATAAAATTTTAGAAAAGATACCCTCATTTAATGAGCTTAATGCCTATTGACCACGCTAGAGAAGATATTTTTTTAGTAGAAGTTAATTATAAAAACTATCAAAGTGACTATTACCATAGACTGAAACAAAAAATAATCCAAAATATGTTAAATTTCGGCGAATAGATACGAGCTTTTCTTCAGATCTTTTATGTATTAATCTCATTAATTAGCCATGCAAAAAAGTGTTAATAACAAAGATTAAACTATACTTGTTTAAGACTGTTGAAGAGATCTAGATACTACAAAATGTATATTCTATTCAAGCATATTAATATATCTTAATATTTATATTCTTACCAAAATGCAAGAACTTATTTTATATATCAAAAAAATTTTTAACAGTACTGGAAATGGTGATAAAAAAGTAATATTAACTCACCTACTGATTAATGGTACATATTGGGCAATAAGTTTATTGTTATTACTTATTGGCAGATCAGGTTATCTAGATTATTTTCTAGAAAAATATGCCTACCTGCCAACCTCAATAAGTGTTTTTTTATATAAGCCATGGTCACTATTAACTTACTTTTTTATTCCTTGTAGTTTCTCTATTTACGGTATTTATACTTGCTTGGCAAGTCTATCATTTCTGTATTTTTTTAGTAGTATTATTATGAGGCTTATTGGAAGTGATATGTTTATCTTTTTATATTTCTCTAGCGGAATATTTGGTGGGGTGGTTACATTATTTTGCTGTTATTTTTTACCTTATTTTAAAGGAGTAGATCAAAGTATAGCAATTCCAGTAGCAACTTATGGAGTTATGAGTAGTGCTGCAACTTTTGCACCTAACCTCATTCCATTACTTCCATTTTTTTTAAGAATCAGATTAAAATATATTGCTACAGGATTCATTTTTTTATTATTACTTCGTCTAAATAGCGATTTATCTGCACTTCCACAGCTAGGAAGTGCTCTGTGGGGGTTAGGGTATGTAAGTTACATGAAGAAAAATTCATATCAGCAAAGAAGCGAAGGAGGATTTTTAATAAAAAAATCCTCCTTCGCTTCTAACTTTATTAATAAGTTGTTAAAAAAAACTAAATTTTATTCCTTACACAATAGCTCTATTAGAAGAAGTAAACGTGAAATTAGCAAAGAAAGACTACAGGAGCTACTTGATAAAGTATCAAGTAGCGGATACCAAAGTCTTAGCAAAGAGGAAAAAGAAGACCTTTTTTATGCAGGAAAGTAAAACCTAAAGTTGAGCAAAGCATATAGGTAATATCTTAGTTTATCCTATTAGCTTTAATAGTTAACTCCAATGGTACTTCTAACCTTTTTTATTGTTTTTTGTGCTGGGTTCTTGCTTTCTTATTGCCATTGTCAATAATAGCTTCTAGGTCACTTTGAACTATCTTTTCTCATCGTTGACTTATTGGAGCCAAAAAATCTTGTAGAGTATCATTGAGGATGTTTTTTAGAGCTACATTTCCTAAACCACTTTTTTTTAATTTAGACATTAGAGACTTTGAATCTTGTTTTTCATCAATCATTTTTTCTAGACTTCTCAAAATACCTTTATCTTTATATAACAGTTCGAATCTATTGACCAGAAACAATAAAAGATCAGTTACATCGACACTATTTTTGGTATAAAAATATATTAGGTCTTCTATTATACGATAGCAGACTTCTTCTTTTGTTTTTTTAACTTTCCTAAAGCTAATGGTATAGTTTTTTCCCAATTTAATGGGTTTTTATTTGATTTAACAAGTAGCCTCTTGAACTATTCTTTTCTTTGCTCTGTATTTTTAATACCATTTCCTTAGCACTGTTTCAATACCTTCAATATCAAAATCTTTTTTTATTATATCTATAGCAAAATCACTTAAGTTGATTAATACAAATCCAAGATGATTAAATACGGCACTATGATGATTTTTTATTGAACTTGAACTTGTACATTCTATTATTTTATTAATGACTAAAGAACTTCCTATACTTTTAAAACTTAACCCTTCTACTCTATAGTAATCTCTAGTAATCATATTTAGAATCCTATTAATATTGTCAAGTTCTTTTTTATTATAATTGATGAGTTTATTGAGTAACCAAAATATAAGAGCTTCTTCATCAGTACCACCTTCATTAATGTCTACTCCTAACTATATCATAAAGAGTACTAACTTTAAACTATTTTCAATATCTGAGCAAATAACAATGCTCAGTGGAGCTTTTTTACTGTTTTTAACCTTAAAATTAAAGATATAACCTGGCTATTTACATAAAGGTTCAAGGGTACTAATTAAATCTTTTATTATTTTTTCTTTGATTCTTGCCCTTCTTGCTCTACTAAATCATTAATCCTTTTTTTATTTTAGTCTTTACTTCTTTAACAGCCGTAGTTGTCGATACCAAATTACTCTTATTAAATATTAGTGTTGAGCAAATACAAATAATTGTTTTAGTAAATTTATTATAGTGACAATTTTTTAGGAGATTAACAGCAACGCATTAGGGTAACCTTAATGTAATGAGCATATTTGATCTAGTTGTGTTGGAGTTTTGATCGCTTATTCTATTGTTTTAAAAAATTTTATTCTTTTTGCTATCTAGTAGAGTAGGTCAACAAATATTGACTGTTGAATGTATTCAATAAATAAAAAGTCTATTGCGGAGTTGTGGGTTTTTGTTTTTTCTGAACAAAATTGTAAAAAGGTGCTTCCTCTACTTATATGGTTATCCCAGAGGATAGTGAGATATAAGTAATGAGGATTTTTTTACTTCAATTGCTTTATTTATATTCATCAAAAACTAGTTGCTTAAAAAATCTGAGAAAAAAAGGGAATATACTGGTAAGAGTGGAGTTAATCCTTTAAAAAGAGGCAGGCCTTCTATATACAAGAAACCTATACAAGCGCACAATCCAGCGAATACCTAAGCACATATTAAGGGTTAAGAGGCATATTACAGTCATATTTGTGTGAACTCGGCATAGAGCTTGTCAAACAGCAATATAGGGAGCAGGAAGCATTAGTCATTTGTTTTTTCGAGTTAAGAGCTCTTTAAAAAGCAGAAAGTTTGCGAATCACAAATAGCTTGTGTGTAGAAGACACACTCTATTTGTTTTCTTTGCGTCACTTAAAGAGGTGGGGAGGGTAGAATATTAAATTTAGGTTAAAGATTAACTGTTTTTTTTTAAAAGTATTTGTAGTATAGCCAGCGGTTAATTATCTTTGCGGATATGTATTATATAGAAATAAGAAAAACAGCTTTATTTTTAGGCTTTATGCTTTTAAATTCATCCCTAAGAGCAACTGCAACAAATAAGCTAAGCGATGTTACACTGCCAGTAACAGAATCACAAATTAATCAAAAACTTAATGATCTTGAAAAAGAAAAAGGTAGGCTTAATAAATTAATAGACAAGCTAACAAAAGAAATAGAAAACAATATCTCTACTTTTAACAACGAGAACCCTAACTGCATCAGTAATTTAACTTTATCCCGTGCGACATATTTGGGATGTAATACAGAAAAATACATTAGTGCCCTAGAACCAGCTAAAAAAAACACTTTATCTAATACACAGCAAGTTATATTGTTCATATTAAGTTTTATATCATTCTCATTAGGAGTAAGTATATTACTGAAAGTATTCATTAATGCAGTACTAAAAAATCCTTCGGGATAGTAGTTTTATTTAAATTAATGTAACATTAATTTAAATGTATTGCGCCTTTTCTTAAGAATGTTAGCAAACAGCAGCTCAAACCATCATGAAGCACCATCGCACGACCATTTGCTCTTAAAAAAATCAAAACTTGATTTTTTAACTTCTACTGATGGTATATAATAGGATTATATGGGAACTTCCCCGCTACACAGACCTTGCGCAAAAAAAAGTGGGAAATTACTTTCACTATAAATTCAAAGAAACAAAACATTACTCATTTTAAAAAAGTAATACTACTATAGGGATTCTGTAGGGGAAAATGGCTAATAGTAAATTGGCACTTTTAGTATTTGGTTTAACCAGTGCTTAGTTAACTCCTAACCCAAAGTCTTTTTGCCTTGCCATCTACTTTACTATTTTTTTTACAAAGCCCAATTCTCGCATCTTTATTAAGAAGTCACATGAGTTGATGTTAGGCAATCCGTCGCATCTACTCTGCACTATTTTAAAGGCATCTTCTGAGAATATCCGAAATACCATTATAAATATCTTTAGGGTGGCTAGAAGTATCACTAGAAGCAATACACGCAACAGGCTGTCGCATATATGTATTAGTAACAGGAGTGTATGTGGGTGCTAGTGGGCGTCTGGATTTTAATTATCTCACCAAAGCCATTAAAATATCCTAAGCCCTTAGAAGATGGGCTAATCCTATCTGTTGGTACCCCTGGTAATAAGCAGTTATGCTTTTCTACTGATCTAAGGATAGACGGATTGCTAAACATTGTCAAATTTCGGTGTTTAGCACATTTACCCTTCCTCTCTGCTGCCCAATTAAAAAGTATATTCCATATTTTCTTGCAGTTCTAAATTATTTTAGTTAACTTTTCCTCAAAATTTTTGTTAGTAACAAAATCTGCATATTCGTCAATAAACACTACTATTTTATCCAAGCTGCCCTTGTATTAGCTGATTTTTTAACTTTCAACTCATTGAATATATTCTTTCTTTTTTCCATTTCACCAAAGATCCAATCCATCCATTTGAGGCATTCAGAGGTAGTAGAAGCAAATTAAACAGATGACTCATCCTCGAACTCTATGAAGAGAGTGTGGGGTTCTAAAAGTATTAGCTTAACATCCTCCAGCTTTAAAAACTGCATTATGATAAAACTACTTTTAAGTGTTTTAACTTGCTGCCTTATTTTTAAATCTATTAAAGAGCCAAATATTCCAAATGGTTACGGCTGCAACGCCTGGTAAGGAAGCATTAGGCATCAGAAAATAAAAATATCATTTAACAATGTGTAGTGTGCTTTTTTCATTAACTAGGCTTATCAACATATGTGTGGTTGAATATATGTTGTCTAAATTATCTTTATACTGTCTGCTCCATCCAGAAGCATGGTTCTACCTAAATCAACTATCAAGTAAATTAATACACTTGATATACACCCTATAAATATAAAGAAGATGTTGTTAGGCAAGTTACTTTTTGACCTATTTGAGCTGATCTTAGCAGATTGTTTTATTAAGTTAGGACTTGGCAACTCTTTTATTTGAGCTTTAAATTGCTTGATTTGTTCTTTATACTTACCAATTATTTTTTGTTTTGATTTTGAACTATTTTGAGGCTTAGTTCTTAGATTGCTTACTTTGATTTCTAGAGCCTTTGAGCTATTATTTTGCTGCTCTTGTGTTGGATTTTGAGATTTAGTTTGAAGTTTCTGTCCTTTTTTTAAATATATATCAATTGGTTTTTTTTGTGATTCTACTAGATCTTGAAGCTGGAGATTTTGTTCTTGCTCATTGGTAATTTGTTTGTTATGTTCACCTTCTTTAACTTTAGGCTTATTGGAAGCTTGTGAATTTAATTCTTTATTTTGTTTATTCTCAGTTTTTAATTTTTTTATTTGTTTTGTTTTTACTTTTTTGACTATTAATCCGCCCGTCAATAAACCCGCTATTACAGCGAGTAATCCTTGTAGAATGTATTGAGGCGATTCTAACTCTTTCTGTGCTTTGTTATTTCTTTCTTGCTCTAGCTCTGTGGTTAATTCAGCTATTTTTTCATCTTTTTTACCTTTGGTAGTTTCTAGATTTTCTTCTAACTCATCTATATTTTCGTCTTTAGTTTTTACTTTAGTTTTTGAAGCTTCTGGGTCTTGTTCAAGCTGAGTGTTGGGTTCAATGAAACTAGCTATTTTTTCATCTTTTTTATCTTTGGTAGTTTCTAGATTTTCTTCTAACTCATCTATATTTTCGTCTTTAGTATTTACTTTAGTTTTTGAAGCTTCTGGGTCTTGTTCAAGCTGAGTGTTGGGTTCAATGAAACTAGCTATTTTTTCATCTTTTTCTGTTTGTATCCTCCCATTTATGCTTTTTTGGGGAGTTAATTCTTTTTCTTGTTTTAATCTTAAATCTTCGCTCTTTTGAAGATCTGTTTTTAATTTATCTATCCTTTCGTCTTTTCCCTCGGTTTTATTTTGACTTTTTAAATATTCACTCTCAGGATATAGTTTCTCTTCTTCTTTCAAATCATTTGCTCTATTTCCAAAAAAATATTGATGGTTTTGGTTACATAATATACTAATTGAGTTCTCAGCATCTGTTTTAAAGTTAGTATTTTTACCCCAAAAAATTTGATCTGGGGCTTGAGCTTTGTTAAGATTGTCTCTTAATTTATCTATTTCCGTTTCTGTCTCTTTTATTAGATCGTTTATTTGATCGTTTCGGCTATTGATTTCTAGAGAGTTTCTATTTATATAGAAGATATATATCCTACTAACTATACCGACAATAGAACCCATTGCAACAAGCCAAGAACAAAAGGTTCTTGTTCTCCAGATGCCTATGTTTTTCTTGGAATTTAAGCTAGCTAGCTCACTGTTATTTGCTTTTTTCTTAGGTTTAAGTTTCTCGAGTAAATTTTCGTTAATTTGCTGGGGGTCATGTAAAATTATATCGTTATTGGGTTTTGCATTCAGAATAATTTCTATGTCTTCTTTTTCTTCTTGAGGCTGAGCGTTGCGTTGTTTAACTGCCGATGGTTCTGCTAGCCTTTGTCTTTCTTTTGCTTTTTTTTCTGATGGGACAAAAACTCTTAAATACTCTGGTAAATTATCCCTTTGCTCAGACGCTTTCTTTGCAAAAAGGTTATTATCATACTTAGCAGGAAGTATTTTTTCTTGCATTAAATAGATTGGTGCAAATCGATTAACTAATTGCATTTGTGCATATCTCATAGCATATTCGTATCCTTTACGATCTGCAGAAGTAGGGAAGTCTTTCTTAAATTTACCATTGTTTATAAACTCCCAAATGCTCTCTATCATAGATTGTGCACAAAGTGGGCCACAACTAAAATCATCTGTTTGTTGACCTCCTAGGATTTTATTTATTGTATAGTTTTGACTTCTGCAGTATTCAATGAAGCCATTTACAGCTATTGTATTATCATGTTTTTTGCTCGTTTTTTTTCTATATAGAAGTTTAGGTTCTAAAAATAAAAAACTCTTAGTGGGTATGAAAATTATAAAACAATTATGGTGATTTTGTTTGGTATCAAATATAGGGAAAATAACAAACTCCTTACCTTCTTTTTTTGCCTTATCTAGTCCCGAAATATAAATATTTTTTCCATTTTTTAGTATATGCTTATTGACTCTAGAGCTGTTATTACATTCAGGAAAACCCATCGCTGAAGTTATTACAGCTATCTTTTTTAACCTTTCTTTTTTTTCTATTTCTATAAAACATAAAAATCCTAATACTATAGCAAGCTGGACAAAATGATCAGGATATTTATATTTTATACCTACTTGCCCACAATGGCATGTTGCTAAACCGTATTGTTTTTCATCAACCAGATTAGTTCTTCTAAAATAATCTTGATAATAATTTTTAATACTTTCTTCATGCCCCCACTTGTTTTCGAAGTCAAAGTACATGACTATTCCATTTGAATCGTCGTTGTATGAACTCACAGGAGGATGATATGAATTTTTTTGCTTATTTGAGTCGCTTGGTAATTTAGGTTCAATATGTTGAGTTAAGCTTGAATTTTTAGGGTTTGGTTTTTTTTCCACTTGGGGTTGATTCTTTATTTGAAGGTTATCTGTCTGTTTTCTTTTGTTTGAGTTATTATTCTCTATTCCTTGAAAACAACTGATATTTTTTTTTTGGATGGATATCCATTCGTTTTTCCTAATTTGATAATGATAGCCTAGTTTTTTAAACCCTAATCCTTTTATTAGGCCAATGCTTTTTCCGTTTTTAGCATTAATACCAGCTTTTAAAGGAGAAAGCCTAATATCATTTTTTTGCTTAAATATATAATAGTTGATAAAAGCCCTTAGGGACTCTGACATTACTCCTTTTATATGATCATTACTTATGCCTCTTACGCCATTTTCCCCACCTCCTCTAAAATACATTAATTCCCCTATAATATTCCACCCAACTATTCCTATAAGCGTCCCTTCTTTAATTTCTTCTTTAGAGTAAAAAACACCTACAGCTGTTTCTCTTGTTTCATTTTGGAATCTTTTGGTTGATTCTTCTTTAGAGTGACCCCAGTATTGAGTAAAATACATATCATAAGCTTTTATATACTTTTTATTCTCCTTGTTGGCTACAAGGTTATATATACTTTCACCATCATTTTCCCCAAAAAGAGTTCTTAGAGTTATATAGTCTTGTCTTTTTTTTGGTGAAGTGAAATTACGTGATATCTTCAATCCATTTTCAAGATTAGTTGCTTCATCAATTGAGTACTTTGCTTCCACTTCTATACTCTTATAATCATTCTTAAATTTATATTTGTAATCTTGTTTACTACTGCTTGAATTCCGATTTTGATTAACCATGCTAGTAGCTAAAAGCCCATTAGGAATATAAAAATAGGAGAAAGCGAATAATAATAAAAAAAATGTTTTTTTTGGTTTCATAATATTGACTTTTAAAAATATTTGTTGGTTGTTCTCATATTTTAATTTTTTGTGTTTATTTTTAACAAAGATACACAATTTTTAGATACTCAAAGAATTTTCTAAAAATAGCATATACCTTCATACCTACCTAAAGAACTCGCTGTAGAACTTTTTTGTGCATTTGTAATGGCAGCCTAAGATGACTTTTTCATGAATATTCATCACTTCTTAAGGTCTTTGTTTTTATCTCTGCCAAATAGCTGCTTAAAGGCTATGGCGTTTTATGGATTTAAGTAATTTTTAAGCATATTTAAAAGTTTAACCAAATATACATCTTTTTAAATAAAAAGGAATCTGTTATATAGCATCTTTAGCTTAACAGAGCATTATTTAAAAGAAGTAGGAAGAAGCAATCAATAGTTAACTCCAATGGCACTTCTAACCTTTTTTATTGTTTTTTGTGCTATGGTTCTTGCTTTCTTATTGCCATTGTCAATAATAGCTTCTAGGTCACTTTGAACTATCTTTTCTCGTCTTTTCCTTATTGGAGCCAAAAAATCTTGTAAAGTATCATTTAGGATGTTTTTTAGATCAACATCTCCTAAACCTCCTTTTTTATATTTTTTTTTAAGTTCACTTACAACTTCAGGGCTAGGATGAAACGCATCTAAATATACAAACACTACGTTGCCATCTACCTTACCAGGATCACTAGCACGTAAGTGGGTGGGGTCTGTGTACATACTAAATACCTTTTTCTTTATTACTTCACTACTATCTGAGAGAAAAATAACATTCCCCAAAGATTTACTAGCTTTTGCCCTACCATGTAATCCTATAAGCCTGGGGGTTTTGCTCAAGTATGCCATACATGTTTTTAGGCAGTTGGTGTTATAGATTTTGTTGAATTTTCCTACAATATCGTTTGTTAATTCTATCATAGGAATTTGATCTTCCCCTACTGGAACTATCTCTGAGTTAAATAATGTAATATCAGCAATTTGGCTAACTGGATAGCATAAAAAACCCATGGGTGGACTCTCTCCATATTTTTTTTCTGTGATTTCTCTTTTTAATGTTGGATTTCTTCGAAGACGATTTAGCGAAACAAGGTTAAGCAAATATGTTGTTAGTTCATTTAATTCTGTAATCTGAGATTGTATAAAAAATGTGTTTTTTTTAGGGTCTAACCCCACTGCAATGTAATCCTTTAAAACTTCATAAACATTAGCTCTAATCTGTTGGGGTGTTGAAAAATTATCAGTTAAAGCTTGAATGTCAGCAATCATTATATAGGAATCGTATTCGCTTTTTTCTTGTAGTTGCAATCTAGAAATAAGAGAACCTACATAATGTCCTAAATGCAATTTGCCAGATGGCCTATCTCCTGTGAGTAGTATTTTATTCATATATGGGAAATATAGAATAAGAATTACAATTATTCGATTGTAGGAATTACTTTTTTAAAAAAATAAAAAGCTTTATAGTTATAGATACAATAATTTTAGTTAAGGTTATTACTATTTCCTGTCTTAGATTATATTTTCTAATATGAGTAATATTGATGGCTAAATATTAATATAGATTCCTACTCTGATTCGCCTAGGATATCCTTTAAGTTTCAATAGTTTAGATTATAAATATGCCTTATTTAAATGCAGGGTTTAACTTTAAGGAACATTTTAGGCTCATTCAATGCCTTTCTTGATACTAAATGTATTTTCTGAAACTACGCTTGAATCATTACTTATAAAGGTAATAAGTTATACCTTAATTGCGTATTCAAATTTAGAGTATTGCTATATCTCAGCTTCTGATAAATAACTACAGCTGTTGTTACAACAATTATCATACCCGTTGTTAATATATCAACTATATACCGAAAGCATATTTTGTTAATTAAATTACTTTTTATATTGCCTATAAATTTTGAGTTTTTGTTGAGATGATGTTCTTTTATGTGAATTTAGTCCAAGAGGCCTTCAGGGTCAACTTCTAAGCACTATTATCTTAATTTTCTTTGTCAAGATATTCTTGAGATATGTAATATATCAAATATGCAGCTCCCAATAAAGCTATTACAACTATTAAGTAAAATGCGAATCGCTGCGCTATCTTTTTCTTTTGTTTTGCTTTAAATTCTTCTAGTTGTTGTTGATAAAACTCAGTATAATCATCATTCTCTTTTTTGCCCAGGCAACTTTCAATAAAAGAAACATCGACATACTCTTCTCTAATTTGAAGTTTAAACAACTCCATTACTTTTGTACAGAAAAATATATATTTTGCTTTGTTTTCTAAAGTTTGCTTACTTAAAATATATTCTAAGAGATTTTTATTTTGCATATTAAATGTATCTAGTTTTATCCAATGAATCAAAGGATGCAAAACAAAATTTATTTAAAAGAAACTCCTTAAGTTGCAATTCTTCTGCTTCAATAGAGTTTATTAACGCTATTTCAATATTTCCAATATTAAACTTTTTATCTAATATATGATTGACTAAAGTATCTAATATTTTGATTGTATCATCTTTTCTTCCATAATGCTCTGATTCTTTGTTACAATTATACATCTCATTATTTCGTTAAAGATTGAAGAACCTGCTTGGTTTTGAGCACCCCAATTTGATGAGATAAATTACGATTAATCTTGATTAGATTTAAAGAACATTCTAATTTAGCAGAACTGGGTGGACAAATTGAGTAATTTATTTAGCCCCCCAAATACAGGAGCCTCTTCATCAGCCGTAGTTGTGGAGACCAATTTACTTTTATTAAATATTAGTGTTGAGCAAATACAGATAATTGTTTTCGTAAATTTGTTAAATGAACTTTAACAAAAGTTACTCAATTTTTATGACAATTTTTAGTGGCTTAATAATAATGCATTAGGGTAGCCCAATAAGTGTGCTATTTGACCTAATGGTGTTGGGATTTTGATTGCTGATTCTATTGTTTTTAAAAATTTTATTCTTATTTTTTTTGCTATTTAATAGATTATGTCAATAAATATTGATAGTTGAATGGATTCAACTATCCATCGTAACTCTAGTGTTGTTGATGAAAGAATGCTAAAGCCCTAGCACGTATCAAAAGTTAATTTCTTCTGGATAGGTAAAAATTGTATTGTTTCGGGACTTAATATAGAACAAAGCTCTTGGGTTTTATAGAGTTTTTTTGAATGAAATTGTAAAAAGAGACTTCATCTCCTTATATAGTTATCCCAGCAGACAGTGAGTTATAAGTAATGAGGATTTTTTGACTTCAATTGTTTAGTCTATGTTAATCTTAGTTTGTAATACAGTAGTTTTTTGTATTTTACATGTGAAGTATGGGTTTTAAGCATTTTAGTGAGATTGGGTTCTGTTCCCATGGAAATAGCTAGTTAACAACTCCTTGTATAGGGGTCGTTTTTTTTTTATTCTATGTGCTATAGTTTTAGTTAGCTTTTATCATAAGTAATTACTGCTAATAATTTGTTTATTGTTAGTGTGCTTTAAAGTTCTTATTTTTAATTTTAATATTATATCTTTGTGTAATGTCAATTTATAGTTACAATAACTTACGTGGAAATACAGGTTACATTAATAAGAAAATATCTAGTAATATTAAAACTCTCTTTTTTTTATTTAATTTATTTTTTTCTCACTCTATTTATAGTTCTATAGAATCCAAAAAGTCTACTGATTCTACTTCTATAGAATCTGAACTATTATGGTTAAAAAGTAACGATGACTATTTTAAGTCTAATGTAAAATATCTTGTTAAAAGAATTACTTTTGAATCTATTTTTTCCTTTTTTACTTTTAGCATAATTTCTATTGTACTTTTTCCAAATAAGAAAGGTGCCTTTTTTATTAAGGTAATTACATATCTTTTTTTTAGTGCAATAATATTGAGTACTATTAGGAATTTATCGTACTTTTACCTAAAGATATACCATTATAGGACTCCTGTTAATAATCTGCTTATGGATTATTATGTAGATTTATTGATTGAGGCGATATCAGGGTTTTTACTTCCTTTTATTATAATTTTATTGAATGTAATCTTTTATAAAGACTCCACATTAAATAAGTTAATTAAACATAGTCCAATATCTATAGATAGTTGTAGTAATCTTAGAATAGTTCCTAAGTTACTTTATGTGTCGTTTATTATTACTTCAATGTTTATTGTGCCTATTATTACTTTTTATATTAAGGTGTTTTTTTTGTATGACCTTTTTGAGCTAATTATTAAGCCTTTTTGGGAATTTCTTGTTAATTCATCTAATTCTAGAGAGTCTGAGATTGTATAAAAAATATATTATTAACCACTGAAATCTAGTACTTCAAAAAACATACCAAAATATTACCATATTTTTTTATGTTTTTGAAAAGTTATCAGTTAAAGCTTGAATATCAGCAATCATTATATTAATAATCGGATTCGCTTTTTTCCTGTAGTTGCAATCTAGAATCAAGAGAGCTCATTATAATGTCCTAAATACAATTTCCTAGATGTGTGAGTAATATTATATTTCTCTATTGTAGAAGATTTAGTATTATTCTAATGCAGATGCAGAAATTATTTTTCAAAAAGCTTTCTTAAAAAACCAAAAGATTATTACATTAAATACTAACCCAATACACATCCCCACAGCCTGTCTGTAAATAGCATTATTTTTTTTCTTTAACATAAATGGATTTCCAGAAGAAAAAGAATAATTCATGTTATTAATTAAATGTTTTGCTAGAGAATCAGACTCACTTTTAGGAAACCTTAGTTCGATTAATTTTTTTGATACTCCACTAATTAATTTAGCTATTGACAAATGCGATATCTGGATTTCTTCTTCAGGAAGATTAATATACAGCTTATAATAGTGACTAGCAAAACTCTGTAGACAAAAAAAGTTAATTTTTCTAACAGCTTTTAAATACCAGCTCACATTCTCTTCAACAGATTCTAGCAGCTCTATAGATATTTTTTCTACTATCTTAACAGCTTCTCTTTCACTTTTTCCTAGTTCAACTAACTTTATAGTTAAGGTTTTTTTAAAATTTAAATAAGAAGGTTTTATTTTATCTAAATATATTTTTGTTGATATATCAATCAAGTTGTTATATATTTTTAGAAAATCTTCATAATCTATATTTTTATTATTCTCTTTTATTAGATCATATACAGGTAATTCTAAATTAATATTATTTTCTCTCTCTTTGAGAAACTCTTTAACTAAAGAATCTATTACACGATACTCTTGATATCTAAAAGGATTAATACAATCAATCATTTTTGAATAATTGCGTATTACATTAACATTCGGTGGGCAAAACTTTATACTAACTGTATCATAGTTGGATCCTTTTATTTCACTTAATGATAATAAAGCTATTATCGTGGCCAACATACCATTTTTAACCCACTTAGCTTGTTTTTAACACAAACATAATTTCAAATATAAACAATTCTACTTGAATTATTTTATGAAGCTTTTGTTAAAGGTTCGATTATTTTTATATGTATTAAATGTTTTTTAAGGAATCTAAGCATTGCATATAGCTTGGTATTATATTTTCTATTTCTTCAACTTTTTAAGTTGATACTTAATATATGAGCAATATTATAAATAAGCCCTAGCTATCTAGCTATCCAGTTATCACAGAAGATAGCTGTCGCTACTGCTACATTAAGAGACTCTGCCCTACCATAACATGGAATTGTGAGTTTGTGATTTAGAAGTTCAATTATTTTAGGAGAAATACCTTTAGATTCATTTCCTAAAACTAATACTCCAAAACAAGGAAGCTTATAGCTGTGTATATTTTTACCATTTAACACTGCCCCTATTATTGGTGCTTCTAAAGTGCTGAGAAGGGAAACTATGTCAGTATAAAAAGTTGAAACACGAATAAAAGACCCCATACTGGCTTGTATTACCTTAGGGTTATATTTATCAACACTATTTTGTGAACAAATAATAGCATCAATGCCATACCAGTCCGCTGTACGTATAATTGAGCCTAGGTTGCTTGGATCTTGAATGTTGTCAAGCACAATAGCACGCATTCCATCACCTATATTCAACGGTTTATTAGCTTTTTTTCTCACTACAGCCAATAAGCTATTGTTAGTTTGAAGTGTTGACAAACTACTTAAAACTGACTCTGAAACTTCATACCAATTAAAGTTCTTTTTTTCAACCATCTTTAAACAAGCCTCACTAAATCTAGGTGTTGATAATAGAGTCTCTATTTGATAAGTGGAGTTAAAAAGCTCCAAAACAGATTTAAATCCCTCTACAGTAAAGCAATCAGACAAATCACGTTTTTTCTTATTACGTAATTGCTTAATAAAAAGCCTTTCTTTTCTAGAAAATAGAGTTGAGTTGAGTTTTCTAAAATGCATCTTAGAGAAATAAATAATAGAGAAGTAAGAAAAATCTTATGGGAAATAATATCATAAAAATGTAGTATAACTATAGTTTAGAGTAATGATTAACTAAGTTAAAAATAAATAAAGCAATCAGTAGTTGATAGAAAAACGTGTGGATATTGGTATTACTACAAATATTCCTCTCAGTACAATCATTAAATGGTTATGTCTTAATAAGTATGATTGGCAATCAATCTTTTTTGTAAAGTTTATAAAACAAGTTATAGATAAGCATATCTCTACTTTAACTATATAAAATTTTGAGTAAGAGTTTTTATTTAACTTTTTAATTATATGGCGATATTCTTACATCAAATACAAAAACAGTAACTATATCTTGATGGATTTTCAGACAAATTAAACTCTCTATATTAGATAAGAGTTTAAATAACAGAGATTGCTACTGGGGAGCTGTTGAAAGCTTTATGGGTTATAAAAATTAACATTAATTTTATTAAAAAACTGTATAAATTTCTAATGACAAATACAAAGTCTTAACCCACCTAACTCTTATACTAAGTCAATTACTATATTGTGAACTCATGTAATAAGGTAGCTTGTTTTGCTTGTGTCTAATTTTGTGCTTTGATCTAGAGCTGTTCTATTTGCAAAGAACAAATCAATCTAAGATGAAACCATTTAACTTTAAAATAACATTATTATTTGCTACTCTTTTGGGATGTAGTACAAATACACTTTCTACGCATAGATTTAAGCCTCAGAGATCTTTTGATCATTCAACCATTTTAAATGAAGAGTCTATTAGAACAACCGAGAAAGTATACAGCAAATATAACATATATTATGGGGCAAAAAAGTTAGGTAAAAGAGATTTTGTTAATGAATCCTGTTTTACTTTTAGAGGACTTAGTTTCAAGTCATTTAAAAATCTAGTTTCATTTACTAAAACTGCATTTCAAAAAGGAATTGAAGCAAATTATACAAGAAACGAAAAAAAACAGAACCAAGCCCCTATGAAAAATTTAGCTTCTCATATTGCTGATGGATCTATTGACATGAATAGTATTTATCTCTACTTCTTTTGATTTTAATGTGACTGTATTTTTTAAATAAAGAGAATAGTAAAAAATATCAAAAAACGCTTTTAAGCAATATAAATGATGTTAAATATGGTGCGTTAGTGATATGTAAAAACAGGGCAAACTCTATACTAAGAGCATTGGACATTCATCCTAAATACAATAATGGTGAAGTCTTAGGAAAAACTCACCTAAACGAAGATGAAGGCACAAGAGTAGGAATTATTCCTTCTAATGAAATTGTTGGAATCTATTTACTTACGTACTGTAATAACGCACTTTGTAATTATACATATTCTATAAATCCAAACTTTAAACCTACTATAGAAAGCAGTGAGCGAAAAAACAAAATAGAAACAAGCTTACTATTAAAGAAAAAACCAGAAATAATTATTGATAATAATAACACCAATGGTGAAATAAATAATTTAGATAATACACAAAATGGAGATAGCTTTTTTGTTTTTGATGAATATCATTCTATTGAAATAGATGATGATGATGATGATCAAGATGTCCAGTTGATTAATCTATTAGAAAGCGATAATACGAAATACTCAAGTGGCTTTTTGAAATATGTTTCCAGATTAGGTAAGCTCTATGTATATAAAAACATATCTGATAGGATTAAGCTCTTGGAAAATTCATTATTTATTTTTCGAAAAATAGAAGATAAAAAAGTGATTGGTTATTGCTAGATTAAACTTTTTGGAAACGATGGAGTAAAAAATGCAATAATTGGAATTTGTCAAATTGAAGGAGATGAGAGTAAGAAATATAAAGAAGATTTATATAAAGAGATAAGACTACTTTTACAAGCAATATCTCCTAAAATAAATGTATTCACAGTAGATAAAGGAGTAATAAAAGCTGAAGTAAGTGCAAATAGCAATTATAGTTTAATCAACCCAATGCAGAATAAAAATATTAGCAATAATAAACCTGTACCAGTAAAAGTAAATGATAGTAAGAGTACAGAAGCAGGCAACTCAGAATCACTGCTTTACAAAATAACAACTTCTACCTTATTAGTAGCAGTAGCATCTATATATATAGCAACCAAATTTGGATATATAAAAAGAAATCCATTCAAACAATATTATTACGACATTGATGATTCTCCTAATAGATTAAATTCTAGTCCTGATGAACATTATAATTTAACTCACATAGATGGATTGGACTGTTCGGATGTTGGATGGAAAGTGACATCATCAAAAGAAACAAATTGTACTAAGAATGATATAAATAATGTTAGTTTAACCTATATAGATGGCTTCAATGAATTTTATATTGATGGAGATTCAACAGAAGAGTGCATTAATAATAATGGAATCATAGCATCTTCAAAAACTTTGCATAAAAAGTTGAAAGATAATGAAGTAGAGCAAACAGCATCTATACAAGTAGTTACGAGCCAAGAGTCAAAAAGAAAAGTAGTTACAACTCCGATTAAGATACAATGCAGCAAATCAAAACAACCTAATAAAATACAAAGTATTTTATTAGGTTGTTTTTCATTACTTCTGAGTTATTTATATAGGATTATGACTTAGAAAGTAACAATCAAGATAATTTAAATAAAGTAAGCTAAAAGCAGCTTATTATTTTACTTAATACAGAGTTACTTATATACTAGCTTTTATATGATTTTACAAAACTAGCTTGTATTATCTTGGGGTTATATTTATCAACACTATTTTGTGAACAAATAATAGTATCAATGCCATACCAGTCTGCTGTACGTATAATTGAACCTAGATTGCTTGGATCTTGAATGTTGTCAAGCACAATAGTACGAATACCATAACCTATATTCAACGGTTTATTAGCTTTTTTTCTCACTACGGCCAATAGGCTATTGTTTATGAAGTGTCGACAAACTACTTAAAACTGACTCTGAAACTTCATACCAATTAAAGTTCTTTTGTTCAAATAATTTTGAACAGTCCTCCCTAAATCTAGGAGTTGATAATATTGTCTTTATTTGATAAGATGATTTAAAAAGCTCCAAAACAGATTTAAGTCCCTCGACAAAAAAGCAATTAGACAAATCACGTTTTTTCTTATTACGTAATTGCTTAGTAAAAAGCCTTTCTTTTCTAGAAATATAGAGTTGAGGTTGGGTTTCTAAAATCCATCTTAGAGAAATAGGATTGAAATTGAGAGTAGATAGCAATAAAAACCTAATTTTTTTTGTATTAAAATTTACAATTAACATTAATGGATTAATAAAAAACGAGCTAGTATGGTATAAAATTAAGTATCCTAACCAGAAATAACTATAGTTAAACATTATTAGAGCTTATAATTTATACATATTCCTATATACAATTTACTCACTATAAATCATCAACAGAGTTGAACAAATCTCCGCTCTAACACATTAACCATAATGCAAGCCAATTAGCATCTTGTACGAATTATCCCTTCTGTCAATGAACTTTACGTTTTTTCATTCCTATACTTATTAAAGCCCACATGTGCATCTATTAAAATTAAATCTACATTCTTGATTAAGAATCATTGTATTAAGTCTATAAAGAAATTAGACTTCCCACTTCCCGTACAATCTCAGACTAAAATGTATGGAGATTTTGCTAAATAATTGTAGGTAGCAACTACCTGCTAGCAGGTAGTTGCGCTGTTTTTTAGAGCTAAATGCTAACTTACTAAGTGGACAAAAAAGAGCCCCCAAAATATATTTCAGTAGCATAAATTTCTATTTAAATAAAAAAATAAATAATTAGAGTTACTACTGGGGAAAGTAGGCGTAGATGACGGTGGTGATTAAAATATGTGAGTTTACCTAAGCTCTTTGTTAAAACAATGAATGCTAATTTCATAAAAGTAGTTGTTTTGTTGTTATTTCACATACGCATTTTTTATTTGCAACTTTTGTTGCTTTTCTTGATACTTTAAATATTATTCTATGTAATTTAGCATACATTTATGTTTAAAATTTAATTTTATGTCTTATGTTTTTGAAATATTTATATGCTACGCTTCCAGTTATAGCTCAGAGTTGTTATGGTTCACTGTTGGTAGATATGACCTCAATTCCTCAAGCTCTTAGTAGAGAATCTAGAAATGTAGTTTATTATGACCAGTTACCAGAAGAAAAAAACTCTGAATATGATTATAATAGAGAAACTCTTTTGTCAATGCCCGAACAATCTAGTCTTGAGGTTTATGAAAGAGAGAAAAAAATTAGAAGGGTTGCTGCTATATTCAAAAACCTTAATGTTAGATTTTGTTTTTACAAAAGAAAAGTTATTAACAATACTTTTAACTACTGCTCAAATTTTTATGACTATACAATATCTAGCTCTAGAAGAGTACTTTCAAGCGAATCTCTACCATGTTATTTTTGCATTTTTTATACCGCGATTTCAGTTCTATTTCTTATACTTGATTTTAATGCTCAAAATACCAACACAAACACACCAGAAGTAAGTTACGTTATAGATCATAAAATGATATCTCATGGGAATACACAGAGTATATTATCAGAAAATAGTATGCCTACCACCTACTATAGTACCACTTCAGATTTGGATGAATATGAAGCGCTAAATTATAATATTAATAAATTAAGAGATGATTTAGCTTTGGGATTAGAGTATTCTTTATTATTACCTGGAGTTTATCTTTGCATTTCATGTATTTGCTGGGGATGTGTTGCAGTTGGACTTTATACAACAAATATACAAGGTGCACAATTAGCAAATAATGTGCCTATCAATTTTAACAAAAATATAGCTATTCATTTTTACACTAATTCAAATACTGATTTAATGCGTGCATCAGCCAATGGCAACAAAGAGCAGATAGAGAATTTAATAAAAAATGGTGTAGATGTTAATGCTAAAAACATATATGGAGAGACAGCTTTAATGTTTGCTTCAGAGAGTTATAAAAAAAAGATAATAGAAGCATTAATAGATAACAAAGCTGACATTGAAGCTAGAAGTCATAATAGAGAAACAGCCTTAGTGATTGCAATAAACAGAATGAGTCAAGAAAGCAGTTTAGAGATAATTAACACAGGTATGGAGTGTATTAAGTTACTCATAGAGTCTAAGTCAAACCTTTTTGACTTATTTTTAAGTGAAATTTCTGCAACAGAGTTTTTAAGATGTATTCCTATAGGTGTAGTAATGACAGAACAACAAATAACTAATTTGGGTATACTAGGGGTAGGAGAAGAAGAAATAAAAAAAAAAGAGATTCAGCTTTTTACACAAAGATGCAATTATTTTAGTAGGATAATTTATTTTTGGGGAGATAATCTTTTACGTAATATCAATAGTGATTTAGTGGATATTATTATGGATTTTGCAATACAGACTAATAGATAACGATGTGAAAATTGTATGTATCAAAATAGTAACAACTCTACAGGAATAGCTCTACACAAAAAACTCTAAAAAAGGTAGGTTTGTCCAGATAAAGCTCCTTTAGATAACACTCTTAAGGAGCAAGTATTTAGTGGCATCATTTAGGTGAAAGCCAATTATATTTTTTAATGCTCTTGGGTGGTTAGTCCTTTAAACAACATATCCTAAGTGCTTAATACCATGCAATAATGGTGAAAGTTGGATAACTTCAAACCCAAAATCCTTAGGAATTATACTATTGAATCTAAGTCAACAGCTTGGTCGTCATTATATTCTTCTTTAGTAGGTTTTACAAAATTCATTCTAACATCAAGCTAATGACCTTTGTCATTAGCTTTAGTGTAATAATAATAAGATTAACAATATTAAAATAACTACGAAGTTTAATAGGTCTTGCAAGACAATTTATAATGTTATGAGATGGTTTAAGCTCAATATTAATACTAGTCAAAAAAACTCTGCTAATGTAAATTTTGATGAAATACTCAATTACTATTATAAATGAAAAGTTTTTTTTAGGAAAAAAATAAGGAATTAAAAAAGAAATAAATGGTAAAAAGATATACATTAATACGAAGATTTTTAAATCAATATTTTTATAGTGATAATTGTATTCAAATAAACCAAATAAAAAAAAACAATGTAATTACAGTGGGCTTTATAAACTTTTCTGTTTTATAAAACGGTAGAATTTCGCTGTCTTTAGCTTCTTTATTATCTAAGTGTTGATCATCCTTGCTCTCTAACCTACTTTCATCATTTCTCTTATTATCTACTATAGTTGCCCTTAGGGATGAATTGAAGAGCAGAAAGCACAAAACTATTTTTATGTAATACATTAAATAAAATATAATTAACCACAAGCATACTACCTAATTTTTTAGGTACTTGTTCTTAGATATTACTATTTGAATAATTTAGTAGTTGACCACATCAAGTAATGATATAGGGCTTTTATTTTGCTAACTTCGTTGTTTGTTTTTTTAGAAGCATTGGAAAGGTACTTTTTTATCTTTAAGGATTTTGGCTACGACGCCCCACCTAAGATAGAAAACTATTTAATTCCTATAGTAGCTAAGGAGTTAGCAATATTAAACAATTGCCTTTTTCATAAAGTAAATAGGAAAAAAAAATTATAGCACCTATAATTGGATTATTTAGACTTGAGATACATTTAAAAGCTAGTATCTGCATATCATCTATTTTTTGCGTGAACTACCACAGCTACTAAATATCAAATCTAGCACATTATATCACTCACCCAACAGAATAGTTTTTTACCGAGCTATAACGTAAACTTTATTAATTTATTGTATGGATTGGAATTGACTTAAAAAATTAATATTGTTATTGGTAAATAGCCTTATATCATCAATTCTATAATATAGCATAGTAAGCCTCTCTATACCTAGCCCAAACGCAAATCCACTGTATTTCTCTATATCTATTTTGTGGTTAATTAAAATATTAGGATGAACCATTCCAGCACCTAAAACTTCCAACCAACCACTATTTTTACAAAGACTGCATCCTTTTTGCTCACAAAGTAGACAGCTACAATCAACCTCAACACTAGGCTCTGTAAATGGAAAAAAGGAGGGGCGCAGCCTAATAGTGATATTATTGCCAAAAAGCTCTTGTAGAAATGTAAGTAACACACTTTTAAGATTAGCAATACTGACACCATTGTCAATATAGAGCCCCTCTATTTGGTGAAACATACAATGAGATCTAGCTGATATTGTTTCCTTTCTAAACACACGACCAGAAGAAATAATACTTATTGGTGGCGAGAGTTTCTCCATAGTACGAATTTGTGTAGCTGAAGTGTGGGTTCTCAGAAGCCACTCACACCCTTTATCTAGAAAAAAACTATCCTGCATCTCTCTAGCGGTATGGTCTTTGCTAAAGTTAAGTGCTGTGAAATTATGATAATCATCTTCAATCTCATTTCCCTCTACTAGATCAAATCCCATTTGTTCAAAGATTTTGATTATACGCTGTTGCATAATGTATAGAGGGTGAAAACCTCCTAGCTTTCCATTAAGTGGAGGCAAGGTTATATCATCTTGTTCCTTAGAAGTGATAGGGTTAGTTTTTTTATTGTGTGTTTCTAGACGCTTTAAAGCTATTTGTTTTAGTTGATTAAGTTGCTTGCCAGTTTTTTTACGCTCATCTAAAGGCAATGAAGGGATTTGCTTAAGCAGTTGTGATAAAAGTCCACTTTTGTCTAAAATGGCTTTTTTAAAACTAGCTCTTTGTGACTCATCATTTATATTATAGCTTGCAAGAGTTTCTTCTAACTTTTTTATCTCAATATCCATGAAAGCAAAGGTATTATCTTATTTTTATTTTTTCCCCTCCGATGAAGAAAAATTGTTAATAAAAAGAATAACGTCCCTGGGAGGCATAAATAGACTTATTTCTAACTAAAAAAAGCACCTTACAAGATATCAACAATAAAGTACTGCTATGCAGGGCGAGTATCTTTTTCACTTAATATTGAGAATAAGTCATCTTGAAGCTCACTTTCTGAGTTATTAAAAAAGCTATAGTAATAGTAAATAATCACTGCAATAAGTTAAAAGCTTTACTAATAAACTAATTGCAATATTAAGTTTTATTTTGCAATTACATTTAATCTATATCTTTTTGAGATAAGCCTCTTTTTTTAAAATGATAAAAAAACACACCATATAATTTTTGGCTCTTAGGGTTGTTGAGCTAAGAGTGAAGAGTTAGCACATTACCAGGATCTATGATGTGCGCCTACTATAAAGAACAGTTTATTTACTTTATTGTTTATTCGCCTTATAGCTAGTAAATGCTTATTGCGAATGCCAACTTTTATCTAAGATAGATTTGTTTAACATTGCTTTAACTCTAGCATTATTTTTTAACCACTTTCCTTTTTCTCCTTTCTTTGCCTTAGGCTTTTTTGTTATTTATTTTGTCTTAAGATCTTTAAAGCCAATAACCTTAGTCTCTTCATTGTCAACTAGCTTACGGCTGGGTTAATGACAAAAATATTTGCTATGCTTCTATGGCTTAAAGAAAGTCTAATTTTTATTTTATACCTTCTATTACTTCTTTTCTTCTGCATTGCAAGTTTTTTTAAAAATACCTTACTTGGCTCTCTGAAATGGGCTTATTGTTTTTTCTTTCTTTGTAAAGTCAAAAAAACCTTTACTCTTCACAACAGTGGATGTGTATTTTTACTCCAACCTCTATACCTATAGTATGTTTTTCTAAATAATCTTTTACCTGTTTCTTGAGATAAGGGAGTTGTTGTTTTTTAGTAAGTTATTCTTTATTTTGGGTTTGAGCCTCATAACAAAAAGAAATTTTAGTTTATTATATTTCTTTTTAATGTTAATAGAGTTAGGTCTCCTATGAGATGACTTCTAACACTAATATGTCCTATATTATTAGTTTTAATACCTAAAAAAGTCTTGTTGCCCCATCCCTACATTTAGTTAATTGAAAAAGTTACCAGAGTTAAATAAATACTTCCTCTTCCATCTTTGTTTTTTTGTTTAGGACGTCCACATAATTTTTTTAAAAATTGGGGGGGTATTATACCCCCTAGCAATAGAGTTACTAAGGTAAAACGCTCCCAACATACATAAGAGAACCAAGGAGTTTTGTCTTTTATTTTATATTGGGAATATGTTTGAAGAAAAACATGATACTTACCTTCTTTGGCTAATATGACTCTTCCTTTATCCTCTCTCGTTTTTGGCATTCCAAATAGAACCTACACAAACCCTCCACAGAGCTTAATATCTTCTTTTGATAAGGTGCTGGATTGGCTTTTAGGTGAATTCCTGTGAGTAGATGATAAAAACAAGTATTCCTATTATGATAAGTAACGATAATTGTAGAGGTGGTAGGTATTGTGTGTTTAAGAATTTTGTACACTTAATTTTGGTAACAAAATACCGCCCCAGAGATTTTTACTAAAGAAATGTTATCCATAATGAAAGAAACCCTTGAATTCTCTTGAGTAAAAAATAAAAGGATTGCTTTTAGAATTTGAGGGTGAAGATTACCTCCTAGGTTTAATGGTTTCTATCCTAACCATAGGAGAGCTATATATAATTTTGTAGGACTAACCTAAAAAGGAGCCTATTGGTATGAAGTAAGTAAGAAGTTTGGCAAACAACTAAAATATAAGCTATGGGGTTCTCATTTACAGAATTCTAGCTATTAAATAGAGTATCTTGTGGTGGAGAATAGTTTAGGTGTAATTAAAGAGTATGTAAATAACCAGTTATTACCATCTTCCATAAAGGGTATTAAGCTCTTAATATAAGAGAAAGACCTAGGATAGGTAATAAACTTAAATAGTAGATAAAGGAAAAAATAGGCTCTCTTGACTAGGTAGCTAAAGCACCAGAGATTGCCTACTCATCTTGTTCAATACATTAGGTAAAATTATTGCAACATCTAGCAAGTATAGTGATTAAAGCAATCAACTAGATAATGAGACCTCAGAGATTATTGATGAAGATGATGCAAAAAACCCAAATAATAAACTATTAGGTCAGGAAATACCAGGAGTGGTTGTTGTTGTGATAGGAGCATTAGCATATTTTGGAAGAGCAGTATTGCTTTGGAACTTGAGGTGGAGCAGCAGTAGGAAGTAGAGCAGGAGCTAAATTAAAACCAGAAAACAAAAACAAATTAGATCGTTCAGATTTTTTGTGGTTAACATAAAGCAAAGCTTAATAGTAAATCTGTAAAAGAAATTAAGGGATATTTAGTAAGGGAGTTCAATAAAGAAGGAATAACACTTATAATAAATGAACAAAGTGATAAACAGCGGCCAGCTAGTTTGTAAAATAGTCTTAAATAATTGTGAAGAGATAGTTTTTATTTATGTGTTATCGGCAATTATTGAAATAATGAATGAGTGTTATAATGAGTTAGATATAAAAAATACCATATCTTTTAAAAAAACAAATGATATGTAAGTCTGAGTGTATCTTGGAGTCTGTGATTTCTAAAAAAGAAGCTCTAGTTTAAGGCATAAATAAAGATCTGTCTGAAGATGATTATCGATAATGGGAACCACCAGATAGATTATTATTGAGTACGCATAGAGCCAATGAATATAACTCAAATAACCTTAATCAAAGAAGACTGACCTGGGCTTTCTAATAGTTAATGCAAATAGAAAATTCATTAGAATTCAAGGTGCAAAAGAAGATCGTTGTGGGTGGTTAGTTTATTTTTCATTGCAAAAACGAAGGTTTTTAATTAATAACAATTTTGGATACTAAAAAAATAACGTTATTATCTTAATAGAGAATAAGTGGTGCGATTGCTAAAAAAAAAAATTGATTTTTTTATGTTTGCTTTATGAAAATTTCATACAACCTACTAAAAAGGCACTTAACCCTCAAAAGTAACCCAGAAGAGTTATCCGAGCTACTCACACGACTTGGCCTAGAGGTGACAAGTATCACTACTCACTCAGCTTTAGATGAAAAACTTGTTTTGGGAGAAGTTCTATCTTGTGATAAACATCCAAATGCAGATAGATTAAAAAAAGCTTTAGTGGATATTGGGGGGGAAGCCCCTATTCCTATAGTTTGTGGTGCACCAAATCTAGAAAGTGGTCAAAAAGTCATTGTAGCACCTCCTGGGAGTACTTTAAAGCCACTTAATGGAGAAATAGTAAGAATTACATCATGCAAGATTCGTGGGGTACTTTCTCAAGGAATGATTTGCTCTGATTCTGAGATTGGTATTGGGAGTGAAGCTAATTCTATTTTAGTTTTAGAAACAACACGTCCTCCAGGTACTTTAGCACAAAATTACTTTCAACTTTTACCAGATTATATATTTGAAATTGATATTACTCCTAATCGAGGTGATGCATGCTCGCACTTGGGGGTAGCAAGAGATATTTTAGCTGTAACAACAGGAGAGTTGAAAATATTTTCTTCACCACCCCTTATTTCAACAGGTGAAGAGTTGCCAATGGATGTAGTTGTTCGCTGCCCCTCTCTTTGTCAAAGATATAGTGGGATAGTATTGGATAACATTAACATACTTCAATCTTCAATAAGTCTAAAAGATCGTATGGCCTCGTTTGGGATGCACTCAATTAACCAAATCGTTGATATACTAAATATAGAGATGTGCAGTTTTGGACAGCCATTTCATGCTTTTGACTATGATAAAATTGTTGGTAAAAAGTTATTTATAGAAGAGCTAAAGAGTGCTACTAAAATGACTACTTTAGATGGTCGTGTAGTTGAACTTCAAGTAGGAGATCTTACAATAAGTGATGCTCAGGGCCCCCTAGCACTTGCAGGAATAATTGGTGGGAAAAGAGCCAGCATTAGCGAGGATACAAAACGTATCTTTATTGAAAGTGCATATTTCAAACCATCATCTATTACTAAAAGTGCACGAAGATATGGGTTACACACAGAGGCTTCTTTTCGCTATGAGAGAAATATAGACATAGAATTTTGCTATACAGCCTTGCAGCATCTAGTCAACAGGCTTCTAAAAAATAAAAAAATAAGAGTAGCCTCACACCCAATAGATATATATCAAAAAAAAGTCAACCTACCAACAATACTTCTAACATACAAATACATTAGTAGCTTAATAGGGATAGAAATAGAGCCAGAAAAAATAAAAAAGATATTAGAGTCTTTGAAAATGATAATTCATGCAGATGATGAGCTAGGACTAAGTGTCTCGCCTCCATCTTATCGCAGAGACATTATACAAGCTGCTGACTTGGTAGAAGAGATAATTAGAGTGTATGGATACCATAATATTGATCCAAAAACAACTTCCTATAAACTACCAAGCCAAAATAATACTAATCAATCAATCTCAAAAGATAGGATTAATAAGATATGTAGCCTGCTAACTACAAACGGATTCTTTCAGGTTATAACAAACTCCTTAATTTCTAAAAAAGATCTCAAAAGAGATGAAAAGAATATAGTTCAAATTGTCAATCCACTAAGTCAAATGCTGGACATAATGCGTCCCACTCTTTTGTACTCAATGGTTGATGTAATTGGATACAATATAGCTAGAAGTCAGAAGTCAATAAGTTTATTTGAGTTAGGAAGAATTTATCACAAGGAGTCTAGTATAGAACCCTATAGAGAAAAAGAAGTATTAGCAATTGCCATTACTGGTCAACATTCACCCAAGCACTGGAGTCAAAAAGAGCAAAGCTATTCACTTAGCCAGCTTTATGGAATGGTGTTAAAATTGCTAAAATACTCCAATATAGGATATGTTACACCATCACCTCTCTACAATAAAGGACACTACAAACAATCAATAGAGATAGATTGCAGAATAAAAGATAAAGTTTATAAAATAAAACTAGGTGAGATATCTAGTGATATTTTAATAGATAAAGGAATAGAAAAGCCTGTTTTTTATACAGAAATTCCTACTGAGCTATTTTTTGAGCAGCCTCAAAGAGTTTATTATAAGCCTTATTCAAAAACTCCGCCAGCATCTCGAGACATATCACTTGAGATTGATAAAAGTATTTCATTTTCATCAATAGAAGATGTTATTCAAAAAATATCTATTCCTTGTGAGATAGCTATTGAAGTAATAGATAGATATAGTGGTGTTCAATTAGATAAAAGTAAGAAATCATACACATTGCGTATATTGATGCAAAGTAAAAAAACAATGGGAGAAAAACTAATTAACAGCATTGTAGATAAAATTAGCAAAAAGCTAAAAAAAGAATTAGGTGCTCAAGCTCGTTAATATAGTGATAGTACCATAAAAAAATAGTTTATGCAATGTATTAAAAGTTAATGATATGTTAAAATAGTTATGTTCTATATGACTATAATGATATTTGTTATTTGTGGCATATAAAAACACAATATTTTATAGCAAATTCAGCTTATTACTAAGTAAGTAGATTAACTTGTGGTATAGTACATTGGCAATTAATGGTATATTGCTTGCTAACATGTTAGTTGTGTTTTAGGTTAAAAAACCTAATCTTATATGTATAAAAATCAAAAAACAAACTACTTGCCAGAAGAAATATTCAACTCGGCAGATGTTAACAAAAATATATGTCTTTTTTGTAATCCAAATGTTGGTATGAATATATTTTCTACAAAGAACTTAAACTTATTAAGAGTTAATTATCCAGCATCAAAAGGGCACTTAATGATAAGCTCTAAAGTTCACTATGGTTCTATGGGTGAGTTAGAGATGGACTTTTTCTCAGAGTTAGAATATTTAAAGTCAAAAATAATTGGTTGGTATGAGTCCAAAAACATTGAGTGTATTTGTTATGAGCATGGTAGTGCTGGTTCATGTAATGGTATTGACCCTAATGACCATCAATGTGAGCATTTTTACTTAAATTTTATTCCATCAAGTATTTGCATCCATGATAAATTATTGAAGAAGTATCCAAATAGAGTTGAGGTAAATTCAATAGAAGAAGTTCCTTCTTTATTTCAGAAATGGGGAGAGTATCTTTATTTTGAGAACTCTGATAGGCAAAAAGTATTCTATCCAGTATATAATAATGATGTAGCACCACATTTATTAAGAACTCTTATTTGTGAAGCAATGAGCTGTTCAGAAAAAGGTAACTGGCAAAAGCGTAAAAATTATAACGACTTTTTAGAAAGTTTTAATTTTACAAAGTCAATAAGAGATATTTTTAGTTAGGTATGTTGTATCTTGATAATGCGAGTACCTATCATCCTAAACCTGATGTTGTACATAGGTCTATTAAAAGTTTCATTCAAAACATAGGAGCAAGTCCAGGCAGAGGAAGCTATAAAAGCTCCTTAGTTGCCTCTGAGCTGGTTAAGGATACAAGAAAAAAACTAGGAAGTTTGTTTGGTATAGAAGACTATAACTTAATCTCTTTTGCCAATAACGCTACTGGAGCCATTAATCTTGGGATAAAAGGTTTTTTGAAAGAAAATGATCATGCTCTTATATGTGATAATTCACATAACTCCGTGGTAAGGCCTCTAGAAGACTTGATGTTTAAATGTTTAAGCTTAGAGGTTTCTCATGTGATACTTTTTGTGTTGATCTTAGAGGAGAAGTAGATATAAAAGAGGTTGAATCTAAAATAAAAAAAAACACAAAACTCATTATTATAAAACACACCTCTAATGTTACTGGAGTGATCACAAACTTAGCACCAATAGTGAACTTTCTAATGTTAACAATATTGCAACAGGAGTAGATGTATCACAGTCAGCAGGTATAGTACAAATAAAATGTGATATAGAAAAAAATGACTTTTTGTATGGAACTGGACATAAAACATTAATGGAACCATCAGGAATAGGGGGTTTTTATGCATAAAAACCTATAGGGTCGAATCATTGATACAAGGAGGTAGTGAAGGGAACTCTTCTTCATCTCCAATTCATCCATTAGTTTATCCTTATAAATTTGAAGCTGGGACACTTAACTATTTAGGAATTGCTGGCTTAAATACATCAATAAAATATTGTGAAAAAATAGGATTTAAAAATATTCTCAATAAAAGCATAAAAATCTATGACTACCTAATGAACAAGTTGTGTTATTAGAAAAAAATCACTATATGGGCATGTTGGGATAGCAAAAAAGGTACCATTGATCTCTTTTAACTTACAAAAATTAAATCCTTTATTTGTAGCAAAAAAGTTAGATGATGATTATAATATTTGTGTTAGAGCTGGGCTACATTGTTCACCTCTATGTCATAAAAAATTAGGTACTTATCCAATAGGTACTCTTAGGGTTAGCTTAAATTCATTAATAAAAAAAAATATTGACTATCTTTGTTATGCATTAGAAAAAATAAACAATGGGAAAACTAGTAAGAGACAAGATTAGGGATATAATTATAGAGAAGGGGCAAAAACCTCTTGGATATTTTTCTAGTAAAAAAGAATTTAAAAGGAGACTTGCTGAAAAACTTGTTGAAGAAGCAAATGAATTTTGTGAGGATAAAAATGAAGAAGAGCTAGCTGATGTTTTAGAAGTAGTAGACGCTATTTATAAGGTTTATGGATACTCCAAAGATGCAGTTCATGATATTCAAGAAAAAAAACGTAAAGCAAGAGGAGGGTTCAACAAAGGATATATTTTAAAAAGTGTGGACTAAACTTTCTTAAAACTCCAATAAATCTATGAAATCAAATAAGCATCCTTTCTACTATTAGCTGTGTGGTCTTTTTTTTACAAGACAAGTAATATTGAGGCAACTAATATTAGTTGCAAAAAATAATGAAAAGTCCATTTTATACTATGTACTTAATTTAAAGAATAAAGAAGATAAATTTGTTCTAGATATTAATGATAAAGATGCTAATGGAAGAACAGCTTTAATAGCAGCTGTACAAAGTGGGAGTATAGAGATGGTAGAACACTTATTATCAAACTATAAAGAAAGAGGTATTTATATTAATGCTGTAGACAAAAAAGGTAAAACAGCTATAATGCATGTGGTAGATTTATTATATGGGCAAAAAGGAGCTGAGATAGTTAGGCTGCTTAATAAAAGAAAATGCAGACCTTTATATAAAAACAAAAGAAGAAGAAACAGTTTTTGATATTGCTATCAATGAGCCTAATAGAGATAAAAAAGCAATATTAGCCCTCTTTAAAAAGAGCAAACAACGAATTTGTGTTACCTAAAATAGCAAGGGAAGAGCGATGGAAGCCAGAGGAGTCCACTTATAGTTCGGATTCAGACATAGAAACTATAGACGATAGTGAATCTAGCTCAACAGAAGAAAGTCCTCTAAGGTCTGGCCTAGTACTTCAATTAAGTAAAATAAATAAAAAATAGTGTGGTTTTCATTGCTAGCAATTGTGCTGGCTATTATACTTATTTATTTGGCTTATTATTAGAAAAATAGTAACTCAAATTAAAAGATAGCGATTTGCTTTAAAGTATATATAACCTTAGTTTCATTTATAAAAAACAGATACAGATATTTTTGTAACATTTGTAATGTATTGCATAGTTGCTTATATTTGACTAACATTAGGCTACTTACAACTATAGAGCCGTTGTTATTTAGGTTAATGATAGTGGGTTAAAGTTAGAATATGATGCTTGAAATCTTAATTATTAGGTAAGTTGAGCTATTAATCTGTTTGTATATCTTGACTCAATATAGTAGTGATATTTTTTAACAAATAAAGATAAATCTTCCACTAATATCCGTACTTTCTATTTTTGAAATTTGGATGAAGATAGATTATTTTGTATATTGACGCATCAAAAAAAAATCTAAAAAAATATGATTGGTAACTACTTAAATCCTCAAAACGACGTAGCCTTTAAAAGGCTATTTGGAACAGAAAAAAACAAAGACATACTAATTTCACTGCTAAATGAAGTATTAAAAAATCAACTCAAAAAACAAATAAAAGAGGTAATATTTCTAAGTCCGATACAACTACCAGAAGCTTTAGAAAACAAACAAAGTATAGTGGATGTACTTTGTGAAGATACTGATGGGGTACAATTTATTGTGGAAATGCAAGTTGCCAACACAAAAGGCTTTGAAGCTCGTGCACAGTTTTACGCATCTAAAGCCTTTATCTCTCAAATGAATGTAGGCGGCAAATATGAAAATCTAAAAGAAGTTATCTTTCTAGCTTTTTGCAGCTTCAATGTTTTCCCCAAAAAAAAAGCATATAAAAGCGAGCATGTGATTTTAGATAGAAATACAGGAGAAAACGACTTAGATAAACTTAGTTTTACCTTTGTAGATCTCAAAAAATTTGCTCAGCAGCAAAGTAAAGAGATCAGTAAACTAACCAAAGAAGAGAAGTTTTACTATTTTCTAACAAATGCCAACCAAATAACTCCCGAGCAACTAGAGTTGCTCACATTAAAAAATAACATAATAAAAAAGGCGATAGGAGAACTAGATAGATGTTTTTGGACAAAAAAACAAATTAGATTGTACGAAAAAGAGCAAAAAAATGTATGGGATAGTGCAGC
>PJEL010000400.1_pt1 | contig 51441 bp, 54 predicted proteins | sample 1853271 | NCBI WGS metagenome assembly PJEL01 (sample SAMN08108733, study PRJNA415343) | Invertebrate metagenome, whole genome shotgun sequencing project. | host: Globobulimina | place: Sweden: Gullmar Fjord | collected 2015-08
TTTTGGAGTAAGGTCACGGCAAGACTAGCCGTTTGATAGGTATCAGGTCGAAGTGTAGCAATATATGAAGCCGAGATATACTAATAGACCGAGGACTTAAATTTTACCAATTGTTTTTTTGAAATTTCAAATAGAGTGTCTTTAGCAAGATGGCCCCACGTTGATCCATATCGAACTCAGGCGTGAAACATTTTAGCGACGATTGTACTGAAAGGGTAGCTTTTCGGGAGACTAGTTCGATGCTCTATTTTCTAACTCGAGCCTAATGATCTAAACAATTTTTGGGTTTATCGTCTAAGGGATAGGACAAAAACCTTCTAAGTTTTTAATGTAGGTTCGAATCCTACTAGACCCATCTCAAATACTAAATTTTATTTTTAATAAACGGTATTACTTTAGATGTGTTCAGAATATTACTCGTTTTGAATTTTTAATTACCAAAAAATTAAAAAATCATTTATAATATAGCTGACTATATGGGGCGTCGCCAAGTGGTAAGGCAGCGGACTTTGACTCCGCCATTCGCAGGTTCGAATCCTTCCGCCCCAGTATATTAAATTGTTTACTTCTAATGAAAATGTTGATAATATTATCGAATATCACACCCAGGGTGTAAATTCATATTACAGAAAGTAAGAAAATTAAGTTTAAAAATTATGTATATTTCATTAAATTGGTTAAAAAGTTTTATATCTCTAAAAAAATTTTCAGGAGATATCATTTTGAAGGAAACAACCTCAGTAGATACATTACTTCAATATTATAAATTTCCTGTAAACCAATTAACTTTAGCAGGTTTTGAAATAGAAGACATTACTTGTATAAGAGATGAGTTGGCTGCAAATATTGTTATTGAAATTGATACAACACCTAACCGTTCAGATGTAAATAATATGGTTGGTTTTAGTCGTGAATTGCAAAGTTTAATGAATTTTCCATTACAAAAATTTTCAACTTACCCTAACATTGATCAAATTCCAACTTACCTTGGTTTTAGTAAGTCAGGGTTAAAAAATGAGAGATTAGCCTCTAGTGAAATCTCTTCAATTTTTTTCCAACAACTTTCAAATGTTAATATAAAAGATTCACCACCATGGCTGAAAAAACGTTTAACTTCTGTTAATATAAATCCTACTAATAATATTATCGATTTGACGAATTATAGTATGGCTGAATGGGGCCAACCTATGCAAGTTTATGATCTCGACAAAATTGCTAAACTAACTCAAACCGATCAAAATAACAATTTAACTATTAGTATTCGAAACGCTTATTCTAATGAGACTTTTATTGCGTCAAATAACGTTTCTTATGAATTAACTGGAGAGAATTTACTAATTACTGCCAATAATATCCCAATTGGTATTGCAGGTATCATTGGTAGTGCTGATACTTTAGTTGATGAAAATACCACTACACTTTTATTGGAATGTGGTCATTTTGATACAAAAAGAATACGCCAATCAACGAAAAGATTAGGTCTTCGTACTGAAGTCGCAAGTCTTTATGAAAAAGGGATCTCGCTAATAACCCCACGTTTGGCTTTTCAACATACGCTTAAGTTATTAAACTTAATAACAAATGCCAAAGTTAAACACTCACATATTTTATTTAAAACAAATTCAAAATTAAGTCAGCGAATTCTTTCCATTCAGTTCACTAATGTAAATAAAATTTTAGGTTCTATTAAAACAAATAGTTCTTCAAGTTCAATTAATTTGACACGAAGTGAAATTTTAGAATGTTTTAAGCGTTTAAATTTTAACGTGATTAATGTAACTTCGGGAAATGTTTTACTCACTATTCCTGAATATAGGACACATGATATTGAATCTGAAATTGACGTTATTGAAGAAATTGGTCGAATTTATGGTTTTAATAAGTTTTTACCAATTTTACCCTCAACAAAAAGTTTAGGTAAAATCTCTGGTGAACAAAAATTTATTGAACTTACGAGAAAATTTTTGATAAGCAATAGTTTTAATGAACTTATAGAATATTCGTTAGTTTTAGGAAAAGCTGGGCAAAATCAATCGCTTCTGAACCCTTTAAGTCAAGAATATTCAAGTTTACGTACTACTCTATTACCAAATATAATTGAAACAATTCAATATAATATAAAACAGCGTAATGAGTGCATTTCTGGTTTTGAGATTGGACGAGTTTTTAATAAAAATTTAAATACAGAAGCTACAATGGTTGCGGGTATTTTTGGTGGTCAATCATATCGTTCAGAATGGACAAATCAATATCAAACATTAAGTTGGTATGAAGCTAAAGCAACAATAAATAATTTGTTACAAGCTTTAAATATAGACCTTGAATGGTCTCAAATTAAATCAAATTTAAGCCCCCAATTTCACTTGGGTAGAAGTGCTGTATTGCATCGAGATTCTAAAGAATTGGGTGTTTTTACTCAAATTCATCCATTATACGCAAAACAAAATAATCTTCCAACTTCTTTATTTTTATTTGAATTAAATTTGACTCAAATTAGTAAATTAGATTTAATCAAAACAAAAAAATATGAACGTTTTTCAATTTATCCAAAAATTACTAAAGATATCTCTTTTGAAGTTTCAAATACAATTACGGTTGATCAATTTATTAGTAATGTAAAAGCGCTTGTTCAAAAACAAGAAACAGAAAATATTTTTATTGAGTTAGAATTATTCGATAATTATCAAAATCCAAAATTATTAAGTTCACGAATTTTAGGATTAACATTAACTTACAAATCCTTAACAAAAACGCTATTAACCGCTGATATAGACGATATTACAAGTAATATCGTAGATGACGTTAATAGCTTATTAAACATTTAAATTTGTTAATAAAAAAGTTAAGGTTGATTCACTTAAATTTAATAATCTTCTCTTTTTTTATACTTAGGTTCGTATAAACGTTTGTAATTCTTCAAATAAAATGCGAGGAATTACAATTCACGTTTTTAAAATATTGATAATTAGAAGTTTTTCACAATTAAATAAAAAAATATTATTAAAAATTTTATAAGGGCGAACGACGGGACTTGAACCCGCGAATGATGGAATCACAACCCACTGCCTTAACCACTTGGCCACGCTCGCCTAACCAATTACATTATAAATGATTTTTTCAATTTTTGGTAACTAAATATAAAGAATTTAATAATATTTATAAATTAGTCTAATCCCATAAAATGATCTTTTCTTAGTAATATAATTGGTTATTTTTTCACGCATTAAATTACAATGTTCACTTTTTTAACGTTACGTGTTACTTGTTCAAATTCGACTTTTCCACTTTCTAAAGCGAAAAGAGTAAAATCGTTCCCACACCCAACATTCTGACCTGGTTTAAATTTTAAACCACGTTGTCTAAGAATAATATTTCCAGCAACAGCTGAACTTCCTCCAAAAATTTTAACACCTAGACGTTTTGAATTAGAATCACGCCCATTCTTTGTACTTCCTGCCCCTTTCTTATGTGCCATAATTTATTTTTTAAATTTCAATACTGTTTATCATTAATTTTGTCATCTCTTGACGATGACCTTTTTTTCTACGATATTTCTTTTTCGATTTCATCTTGTATATCGTTTTTTTCGAACCACGTAAATGTTCGATAATCTCACCTTTAACTTTACCGTTTTCTAAGTAAGGGTGGCCAAAGTGAACTTTTCCACTTTTATTGATTAATAGAACGCGATTTATTTGAATTGTTGTTCGAGGTGTGGTTGCAATTCTATTTGTGATAAAATGTTGTCCTTCCTCAACCCAAACTTGATGTCCACCAATTTCAACAATGGCATATTCCATAGTCAGATATTCTTAATGTTTATAATTTTACTTTATAGAATTCTAACATAAAATTACACTTTTTGTAATATTTAATATCATTAAAGTGATTTTAATGAAATTTTCTTTATTTTAAACTACAATTTACTTATTACATATTTTCAATTTATATAATTTAACATATTTATCCAAATTAAACGAAAACTATATGGCTCATTCGGTTAAAATTTACGATACATGTATTGGTTGTACACAATGTGTGCGAGCTTGTCCGACAGATGTTTTGGAAATGGTTCCTTGGGATGGATGTCGTGCAGGTCAAATTGCTTCGGCTCCTCGAGTTGAAGATTGTGTTGGTTGTAAACGTTGTGAAACTGCATGTCCGACTGATTTTCTAAGTGTTCGAGTGTATTTAGGTGCAGAAACAACAAGAAGTTTAGGTTTAGCTTATTAATTTATTCTAAGCATAGTTAAATTTACTTTTACTTTACTAAACTATTAAAATTATAACTTTAAAAAGGAACTTTCTTATGGATACTCGTCTTATTTTTGTATTTTTCCCTGTATTAATTGCGGCTTCTTGGGCTCTTTATAACATTGGGCGTCTAGCATTACAGCAACTTGCTCGAATTCGTGCAAATAACTCGTAACTAAATTTAGGAGAAATAAGAAAATTAATAATTTTATTGTTATTAGTTTTCTTATTTATCTCTAAAAAAAATTATGACAAATTTTACCCATTAGTTAACCATTCATACCCTTCATTTTCTAATGTTAAAGCTAATGAAGCGTCTCCTGTTTTGATGATTTTCCCTTTATGCATAATATGAACAAAATCTGGTTTAATGTAGTCAAGTAGACGCTGGTAATGCGTTATTAAAATGAGACTTTTTTCTTTTGTCATAAAGTTGTTAATCCCTGTTGATAAATTCCTCAACGCATCGATATCTAAACCTGAATCTGTTTCATCTAAAATTGATAATTTAGGATCTAAAACGGTCATTTGTAAAATTTCATTTCGTTTTTTCTCACCTCCAGAAAACCCTTCATTCACATTCCGGTTTAAAAATTCTAGATTTAATGTTGCTGAGTCTAATTTTTCTTTTACAATTTCAAAGAATTCAATTGGATTGAGTTCAGGTAGACTTTGTGATTTTCGTTTTAAATTATAAGCAATGCGTAGAAATTCTTCATTGCTGACACCGGGTATTTCTACCGGATATTGAAAAGCTAAAAATAATCCTAATTGAGCTCGTTCTTCGGGTGATAAATCATTAATCTTTTGGTTTTCAAAGAATATTTCTCCTTTGTTCACACTATAAGTTGGATGTCCGGTTAATACTTTAGATAAAGTACTTTTACCAGAACCATTTGTTCCCATAATTGCATGGATTTCACCCTTTCCTACTTTTAGATTTAAACCTTTTAAGATTTCTACATTATCAATCGAAGCATGTAAGTTTTTTATTTCAAGCATATTTATCCAACAGTTCCTTCTAATTTTAAATTCAATAATTTATCTGCTTCGAGTGCAAATTCCATAGGTAATTCGATAAAAACATCTCTACAAAAACCACTTATCATAAGACTTATAGCTTGTTCAAGATCAATGCCTCGTTGTAAGAAATAAAATATTTGTTCTTCTCCAATTTTTGATGTTGAAGCTTCATGTTCAACTTGAGAACTTGCATTTTGTACTTGAATATAAGGAAAAGTGTTTGCTGAGGATTTATTCCCTAATAATAAAGAGTCACATTGTGAATAATTTCTAGATTTAGCAGCATTTGGCCCAATCTTCACTAAACCACGGTAACTATTTTTTGAATTTTTTGCTGATATACCTTTTGAAATAATTCGACTTTTTGTATTTTTACCAATGTGAATCATTTTTGTTCCAGTATCCGCTTGTTGATAGTTATTCGTTAAAGCTACGGAATAAAATTCACCTTGGGAAGAATTACCGGCTAAAATACAACTTGGGTATTTCCAAGTTATGGCTGAACCAGTCTCGACCTGAGTCCATGAAATTTTAGAATTTTTTCCTGCACATAAACCACGTTTTGTTACAAAATTATATATCCCTCCTTTCCCTTCTTCATCACCCGCATACCAATTTTGAACCGTTGAGTATTTTATGGATGCGTTTTCTAAGGTTACTAATTCAACAATTGCTGCGTGCAATTGATTTGTATCGTATTGTGGTGCTGTACACCCTTCTAAATAGCTTACACTACTATTTTTTTCGGCAATAATTAAAGTTCTTTCAAACTGTCCACTTTCTTCATCATTTATACGAAAATAAGTAGATAACTCAAGTGGGCATTTCACATTTTTAGGAATGTAACAAAATGAACCATCGGTAAATACAGCTGAATTTAATGCTGTGAAAAAATTATCACCACTCGGAATTACACTTCCGAGGTAAGTTTTAATTAATTCTGGATAGAGTTGAATAGCTTCGGAAATTGAACAAAAAATAACGCCTGATTTAGCTAGTTCATCTTTAAATGTTGTACCAATTGATACGCTATCAAAAACAGCATCAACGGCAACATTCGTTAATTTTTTTTGTTCTAAAAGTGAAATTCCTAATTTTTCAAATGCTCGAATTAATTCAGGATCGACTTCACTTAAATCATTAAGTTTTTCTTTTTTCTTTGGAGCGGAATAATAACGAATATCTTGATAATCCGTCTTTTTGTAATTAAGGTACGCCCATTCCGGCTCATTCATTTTTTCCCACTTTGCAAACGCTTGTAACCTGAACTGTAACATAAATTCAGGTTCTTCTTTTTTCGCAGAAATTAATCTTACAACGCTTTCACTTAATCCTTTATCAAATTTTTCCGTTTCAATACTTGTTGAAAAACCGTACTTATATGGCTGATTTACTAAGTTTTCTAAATTTGCATTAGGTTTATTCATTGGTTTTACATGTATTAATTTTTGTAAAAGATCTTTATCTTTTTAACTATTCTTTTAAAGAGTTAATTTTTAGTAAATATTTTAAATATATGTTTTATAAACCATAGAGTCTAATTTATATATAACTGTAATTATATGTAATTATAGTATAAAGTTACTTTCTTCTAAAAAGTTCCTTTCAGCAAAGTTTATACTTAGCCATAAAAGAATACGTTTTTAATTTTAATAGCCTAGTAAACCTTTCCCTTCGTCTTCTTTCCTACCTGTGTGGTATTGAATTGCATCATGTAAAAAAGGAAAACTGGTTTCTTTACCAATCCAAACGGATATTAAACTTATTGAAGCAACAAGTAAAATAAAAGAATATAGTGAAACACCGATAAAATTAACAAGTTCTTCTAATGGATTATGGTTTGCCCATAAGAAAAATAAATGGCCTTGAAAACCAAATAAAGCTGCGAAAAGAATAGCTTGAATAAAATGGTAACGAATAAAGAATTTCCATGATGTTTTATTTCGTCCAATACCGTAGAAAAATAGGAAAAATAGAGCATATCCTGTTACTCCTGAAGAGACGCCTGGAATCTTTTGATATCCCTCTAAAATTGAAGTAATTATTTGGAAAGGTCCTATAATTTTATCAATCGGAAGTAAATCTAAACAGAATTCTAAACAATAGTCAAAATACGAAATTGACATTTCTACAGTTAACCATAGGTATGGAATAGTAGCAAATAATCGGTCTAATAGAGTAACAGAATATCTTCGTTGTTCTTTAGTATAGGACACTTGAGCCCAAACTTGGTTTAAGATTATGCCTGCAAAAAATAATATTCCAGGTAACCCTAACATGGTGATTAAAGTTTTAAATTTTAGAATGATATTGCCATCACTATTATATTCTGTCATGGATGTATCAAATTCATAGGCACCAAAAGAGTTATAAATGATGTATCCTAAAAATAGAAATAAGCCTCCGTAAGTCAAAAGATCACGAGTTTTCCATACACCCATCTCGATAAAATTTGATAGGTATTCGATGAAAACTCGAAATTTTTTAAGAATAAGAAGTGGTAAATTTGCTAAAAAATTAAAAAATTCGCTCATAGAATTTGTTATATAAATTGAACTTTAATGATTATGTATAGTGGATTTGATTATAATCTTATTTTCAAAATATAGCAAATTTAATAATTAACCCTAACTAGACTAATTTAAGCTGGTATAAAAATTGGTGAAGCTAATTTAACGAGTTATATTTTCATTTTTTATATTTATCTATTTCATCATTTTTTTAATTTTTGACTCCCCAAGTTGGACTTGAACCAACGACCATTCGGTTAACAGCCGAACGCTCTACCACTGAGCTATTGAGGATTTAATTTAGTATTGATATACAAAGATATCATTGGAAATGATTGTATTAAAAAAATCAGCTAAAGTCAAGCCTACTCAAGATTTAATTTTTACTAAGATCTGATAGGCATTTGTTTTAAATTGCTTTATAATATTTTTGATACTACATTGTATCTTTATATAAAAATTAATAGACAGTTATGTTTAAACTCTTAAATATAAATAACTTCAATCAGGATAATTTAAAAACTCTTAAACAACAAGTTCAAAAAATAAATCTTTTAGAGGAGGAAATTTCTTTACTCACTGAATCAGAGATTAAACAACGTGTTGATAGGTTAATAAAACGATATCAGGCCGAAAAAAATTTAGATGCGCTATTGTGTGAAAGTTTTGCTTTAACACGCGAAGCAAGTAAACGAACTTTAGGTTTACGACATTTTGATACCCAATTAATGGGAGGAATCGTTTTACATAACGGTAAAATTGCAGAAATGAAAACAGGGGAGGGAAAAACTTTAGTTGGTACTCTACCTATTGTTTTAAATGCACTAACCTTAAAAGGGGTACATGTTGTCACAGTTAATGATTATTTAGCAAAGCGTGATAAACAATGGATGAGTCAGTTATACCGCTACCTTGGTTTATCTGTTGGTTTAATCCAAGAAAACATGGGTTCTAATCAACGTAGAAAAAATTATGCTGCTGATATCACTTACGTTACTAATAGTGAATTAGCTTTTGATTATTTACGTGATAACATGGCTAGCTCAATTAATGAGCTAGTTTTACGCGATTTTCATTATTGTATTATTGATGAAGTTGATTCCATTTTAATTGACGAAGCTCGAACTCCACTAATTATTTCAGGTACATTAGACGATCCAATTGAAAAATATATTACTGCTGACGAGATTTGTAATTATTTAAAACCAAATATCGATTATAAGGTTGATGAGAAAGCTAAAAATATTACTCTAACTAACCGAGGTGTCGAACAAGTTGAACAACTGCTTAATATTCCGACTCTTTATGACTTAAATGATCCTTGGATTCCTTACATTAATAATGCCATTAAGGCAAAAATTTTATTTTTAAAAGATGTAAATTATATTGTTCGAGATAATGAAGTTGTTATTATTGACGAATTCACAGGTCGAATAATGTCTGATCGTAGGTGGGGTGAAGGATTACACCAAGCGGTAGAAGCAAAAGAAGCAGTGCCTATCAAAAAAGGATCTGAAACACTTGGCTCAATTACTTATCAAAATTTCTTTTTATCGTATCCTAAATTTGCGGGTATGACGGGTACTGCCAAAACAGCAGAAGGTGAGTTTGAAAAAATTTATAAACGTGAAGTTATTGTTTTACCGACTGCGCGAGACTTAATTCGTCAAGATCTTCCTGATTGGGTATACGTCGATGAGTTTACGAAATGGCAGGCTATTGCTAAACAATCTGATGAAATTCATCGTCTTGGTCGCCCACTTTTAATTGGAACAACAAGTATTGATAAATCTGAAATTATCTCTGAATTATTAACAGATTTAGGAATTAAACATCGTCTTCTAAATGCAAAGCCTGAAAATATAAAATTAGAATCTGAAATTATTGCTCAGGCTGGAAAAGAGTATGCTGTAACTGTTGCGACTAACATGGCGGGTCGTGGAACAGATATATTATTAGGAGGTAATCCCGATTTTCAAACACGTCAAAAAGTTTATAAATTTAAAGAACAGGCTAGAATTAAAGCGTCTTTCGTTTTGTCTCGAAAATTAATAAATTCTGTTAATTCGTCTCAACTTCAAAATATTCCAAGAAAAAATTTACTATTACTAACACGAGAACTTGAATCTTTTTACATTCTTCAAAAAGTTCTTTTAAAATATAAATCTGTAAATATTCCACTTGCGAGTATTAATAAAATTACCAAGTTAATAAAATTAAGTAAATTAGAAAATCTTGAAAAAATCATTCTTAATATTACCGAGAATGGTTACTTAAACGAAATGAATGGTTTAGATGTTTTTGTCCAATCAGTATATTCGTTTTATTACAAAAAGATAAAGTCTAATTGTGACAAGGAAAAAACTCGTGTTCAAAATTTAGGTGGATTATATGTAATTGGGACTGAACGACATGAATCAAGAAGAATTGATGACCAATTAAGAGGAAGAGCTGGGCGACAAGGTGATCCAGGAACATCAAGATTTTATCTCAGTTTAGATGATAATCTCCTTCGAATTTTTGGTGGTGATAAAATTAAAACTTTGATGGCCAATTTACAAGTTGCGGATGATGCTCCTTTAGAGTCTGACTTTTTAACAAAAACAATTGATGGTGCGCAAAAAAAAGTTGAAGATTTTTACTATGATTCACGTAAACGTCTATTTGACTATGATGAAGTAATTAATGTACAACGACTTTCTATTTATCGTGAGCGTCAAGCTTTATTAAAAAATTTAACAATACGGCCTGAAATGATTGCTTATGGTGAAGATTTAATTTGTATATTAGCTAGAAAATTAAAAAAGACCAATATTGAACGTGATAAAGTAGAATTTAATAAATTGAATGAAGAAATCTCCTTTTTATTAAGTATTCCTTATTTATTTTTTGATTATCAAGTAGTTGAATCTTCTAATTTACAAGAAATTGTATCTCAAATTTTAAAGCAATTTTGGTTAACGTATGATTTAAAAGAAGCAGAATTTGAAACTTATACACCAGGATTAATTCGTTTATTAGAAAAAACAGCATTATTAAATCAAATTGATTCAGCTTGGAAAAACCATCTTCAAAAGGCAGATTTATTAAGAGAAACAATCGGCTGGCGAGGTTATGCCCAATTAGATCCATTACGTGAGTATAAAAATGAAGGATTTAACTTATTTCTTGAAACAATTCGTGAAATCAAATATAATTCTGTTTATGATATTTTAAAATCTCAGTTTCAATAAAAATTAAATTATAATAACTTTAAAAGGAATAGAATTATGAGTAAACGACCATTAGGCGGAACTAATCGTAAAGCTTTACGTGTCTCTGGATTCCGTGCACGTATGAAAACTCATTCTGGAAGAAAAATTATTGGTTTACGAAGAAAAAAAGGTCGTAAAAATTTAAGTATTTAAAAATACTTGAAATTTCCATAAGAATTTTATTTGTATGAGATTTAGCCAAGAATTAACCTTATTAATAAAAGCACGTTATCCGATTTTATACATTTCAAGTTTGGAGGAAGATCGGGTAGAATATACAATTCGCAAAACGATTAAAGCCAATAGTAATAAAGCAATTCATACATGGGATTTTGTTGAAGGGTATAAAACAAATCTTAATAATCCTAGGTTTGCTGCTAAAAATCCTCTGCAGGCGTTAGAGTTAATAGAAAAATTAACCAGCACTACCCCTGCAGTTTTTATTCTCAAAGATTTTAATAAGTTTTTATCTGATATTTCAATATCGCGTAAGTTGCGCAATTTAGTGGGAATATTGAAAACACAACCAAAGAGTTTAATTATATTGGCAACGGAAATTGATATTCCAAAAGAATTAACTGATCTAATAACAATTTTAGAATTTACACTTCCAAATAGTGTCGAAATTAAAAACGAATTGACTCGTCTATTTCTTTCTTTGGAAAAAACAATTGAGCCTGAATTTTTAGAAATTTTGACACGTGCTTGTCAGGGTCTTTCGATTGAAAAAATTCGCCGTGCGTTATCAAAATCATTAGCTAAACATGGATCAATAAATAAAGAAACAATAAATCTTATCCTTATTGAAAAGCGTCAAATTATTAGTCAAACACAAATTTTAGAGTTTCAAGATACAACTACCCAATTCAACGATATTGGTGGTTTAGAAAATTTAAAAAAATGGTTAGATAACCGTAAAGAATCATTTAGTGAAAAAGCTAAGCTATATGGTTTACCCAGTCCTCGTGGTTTACTCTTAACCGGAATTCAAGGTACTGGTAAGTCGCTGACCGCCAAAGCGATCGCAAATGAATGGAGTTTACCTCTTTTACGCTTGGATATTGGACGTCTTTTTGGTGGTGTTGTAGGTGAATCTGAAAATCGTGTGCGTCAAATGATTCAATTGAGTGAAGCATTAGCACCTTGTGTATTATGGATTGATGAGATTGATAAAGCTTTTTCAGATCAAACAAAAAATGGTGATAGTGGAACCACTAATCGAGTGTTGGGAACTTTTGTTAGTTGGCTTTCTGAAAAAAAGGCACAAGTTTTTATTATTGCTACTGCGAATAATTTTGCAGTTTTACCATTAGAGATTATTCGTAAAGGTCGGTTTGATGAAATCTTTTTTGTAGGCTTACCAACTTTATCGGAACGAAAACAAATTTTTAAAGTTTTCTTACTTCGACTTCGTCCTTCTCAAAGTTCAACATTTGATCTAGATTTACTGAGTCAGAATTCAGATGGTTTTTCTGGTGCCGAAATTGAACAAGCAATAATTGAAGGAATGCATATTGCGTTTAACCAAAAGCGTGAATTTACTAATGAAGATATTTTAATTGGATTAAATCAAATTATCCCACTTTCTCAAATTGATCCAGAACGAATTAAACAAATTCAAAGCTGGGCGCTATCAGGTCGAATTAGGTTAGCATCTCAATCTTAAGTAAATCAATTTTTCAAACAATATGAAATTAAAATTTTTAAGAATTTTTGCCCAGCTTAACATTGCCATTATTTTGTTATTAGTTATTGCTGGATTTAGTGTGTTAGGTACCATTATTGAGCAAGATCAAACCATTGAATATTACAAGCAGCTTTATAATGATTATTATCTTCCTGGTAATATAATGTTTTGGCAGTTTCTATTGTTTTGTGGTTTAGATCATATCTACAAAACATGGTGGTTTTTAACTTTGTTATTTTTATTTGGTACATGTCTAATAAGTTGTACATTTACGCAGCAATTTCCTGCTTTAAATTTAGCTCGTCGTTGTAATTTCAAATTAAACCCTAATAGTTTGAAGCGACAGGAGTATTGTACCCAAATAAATGAATTATTTTTTAAAAGTTGTTTAACTGATTTAAAAACAAAACAGTATAATATTCTACAACAAAAAAATGTTATTTATGCGTATAAAGGGATTTTGGGTCGCTTTGCACCAATTATTGTCCATATTGCCTTATTACTCGTATTGTTAGGTAATACTGTTGCTGCTTTGGGAAGTTTTAATGCTCAGGAATTAATAACAAAAGGTGAAATTTTCCAAGTTCAAAACATCATAAGTAAAAGTTTCTTTACTACTATTCCTGATGATCCAGTTAGGGTTAATGACTTTTGGATCGAATATGGGCCACAAAATAATGTTAAACAATTTTATTCAGATTTATCAATTCTCAATAAGAATGGTAATGAATTAGCTCGTAAAACAATTTCTGTTAATTTTCCTTTACGGTTTAAAAATTTAACGTTTTACCAAACAGATTGGAATGCTATTGGTTTACGTTTATCCTTGAATAATAATTCCTATCAATTACCCTTAAAATCATTAGCAAAATCAAAAAATTTATGGGCCACGTGGGTTCCAATCCCAACATTACCCCAACAAGGTGTTACGTTTATTACGAATACATTAAACGGTACCTTTTCGCTTTATACTATTGACGGTACCTTTTTGGGAAATTTTAATATAGGTGACCCGATTCCTCAATTTTCAGAATTAGAAATTTTTGAAATTATGAGTGAAACAGGTTTACAAATTAAAGCCGATCCAGGTATTCCATTAATTTATTTTGGATTTGCAGTTCTAATGGTGAGTAGCGTTATTAGTTATTTTTCATTTACGCAGTTTTGGTTAACAAAAAATGCACAAACATATTTTATAAGTGCAAAAGTTAATCGTGCAAAATTAAATTTGCGATTTGAGTTTTTAGGCTTAATTTTACCACACCTAAATATTGGAAAGAAAATTAAATCATAATAAATGTAAATATACCTTAAGATTGTGTTGTTTTTTTGCAATTTTTATGTTATGATAAATTTATCAGTTAATAACTACTTCGAATATTTTCTAGTTTAAGTTATTTCTACAGCGTCCTTAGTTCAGTTGGTAGAACGTTGGTCTCCAAAACCAAATGTCGAGGGTTCAAGTCCTTCAGGGCGTGCTAATTTTAGTAATTCAATATTTTTTATACTTGATAAAAATTATAGAACGTGATAAATTTAACTTGATAGAGGATAAAATACCCTATAAATTGAATTTTTTATGTTAACGATCCCTTATAGTTTATTATTTTTTTAAAAAAATAAAATAAATCATAGAACCCTAGAATATTTTAAAATTATGGCTAAAAAAGTTGTAGCGATTATTAAACTTGCATTACCGGCTGGAAAAGCAACACCTGCACCACCGGTTGGACCAGCATTAGGACAACATGGAGCAAACATTGCTGGATTTTGTAAAGAATATAATGCCAAAACAGGTGACAAAGGTGATCTGATTATCCCCGTTGAAATCTCGGTATATGAAGATCGAAGTTATTCATTTATTTTAAAGACTCCACCTGCTTCAGTATTATTAATTAAGGCAGCGAATATTAAAAAAGGAGCTTCTGAGCCTAATAAACAAGTTGTTGGATCAATTACAGAGGCTCAACTAGAAGAAATAGCGAAAACAAAATTACCAGATTTAAATACACAAAATTTGGAGAGTGCAAAACGAATTGTAAAAGGTACCGCTAATAATATGGGAATTACGATTTCTGATTAAACTCGTTTTTCAGAATATCCATTATTTATTTAGTAATTATTGTACACATCACATATTATATGAAAACATTATCTAAAAGATTAAAAGAAGAACAGAAAAAAATTAATAAGAATAATTCCTATACATTTGATGAAGCTGTTCAGTTAGTTAAAAGTACTGCATCGGCTAAATTTAACGAATCGATTGAAGCACACATCTCACTAAATATCGATCCAAAATATGCGGATCAACAATTACGAACAACAGTTATTTTACCTCATGGTACAGGTAAATCTCTACGTATTGGAGCTTTAGTAAGCCCTGATAAAGTTGCGGAAGCTCAAGAAGCTGGTGCAGATGTTTTTGGAAGTGAAGACTTAATTGAAACAATTAGTAAAGGGATCTTAGATTTTGATTTATTATTAGCAACGGCTGATATGATGCCAAAATTAGCAAAATTAGGTCGTGTTCTTGGTCCAAAAGGTCTAATGCCATCTCCTAAAGCTGGTACTGTAACATCAGACCTAAAAGCAACAGTTAATGAGTTTAAAAAAGGAAAGTTAGAATACCGAGCGGATAAAGCAGGTATTGTTCATATTAGTTTTGGTAAAGCTGATTTTCCTGAGGTTCAACTCTTAGAAAATTTAAAAGCGTTTTATAGTTCAGTTGAAACGAATAAACCTGTGGGTGTTAAGGGTAAATATATTAAAAAGTTAACTCTTTGTTCAACAATGGGTCCAGCTGTTTACGTCGATTTCGAGTCTTTTTCTTAATTTTTATTTAAAAATTAAACGTTTAGTTGACTTGTTTAAATTTATATAAAAAACTAATTATGAGTAAAATTGAAACAATTATGGAACAATTACAAGCTTTAACTCTGCTTGAGGCAGCTGAGCTTGTAAAAGAGATTGAAGAAACATTTGGTGTTGATGCTTCTGCTGGTGGTGGTATGATGATGATGGCCGGACCCGCTGGTGATAGTGGTGGTGGAGATGCTGCAGAAGAGAAAACAGAATTTGATATTTTCTTAGCTGAAGTACCGGCTGATAAAAAAATTGCTATCTTAAAAGTTGTTCGAGGAATTACAGGTTTAGGCTTAAAAGAAGCAAAAGAAATGGTTGAAGCTGCACCTAAAGTTGTTGCCGAAGGATTAGGAAAAGATGCGGCTGAAGAAGCGAAAAAATCGCTTGAAGAAGCAGGAGCAAAAGTTGAATTAAAATAATTTAACAGTAAGAAACTAATTCTATAAAAAAAATTTATAGAATTAGTTTTTTACGTCTTAGAATAAACCAAGAGTAATCGCTTGATTAATTGGTAAACAAGCACCAATACCGAACCAAATTGCAAATACAGTTCCAAATAGGAATACTGCCATTGCTAAAGGACGACGGAATGGGTTTTGGAATTTATTAACGTTCTCAATAAATGGTACTGTTAATAAACCTGCAGGTACTGCAGCCATTGCTAAAACACCAAGTAATTTGTTTGGTAAAACACGTAATAAATTGAATGTTGGGAAGAAGTACCACTCTGGTAAAATTTCCAGCGGAGTTGCAAATGGATCTGCTTTTTCACCAAGTGCTGATGGCTCTAATACCCCTAAACCAATTAAAATTGCAAATGTACCTAGAATACATACTGGGAACATGTAAAGTAAATCATTTGGCCATGCTGGCTCTCCATAGTAATTATGACCCATACCTTTTGCTAATTTAGCACGTAATTTTGGATCAGTTAAATCAGGTTTTTTAATAACGCTCATATTATATATTTATTTTAATTTTAGCTATTTTATTATAACGGACCAGAGATACCCTGCTTACGAATCATTAAGAAGTGAGCTAGCATTAATGCTGCTGCTGCAACTGGTAATACGAAAGTGTGAGCACTGTAGAAGCGAGTTAATGTTCCTTGACCAACACTAACACCACCACGTAATAAGTATAAGATAGGTGTACCTACAACTGGAATTGCCTCTGGTACACCAGTTACAATTTTACATGCCCAGTAACCAACTTGATCCCATGGTAGTGAGTAACCTGTTACTCCAAAAGATACCGTAACAACTGCTAAAATTACACCTGTCATCCAAGTTAATTCACGTGGTTTTTTGAAGCCACCTGTTAAGTATACACGGAATACGTGTAATACTAGCATAAGTACCATCATACTTGCTGACCAACGGTGAATTGAACGAATTAGCCAACCAAAATTAACTTGAGTCATAATGTACTCAACCGAAGCAAATGCTTCAGTTACAGTTGGTCGGTAGTAAAATGTCATTGCAAATCCTGTTGCAACTTGTACTAAGAAACATGTTAATACAATACCACCAAAACAGTAGAAGATGTTAACATGTGGCGGTACATATTTACTTGTGATATCATCAGCAATAGCTTGAACTTCTAAACGTTCTTCAAACCAATCATAAACTTTACTCATAAAAGTTCTATTTCATTTCTTTTTTCACAATTAGGCAAAATACTTATTAGTATTACTAACAATTATTATAATAAAAAATAAACTATTTACAATAAGATTTCATTTTTGATACAATTAATTCAATGTATTCTAAATTTAACTACTTTTTATGAAACAACTTAACGAAACAAATAGTTATGAATCAATGGTTGTATTATCTTCAAACTGCACTGAGCTTGAATTAAAAACCATTGCACATAGTTATGCTCAACAATTAAAAAAACTTGGTGCTTCTGATATCTCTGTTGTATCACGAGGACGTCGTGATTTTGCTTATACTACAAAAAATGCTAAAATTGGTTATTTCGTAGAAATGTATTTCCGTTCATCACCGCAAATTTTGCCAATTTATCAAACTAAATTAAAGTTAGATAAAAATGTTATTCGCTCGTTGATTACAAATTTAGCAACAACTTAAATTTTAATTATAAAATATTAATCAGGTAGGTGGCGAAATTGGTATACGCATCACACTCAAAATGTGACGATGAAAATTATGAGGGTTCGAGTCCCTTCCTACCTAATTCAGAAATCGGACAAACTGGTCATTTTTTAAATTCTTTATTATGATAGAATTAATTAAAATTAACTTATAAAAATATAGATATGACAGTACTGGTTGTAGGAGGCACTGGAACACTAGGTCGACAAATTGTAAAAGATTTATTAGATAAAGGTTATCCAGTTCGGTGTATGGTTCGTAATGTACGTAAATCAAACTTTTTACGTGAATGGGGTGCTGAATTAGTATACGGTGATTTAACTTTACCGGAAACAATTCCGATGACATTACGCGGAATTTCAACAATAATTGATGCTGCAACGTTAAGACCTGAGGATGAGACTGCAACATTAAAAAAAGTTGATTTAATTGGAAAAATTGCTTTAGTTAAAGCGGCAAAAATTGCTAATATTGAACAATTTATTTTCTTCTCAATTCGTCAAAATAGTACATTCCAAGCGATTCCATTACTTCGATTAAAACAAAAGATGGAAGATATTTTAGTGGAATCTGGTATCCCACATACAGTTTTCTTTATTTCCGGTTTTTACCAAGGTTTAATAAGTCAGTATGGGATTCCAATTTTAGAACAACAAACAATTTACACTACTCAAGAATCAGCTGCGATATCATATATTGATTCACGTGATGCTGCAAAATTATGTACACAATATTTATTAAATTCGTCAGTGCCGGATTTGAAAAAAACTTCTAAGAAAATTGTTATGGATGGCCCGCAAGCGTGGGATTCAGAAAAAATAATAAAATTATGTGAAGAGCTTTCAGGTCAATCTGCTGTGGTAAGTTTTATACCACTCTTTTTAATTGGTTTAACAAAACAAATTATGTCAATTTCTAAATGGACGTGGGATGTTCAAGATCGATTAGCTTTTAGTGAAATGCTATCAAATACCAAAATGGAATATAAAGGTCAAGTTTCAGCAGATAGTTTACCCGATATGAAGCTAATTGAATTAGTTGATTATTTCCAAGAATACTTTGAAGATATGCTAAAACGTTTAAAAACGCTAAATTACGATCAAGGACAGGCTTTAAGAAGAAAAGATTTAACATTCTAAGTAAAAAATTAAAATTTACGCTATAATAAAATCTGTTAGTTACAATGAGATTTGTTCTCAATCTTAACTAACCAGCTTAAAAATAATTGATGTATTTAACGGAATTTCACATTTCTAAAATGTATATCAGTTAATCTGTTATACTATCTACTCAATATTTTTTTGCTCTTAATAATAAAAATTGTTATAACGTAAAAGATTTTATCTATGTTAACATTAAAAATTTTAGTATATTCTACAGTAATTTTCTTCGTATCACTTTTTATCTTTGGTTTCCTATCAAGTGATCCATCAAGAAATCCAAATCGAAAAGATTTAGAATAAGAATTTAATATATATATATACGCGATTGTAATAGTTTAGAAAAATTTTTTCTAAACTATTACCAACTGTTGTAATATTTTTAAATAGTCTTTATTAAAGCTGTTGTAAACCAACTCCACAAATTACCACCCTTTTTTCAAAAGAAAACCTACATATAAAAGAGAGTCCACCTCCGAGTGGTGGACTATAAAGAAGAGAATTTATTTAGAAATTCATCTCAGCAGCTTGTACTTTCTCGAATTGTTTTTTCTTAATAATTAAGAAGATTTGTGTCAACATAATTAAGAAAGTAATAGCCATGTAACCGTAGATACGTTCAGGACTTTGTAATACGATTTCAGTTTCAGTCTGACCAAAACCACCAACATTTGGCTCTTTCGTTAATGGTTGATCAACATTAACAAATTTTCCATTAGCTACAGATAATTCTAAGCCTTTTGGAATTGCTTGAGTAATATTGTCACCCGCTGAAGTTTTAATCGATACATCATATCCACCTTGTTCTTTAGTTACAATATTTGTAACTTGTCCACTAGCTGATGAAAGAATCGAATTATTATTGGTTTTGTCACCAGTAGGGTTTACTTGACCACGCCCACGATTTGCTCCAACATAAATCGGGTACTTAATAAAGTTAACCGTTTTATCTGTAGCTGGATCAGGTGAAAGTACTGGGAAAATAATTTCTTGGTGTTTATCACCCGCAATTGGTCCAACAACTAAGATGTTTTCTGCTTTTGAACTGTATGGAGAAATATAAACACCTTTGTTTTTCTCTTTAATTTCTGCTGGAATTTGGTTAGCTGGTGCTAACTTAAAACCTTCAGGTAAGATAACAACGGCACCTACATTTAAACCACCTCTTGCACCACTAGCAAGAACTTGTTTACTGTTTAAATCGTAAGGGATTTTAACAACTGCTTCGAAAACTGAATTAGGTAATACCGCTTGAGGTGTTTCAATTTCAGTTGGTTTTTGAGCTAGATGGCAATTTGCACACGCAATTCGACCATTTGCTTCACGTGGATTTTCATACGCTTGTTGTGCATAAATAGGAAATGCAAGTGTTGGTTGACTTGTACCAAGCAAACTGCCGAGTAATAAAGTTAAACCTAAACTTTTTAAATTAATTCTCATGAAAGAATTTTTCAAGTTGTTTAAATAAAGGTCAAAAAATTGTTCTTAGTAAATATATAAAAATAAGGTACGCGAGAAAAGTATTTAACGTTTCAAAAGAAGTAAGATTCCTGCACCTAAAAAATAAAGAATTATTATCGCACTCGACAATAATATTTGGGTAATAGGGTCTGTAGAAGGCGTTAGAATTGCGCCAAAAATAACCGCTAGCAGAACAACATATTTCCAAAGTTTTAACATCTGCGAACCAGAAACAACACCTAAAATTCCTATAATTACTTGAAAAATGGGAATTTGAAATGCAATTCCAGTTGTTGTAAATAAAACCAATATAAAATCACAATATTGGCTAAATGACCACAGTGGTTCGATTACATCTGAACTATAATTAATAAAAAACTGCAATGCTGCAGGAATTAAGAAAAAATAGGAAAAGAATATACTAATGAAAAATAAACTAACTGAACCTAGTAAAAGGGGTAAAATTAGCTTTTTTTCAGAAGATGTTAAACCTGGAATAACAAAAAATGTAATTTGACTAAGTAAAACAGGACTCACTAGAATTACACCCGTATAGAGTGCAATTTTTACAGTCTCAATAAAATATTCACCAGGTGAAAGTTGAAAAAATCTGATATTCGCTACAGGAATCTCTAAAGCTTGCACAATAGGTTTTATTTCTACAAAAGCAACTAAGAAGAAAAGTCCAAAGAAAGCTAAAATATGAAAACTTCTTTGACGTAGTTCTTCGACATGCTCCGTAAAAGGTAAATCAAGATTTAATTTTTCATTTTGAATACTTGAACGAAAACTGAATGGAGAGTTAGTTTTAGGTGTCAAATCTTGACCTAATATTGAACTCATAATAGTTTATTTAAATTCGAGATAAAAAGGTCATAAAAAAAAACAATTCCTCTCATCAAAAAGGAATTGTTTTTTTTTTATTTTAGATTATACAAAAACAAGGGCTCTAACACGTGCAGTTGCACGTTTAACATTTTGAGATGCTTCAATCTTTTCTTTATCAGTTTCAGCAGTTTCCAACTGTAATGACGCTTCTTCTAAAGTTGATTTTGCTGATTCTAAATCTGTTAAAGTAACATCTTCAACACCATTTACAACAACAGTTACTTCGTCTCCCTCAACTTGTGCAAACCCACCAAAAACTACAAGTGGTTTCCATGCACCTTCAGCTCTTAGGCGTAAAACACCAATATCTAAAGATGTAATTAGTGGAACGTGGTTCGTTAAGATTCCTAATTGACCTGTCAGGCCTGGTAACACTACTTCATCCGCAGATGTATTCCAAACAATTCTGTCAGGAGTGATAACACGAATTTTTAAGCTCATTTTGCTCCTAAATAAAGTTTATGCTTTTAGACCTGCAGCTTTCTCGATAGCTTCGTTAATATCACCAACTAAATAGAATGCTTGCTCAGGTAGATCATCTAACTCACCATTTAAAATCATATTGAAACCTTTCATCGCATCTGCTAAAGAAACATACTTACCAGGTGATCCAGTAAATACTTCTGCTACGAAGAATGGTTGAGAAAGGAAACGCTCTACTTTACGCGCACGTGCTACAACTAAACGATCTTCTTCAGATAATTCATCAATACCTAGAATTGCAATAATATCTTGTAATTCTTTGTAACGTTGTAGAGTTTCTTTAATGTTTTGCGCAACTGCATAATGCTCAGCACCTACAATATTAGGTTGTAGCATTGTTGAAGTTGAATCTAATGGATCTACCGCAGGGTAGATACCTTTTGAAGCTAAACCACGTGATAATACAGTCGTAGCATCTAAATGTGCGAATGTTGTTGCTGGTGCCGGGTCAGTTAAATCATCTGCAGGTACATAAACCGCTTGGATTGAAGTAATCGAACCTTGCGTTGTTGATGTAATACGCTCTTGTAATCCACCCATCTCTGTTGCAAGAGTTGGTTGGTAACCTACTGCCGATGGCATACGACCTAGAAGTGCAGATACTTCAGAACCTGCTTGTACGAAACGGAAAATATTATCAATAAATAATAAAACGTCTTGCTTATTAACATCACGGAAGTACTCAGCCATAGTTAAAGCTGATAATCCAACACGCATTCGTGCACCAGGTGGCTCATTCATTTGACCATAAACTAGAGCAACTTTAGAATCAGTAAGGTTATTTTCATTAATTACACCTGATTCTTTCATCTCCATGTATAGATCGTTACCCTCACGAGTACGCTCACCAACACCACCAAATACAGATACACCACCATGAGCTTTAGCAATGTTATTAATTAATTCCATAATTAATACAGTTTTACCAACTCCAGCACCACCAAATAGACCAATTTTACCACCACGACGGTAAGGTGCTAATAAATCAACAACTTTAATTCCCGTTTCGAAAATTGCTGGTTTTGTTTCTAAATCTGTGAACGCAGGTGCATCACGGTGAATTGGTGAACGTGTTACATCATCAGCTAAATCAGTACCCTCATCTACTGGAACACCAAGAATATTAAAAATACGCCCTAATGTTGATGCACCAACTGGTACAGAAATTGGAGCACCTGTATCGATAACCTCAACACCACGCTGTAAACCATCAGTTGCACTCATTGATACAGCACGTACTTTATTATCACCTAATAATTGCTGTACCTCACATACAACTGTTGTATCACCTTTTACTACAGTAATGGCGTTATAGATTTTTGGTAAATTTCCATCAGGGAAAACAACATCTAATACAGGTCCGATAATTTGCGTAATATAACCTGTTTTTGTACTTGTTTCAAGCATTTTTTTCTTTTTACTATTCATACTATCCAGATAATCAATAGGGTTTCATCAACTATTTTAGTCATAAAAAAATTAGACTATGCTAGTAAGCAGATTATAATGTGAATTACTAATTTCGACCGGTTGTTTTAAGCCAATTTTGTGCTTCAATATAGTTATTGGGCGCTAAACGAATTGCTTGACGCCAATATTCACCAGCTTTATCAAATAAAGTTTTCGAAACCTCTAAATTATCGGCTTCTGATGCTTTAACTCCTTGATAATGATAAATAACAGCAATGTTATTCAAAGCTTGTGGTAAATTAGAATTTAAATCAAGTGCTTGGTGATAATATTCCAAGGCTTTTAAATATTTACCATTACTTGAATAGATCAAACCCACGTTATAAAGAATATAACTCCGATCATATGGATCTTCCTCAATTTGTAAAGCTTCATAATAATTTTCTAAAGCTTCGGCATATTCACCTTCAGATTGTGCTGACATACCATCGCGGTAATAAGAAAAGGCTTGCTTTTCTTGCTTACTTGCTGGAAAAGCTTTTAGCAAAATATCTGCAACAATAGTGAACGTTTTATCAATAAAGTTATCGTTTTTTTGTATTCGACCCATTTGAAATTTTATTTTAAACTTTAATAATATTAATGGATTGTAAAATTAAGCATTAAATTTTTTATTAAAAGTTCAAATAATATAAGAAATCTATGTTAATTAATCTAGATATATTATAATGCGTTTTTAAAGTTTGTCTCTAACAACAAAAGGTAATAAATTTAATATTCGAGCACGTTTAATAGCTTGTTTTAATTCTTTTTGTTGTTTCACAGTTAAATTTGTTGTTCTACGAGAAACAATTTTACCATGTTCTGTTATAAAAGTTTTTAATAAATTAATATCTTTATAATTAATTGGTGCAGTTAATTTAACAGGTGAAACACGTTTTTTTGCTTTATATGTAACCATTATTTAATTTCTTTATGTGGTGTATGTTTATTGCAATGACGGCAGAACTTATTTAATTCAAGTCTCTCAGGAGTATTCTTTCTATTTTTTTTTGTTGTGTATCGTGAAACTCCTGCAGAACGTTTGGCCTCGTTTGTTCGACACTCTGTACATTCAAGAGTAATCACTAATCTTGTCCCTTTAGGTTTAGCCATATGAAATTGAGTATTTTTGATTTATTAAAATTAATGAAATAAGTGACACTTATCAGAGAAAAATTAAAGAATGATATTAAAATTGTATAAATTAAACTGTTTATAATTTTTAACCATTGAAACTTATTAATATTTTAAGATAGTTGACTTATTCTCCCATATTTAATACTTAATTCCAAGGTTTAAATAAAGAATTATTTAAAACTTGTTCTATAAACACGAATAGAGTAAAATCTTATAAGTCAATTAAAATTAAAGAGGATAATCTAAAATGGCAAATATAAAATCATCAGTTAAACGTATAGATATCGCAAAACGTAACACTTTCAGAAACAAACAGTACTCATCTCATATTAAGACATATACAAAAAAATATTTATTATCATTAGATGAGTATAAAAATGAGCCTAATGAAACACAATTAGAACTTGTTATGAAAAATTTAGATGTAATCTACAGTAAATTGGATAAAGCAACAAAAGCAAATGTGCTACATAAAAACACTGCGGCAAGAAAGAAGTCAGCACTAAAAATGGCTTTAAATTCTGTTAAATAATTTTAAATATACGTTATTTTATTATTCAAAATCTACAGTAGGTTAAATTAAAGATAATCACATTACATAATACACCCCAATAGAAAAATAAAGCCTAACGATTTAAAGTTCATTAATTTAATAGATTGAAATAATACGATAAGAATATGTTTTATACAATTAAGGATCTTTATGAATAACAAGGCTTTTTTAACAACGTTACCGGACTTTGTAGAAATCCAACGTGCAAGTTTTTGCTGGTTTTTAGCAAAAGGAATACGTGAAGAATTAGAAAAATTTTCTGCAATTACTGATTTGTATAACAATACAGAACTGAATTTTTATGGACAAGAATATAAAATTCGTAAGCCAAAATACGATATTATAGAATCGAAATATCGTGATACAACTTACGCCATAAAAATTTATGTTCCAATGTCATTAACGAGTTTTAATAAAGAAATATTAAATACGGAACTCACTAATGCTAATGATAAGAAGAAAACACTAATCTTTATTGGTGAACTACCTTTAATGACGGATCGAGGTACATTCATTATCAATGGATGTGAACGGGTTGTAATTAATCAAATTATTCGTAGCCCAGGTATTTATTATAAAGAAGAAGTGTCGAAAAAAGGTGAATCAATTTATAGTGCAACCTTAATTCCAAGCCGCGGTTCATGGTTAAAATTTGAAATTGACCGAAAAAATAATATTACAGTTAGTATCGATAAAACAGAAAAGATAAGTATTCTAAAACTTTTTACGAATTTGGATCTTTCCATTAAAGAAATTTTAGCAAATTTAACTTATCCCGACTTTTTAAACGAATTAATAACTAAAGAAACTCAAGATCAAAAAGCTTCACAAGACAGTAACGCCGAAATTCAACGAAATTTTAATGTCAGAATTTTTAACCCTAAATATTACGATATTGGAAATATTGGGCGCTATAAACTAAACAATCGTTTTAATTTAAACGTCCCAAAGGGAAAAGGTGATCTAACAACTCAAGATTTATTAGCAATTGTTGATGCCTTAATAACTTTGAAATATAAGAAAAAGGGAAATTTAGATGATATTGATCATTTACAAAACCGACGTGTACGTTCCGTTGGTGAATTATTACAAACTCAATTTCGTGCTGGTTTAACACGATTAGAAAGATTAATCTCAGAACGATTAACTATTTGCGATCCATATAGTTTAAAAATTGGAACTTTAGTAAACCCAAAACCGATTATTTCAATGATGAGAGAGTTTTTCGGTTCAAGCCAACTTTCTCAGTTTTTAGATCAAACAAATCCAATTGCAGAACTAACACATAGACGAAGAATCAGTGGTTTAGGCCCCGGTGGATTAAATCGTGATCATGTAAGCTTTACAGTCCGAGATATTCATCCAAGCCATTATGGACGAATTTGTCCAATTGAAACTCCTGAAGGTCAAAATGCAGGTTTAATTTCTTCTTTATCGGTATATGCACGTGTAAATTCGTTTGGATTTATCGAAACCCCATTCTTTAAAGTTAAAGATGGGGTAGTATTACGGGATCAACCACCAATTTATTTAACTGCAGAAGAAGAAGATCAATTAAAAATTGCAGCAGCTGATACGGCACTTAATCCAGATGGGACATTTAAAGAGAAATATTTACCAATTCGATATAAACAAGAATTTAATATCGTTTTAACCACAGAAGTTCAATTAATTGCTGTATCTACGATACAAACAATTTCATCTGCAACAGCGTTAATTCCTTTTCTTGAACATGATGACGCGAATCGCGCGTTAATGGGTTCAAATATGCAACGACAAGCTGTACCTTTACTTTACCCAACAAAACCAATTATTGGAACAGGTTTAGAAAGTCAATTAGCGGCAGATGCAGGTTTAGTTATTATAAGTTATACCGAAGGTTATGTTACTTCAGTGACTAGCCAAATTATAACAATCAAAGCAAGTAATGGGAAAATTATAACTTATCCCTTACAAAAGTATATCCGCTCGAACCAAGATACTTGTATTAATCAACGTCCAATTGTTTGGCAAGGAGAATTTGTCGCTTCTGGACAAATAATTGCCGATGGACCAGGTACTGAAGGAGGAGAGATTGCCCTTGGACAAAATATCATTGTAGCTTATATGCCATGGGAAGGTTACAATTACGAAGATGCGTTGTTAATAAATGAAAGGTTAATTTACGCCGATTTATTTACTTCAATTCATATCGAAAAATATGATTTAGAAGTTCGTGAAACAAAAGCGGGAACCGAAGAAATTACAAATAAACTCCCCAATGTAAATGAGCAAGCAACACGAAATTTAGATGAAAATGGTATTATTCATAAAGGAAAATTCGTTCAATCAGGCGATATTTTAGTCGGGAAAATAACGCCGAGTGAAGAACCTGATGAAATTCCTGAAGGACGATTATTACGAGCAATTTTTGGTGAAAAAATACAATCCGTAATTGATAACTCATTGCGTGTTCCAAATGGAAGTTATGGGAGAATTTTAGATATACGAGTATTTTCAAGAGCGAATGGCGATGAATTACCAACATCCACTGAGTCAATTATACGTGTTTTCTTAGCCCAAATGAGGAAGATTCAAGTCGGAGATAAAATGGCTGGACGACATGGTAATAAAGGTATTATCTCTCGTATACTCGCGCGTCAAGATATGCCGTACTTACCAGACGGTAAACCTATTGACCTTATTTTAAATCCACTTGGAGTACCTTCGCGTATGAATGTAGGTCAATTATTTGAAGGGTTATTTGGATTTGCTGGTGATAATTTAGATAAACGCTTTAAAATTTTACCATTTGATGAAATGTATGGAAAAGAAGCCTCACGTATTTTGATTAATAGATATTTAAAAAAAGCAAAACAACAAAATAATCAAAATTGGCTTTATAACTCGTATTCACCAGGAAAAATTTTATTACGCGATGGACGAACAGGTGAGTATTTTGATAACCCAATAACGGTGTGTAAAAGTTACATTCTCAAATTAGTTCATTTAGTAGATGACAAAATTCATGCCCGTTCAACTGGACCGTATTCATTAGTAACACAACAACCACTAGGCGGACGATCACAACAAGGTGGGCAAAGATTTGGAGAAATGGAAGTGTGGGCACTTGAAGCATTTGGTGCTGCGTATACTTTACAAGAGTTATTAACACTAAAATCTGATGATATGAATGGTCGAAATGAAGCTTTAAATGCAATTGTTAAAGGTGAACCAATTCCTCAAGCTGGTATACCAGAATCATTTAAAGTTTTGATATTAGAACTTCAATCGTTAGGTTTAGACATTGGAATGTACAAAATTAAGAAAGATATAATAGGTGAAACAAAAGGACTTGAAATTGATATTATGGAAAAATCAAATTTAACCAAATTTCTACCAAGTTATAAATCTATTGAAATAACTTAAGCAATATCCATTATATTTACATGACTAATTTAGAAAATAATTTTGATTATATAAAAATTAATTTAGCTTCATCAAAACGAATTAAAGAATGGGGAGAACGTACATTACCAAATGGACAAATTGTTGGTGAAGTAACAAAACCAGAGACTATTAATTATCGAACATTTAAACCAGAAATGGATGGTTTGTTTTGTGAAAAAATTTTTGGGCCTGTAAAAAATTGGGAATGTTATTGTGGAAAATATAAACGTGTAGAGCCAAATGAATTACTTATATGTGAAAGGTGTGGCGTTGAAGTAACTGAATCTCGTGTTAGACGTCATCGAATGGGTTATATTGATTTAGTTTCCCCTGTCACTCATGTTTGGTATTTGAAAGGAAATCCAAGTTATTTGAGTCTTTTATTAAAGCGCCGCGTACGCGTTCTAGAAGAAATTATTTATTTTAATAAGTACTTAATTATAGGACCGCAAAGTGTTAAGAATATAGATAATAATATCGAAAATAATTTAAATTTTGAAAACAATTTATCATTTCTTGATGGTGATATAAGCTCAACTAATAATAAAAGTGCGAAAATTGGAGCAGAAGCAATTCAATTATTATTAAATCATTTTGACTTAAAGAAAGAAATAATAAAAAATAGATTGGCACTTAGTTTAATGGATAATGGACATCAACTATTTGAAGAAACAAAAGAACAAGAAAAAATAAGTGGTAAAGAAACAAGAGAAAAATTAATTCGTCGAATTAGGTTAATTGAAAATTTTATTGCAACGGGTTCTAATCCAAGTTGGATGGTTCTAAACGTAATTCCAGTAATACCACCAGGTTTAAGACCCATGGTACAACTTGATGGCGGTCGTTTTGCAACTTCAGATTTAAATGAATTATATAGGCGTGTAATCACACGGAATAATCGTTTAGCACGTTTATTAAAAATATACGCACCTTCAATTATTGTACATAATGAAAAACGAATGCTTCAAGAAGCAATTGATTCACTTATTGACAATGGTAAACGAGGGCGAAAAGCTCTAGGTGCCAATAATAGAGCTTTAAAATCATTATCCGATATTATTGAAGGAAAACATGGTAGATTTCGACAAAATTTATTAGGAAAACGAGTAGATTATTCTGGACGTTCTGTAATTATTGTTGGACCATCATTAAAGCTAAATCAATGTGGGTTACCCCATGAAATTGCAATCGAATTATTTCAACCGTTTATAATAAATCAGCTAATCATGAATGGATTAGCAAGTAATATGAAATTAGCTAAAAAATTAATTCAAACAGGGGAACCCATTATTTGGACAATTTTAGAAAATGTTTTAAAAGGCCATCCAGTTCTTTTAAATCGTGCACCAACATTACATCGATTAGGGATTCAGGCTTTTGAGCCAATTTTAGTAGCAGGCCGTGCAATTCAACTTCACCCTTTAGTGTGTACAGCGTTTAATGCAGATTTTGATGGTGATCAAATGGCAATTCATGTGCCTTTATCAACTGAATCACAAAATGAAGCCAAAAAATTAATGCTTGCACCAAATAACTTTTTATCATCAGCAACCGGAGATCCCATAATTTTACCAAGTCAAGATATGGTATTAGGTTGCTATTATATGACGGTAGATAATCCAAGCGCTAAGCTTGGCAGTAATCATTATTTTTCAAATTGTAAAGATGCTTTATTAGCTTATGAGCAGAAAAAAATAAGTACCCATACTCCAATTTGGGTAAGAGTAAAAGATATATCAAATCTCGATGTATCAGAATTTAGTTCGGAAAATCAAACTAATTTAGACGGTAAAAATAATTATATTCGTACAACACCAGGTCGTATTTTGATAAACACAACAATATCAAAAAATTTATACTTATAAATTAAATAGAAAAGAGTAAAAGACTATGGTCAAAAAAATTAAATTTAGAAACCAAATTTTCAGTAAAAAAGAACTAAAACAAACCATCTATGATGCATTTATAAATTACGGTACAACAAGAGCTTGTTCTTTAGCCGATGAAATGAAAGAATTGGGTTTTCATTATGCAACTCGAGCAGGTATATCCATTAGTGTAGAAGACTTAAAAGTACCACCTACGAAAAATGAGTTAATTAAAAAAGCTAACCATGACATTAAAAATTCTGATTTAGCATACTTACGAGGCGATATTACCTCAGTTGAACGATTTCAAAAAGTCGTAGATACATGGAATAAAACAAGTGAAAGTTTAAAAGATAATTTAGTTGAATATTTTCGCCAAACTGACCCTTTAAATTCTATATATTTAATGGCTTTTTCAGGTGCACGAGGAAACTTATCTCAAGTCCGTCAATTAGTTGGAATGCGTGGCTTAATGTCTGATCCTAATGGGCAAATTTTAGATATACCTATTATTCATAATTTTAGGGAAGGTTTAACTATTACAGATTATATTATTTCGTCATACGGCGCAAGAAAAGGGGTTGTTGATACCGCGTTAAAAACGGCGGATTCAGGTTACTTAACCCGGAGATTAATCGACGTGGCACAAGATATTATTGTTCGTGAACAAGATTGTTTAACTAAGCGCTCAATTAAGATTTACCGAAAAGGTTCAAATGATGAATTTAGTGAAAAATTAGTTGGTCGAACATGTGCGGAGACTTTATATGAGACAAATAATGAAAAGATTATAATTGAAAAAAATAATCAAATCACGAAACAAATTGCCGAGAAGCTTATTAAAGTAAATATAAAGTCCATAAAACTTCACTCTCCACTAACGTGTGAATCAACGCGATCAATTTGTCAAAAATGTTACGGATGGGACCTTGCCTCAGGGAAATTAGTAAAATTAGGTGAAGCAATTGGAATTATTGCAGCACAATCAATTGGGGAACCTGGAACGCAATTAACGATGCGAACATTCCATACAGGAGGAATCTTTACAGCCGATCCAAGTCGTCAAATTCGAGCTAAAACGACTGGATTATTTTTCTATGGTGAGAATATCCAAACTAAACTTAGCCGCACAATGTATGGTACCGATATCACCATTTTAGAGCGTGAAGCTGAATTAACTGTAATTGATTATAAAAATAAGAAAACACAAATATTTTTACCTGCCGATAGCTCTATTTTTATAAAAAATAAAACATTCATTAAAAAAAATGAATTAATTGCTGAGTTACCTATAAAAAATCAGCAAACTGCAAGCGCAAGAAAAAATATCCGCGCACCACATTCAGGAGAATTATTATTAAATAAAAAATCTAATTTAGCCTGGGTTTTAGAAGGCGAAGTTTACAATCGACCTGGAAATAGTTTACTAAACAAGTTTTTACAAAATCAAACTTTTCTAAAGCAAGATAATATATTAAATTTCAAATTAACAACGCAAAAAGAAGGAATTCTAAAAGTTGTTAAAAATAAAGAAAAAAAATTAAAAATTATCGATTATATCGAGTTATTTCAGTTTCCAATATTTTGGGATAAGAAATTAAAACAACTTGTTTTAAAAAGTGGAAAAAACGATGAGCGTTATTTAATTCAAGATTTTTCTAAAACCGATAGAAATGAATTATTACTTTTTGCTAACCAGACAAAAAATAAATATAAAACAGAGACAGGGGGGCAGATTCTTTACCCTGATAAATCCTTTTTTACTTATAACTCTGATCTTAATAAAGAAGTCATAGATAAAAATGGTAAAATTTTGTTCATACCTCTTGAAAATCACGCAATTAATAAAGATAAATCAACTTTACTAGTTGAGAATAAGACAAAATTAAATAATGTTGGAACTGAATTTGTAAAAGGAATTTTTTCAAAAACAGATGGATTTTTACAAATTCAAGAGACAGAACAGGTAATTCGAGAAATTCAGATTAAACCAGGTACTTACATCGAATATTTAAATTTGAATGAGAAAGAAATTGAAGAGTTAAAAGAATTAAAAAATAAAATTTATTTTCCGGGCGAAAAAATATTTGAAGATATTTTAATTGAATATTTAACATTAGTTGAAGTTATAAAAGTCAAAAATTACTATTCTGTTATTTTAAGACCAATTCAAGAATTTAACATCCCAAAACCAAAAAAGTATACTAATACAAACCGTTATTCGATAAAATTTAACTTTGTAACTAATTTAATCCCTAAATTAACAACAAAACAAACTAAGAAACATAGCTTAAATTTGATTGAATCTTCAATTTGGATCGAGAATAAAACAAATATAACCCACGCGAAAACTGACTTTGTCTTGCGATTGACACCCCGTTTAAATAATTTAAATAATTTCCAATTAACTTATTTAATGGAAGAAACAATCACTATAAAAGATAAATTATTAAAAACCTTAGCAAATGAGCAATTAAAACTTTCGCTCTTTGTAAAAAATTTAGATTATGTTGAACCGAATACTGTTTTAGGTTTAATTTCCTTAATACCAAAAAGAACAACAAAAATTCAAAGTTTTAAAACGAATGGAGAAGGTGAGCCCCAAATTTTAATATTGGGTAATCAGAACTATATGAAATACTATAGAGAAAATAGTACATTTTATTTTAAAAAAGATGAAATGGTAAAAATTGATACACCTATGGCACCTTTAATGAAAGTCAATTGTTCGGGAAAAATAGTAGAATTAGCACCTTTCCAAACAAAGATTCATCGAGGTACACCATTCTTTTTAACAAGTCGAACTGAGTTAGTAACAAATCAATCTGGAAATTATATAAAAGAAAATGAATTGATTGGTGGAATAAACTATGATCAGATTATTACAGGTGATATTGTGCAAGGTTTACCTAAGATTGAAGAAATTTTAGAAGCACGAAAAGCTCAAAATCCAGCATTTTTGTCACAAAACGCAGGGATAATAAAAAATATAAATCAAGATCTTAGTGGAATTTCTAGCATTCAAATATTTGGAAACACAGGTAAAAATATATTAGATGTAGAATATAATTTATCGCCTCGTAAACATCAATTCGAAGATATTATAGTCAAAAAAAATGATTATATTTATGTTGGGCAACCTTTAACTAAGGGTGCGGTCAGTCCGCATACATTATTGATAACGTATTTCGAATATTATAAAAAGTTTGGTAATGATTATGAAGCGGCATATTTAAGTTTTAAAAATATCCAAATGCTTTTAATCCAAAAAGTCCAACAAGTTTATAACTCTCAAGGGGTAAGTATTGCAGATAAGCATCTCGAAGTAATTATAAAAAGAATTACTTCTAAAGTTCAAATTAATAAAACTGGAGGAAGTTTATTGTTACCCGGTGAAATTTTAGAAATAAAACAAATGGAATATATTAATACAACTTTAGCGAAGTCTGCAAAGAATTTAGCAACTTATTACCCTATGTTATTGGGAATCACAAAAGCATCATTAGTAACAGATAGCTTTATTTCCGCAGCTAGTTTCCAAGAAACAACAAAAATTTTAACCGCAGCTGCAATTGAAGGAAAAGTTGATTGGTTACGTGGATTAAAAGAAAATGTGATAATTGGCCGACTAATTCCCGTTGGAACAGGTTTCATCGGTGAAACAAAAAAATAAATAGTATTAACTATTTCTAAAAACTTAACCATTGTGTTATAATTAAACCATATAATTTATGAAACGTGGAGAATCAAAGAATGGCTGTTGTTAAATTAGCCCAATTATTAGAAGCCGGAGTACACTTCGGCCACAAAGCGAACCGATGGAATCCTAAAATGTTTCCATATATTTATACCGAACGAGATGGAATTCATATTTTGGATTTGGTGCAAACATCACAATTATTAACTGAAACATGTGGATTTGTAAATCAAGCTGCAAGTGAAGACAAAATCTTTTTATTTGTTGGAACAAAACCTCAAGCAGCGACAATTGTAGCTCAAGAAGCAAAGAATTGTGATGCTTATTACGTAAACCACCGCTGGTTAGGTGGAATGCTAACAAATTGGAATACTGTAAAAACAAGAATTGAAAGATTAAAAATCTTAGAACAACAAGAACAGGACGGTATTTTAGAAATCTTACCAAAAAAAGAAGCGGCAAGCCTTCGAAAAGAATTAGAAAAACTTCGTAACCATTTAGGTGGTATTAAAAATATGCCCAGAGTACCAGATGTTATGATAGTAATTGACCAACGTCGAGAATTAACAGCTATCAAAGAAGGAAGAAGCTTAAATATTCCCATTATTTCAATATTAGATACAAATTGTGACCCAGATTTGGTTGATATTCCAATTCCTGGTAATGATGATTCAATTGGTTCAATTAAACTAATTTTAAACACAATTGGGCAAAGTATTATTAACGGGAAATCTAGCAAATAAGCAATCAATTCTTATTTATAACAATTGTATCTGAAATTACCCTTAATAGAAAATTTTTACGTAGAATAAGGGTGTATAAAATACTTTTGCGTAAATTATGTACCCTTTTGATTTAATGAATACGTCGTTACTACTATCTGGCGTAGAAGTTGGTGTACACTATTATTGGAATATCGCAGGAATTTCGGTACATGGTCAAGTTTTTATGGTTATGTGGTTTGTAATTGTTTTACTAATTATTGCTTCTCTTTTAGGGACAGCTAAATTAGAAACAGTTCCAAAAGGGTGGCAGAATTTTATGGAAGCCACTCTGGAATTTACACAAGACATTGCTAGAAATCAACTTGGTGAAAGCTTCTACCGTCCTTGGGTTCCATTTGTTAGTACATTATTTCTTTTCATTTTTGGTTGTAATTGGGCCGGTGCACTTGTTCCCTGGAAAGTTCTTGAACTACCAGAGGGTGAGTTAGCTGCGCCAACAAATGATATAAATACAACAGTAGCACTTTCGTTACTGGTTTCTATATTCTATTTCTACGGTGGATTCCGTAAAAAAGGACTAGGATATTTCAAACGTTATATCATGCCAACACCTATTCTTTTACCAATTAATATCTTAGAGGATTTTACAAAACCACTATCCCTAAGTTTCCGATTATTTGGTAATGTTTTAGCAGATGAGTTAACAGTGAGTGTATTAACTTTATTAGTACCTTTAATTGTTCCTTTACCTATTATGGGTTTAGGTGTCTTTGCTAGTAGTGTTCAAGCGTTAATCTTCTCAACCTTAGCGGCTGCATATATTGCTGAAGCCGTAGAATAATTTTTATTTAATAAAAATATAGAAACCTGTTAGTTTAACGTAAGCACATAAATTTTTTAATTATTTATAGGTAATTTTATTATGGATTCACTTATTTCTGCAGCTTCAGTAATCGCTGCTGGTCTTTCAGTTGGTTTAGCAGCAATTGGACCTGGTATTGGTCAAGGTCAAGCAGCAGGTGCTGCTGTTGAAGGTATTGCACGTCAACCTGAAGCAGAAAACCAAATTCGTGGTACACTACTACTATCTTTAGCTTTCATGGAAGCTTTAACAATTTACGGTCTAGTAGTATCATTATCATTACTATTCGCTAACCCATTCACTAGTTAAAATTAATGCCAAGACATTTAAACAGAAAACTGTTTAAATGTCTTGGCATTAATTCTATATAATGTCAAAAATATAAAATACAAATAATATTTGAAAGATTATGAATGAACAAATCTCGATTCTTGTAGCACAAGAAGGTGGACCAGGCGGACTATTTGATATTGGTGCAACACTACCATTAGTGGCTATCCAATTTTTACTATTAATGTTTGTTTTAAACTTAATCCTTTATAACCCATTAATTACTTTAATGAATCAAAGGAATGAATATATCCTTGATAATTTAAGTAAAGCTTCAGAAATGCTTAAAAAAGCAACTGAATTAACGGAAGAATATGAAACTGAATTAACAGCAACTAAAAAATCTGCTCAACAAACAATTGCAGGTGTACAAAAAGTACAAAAAGAAAGTTTTGATACAGAGTTAGCTCTTTCTCAAAAATATATTGATACTTTAGTTCAAAAAATTCTAGGTAGTTTCGCTACTAAAAAACAAACAGTTCTTGAAAATTTAGGAACAGAAATTGATTCTTTGAGTACTCAAATGATCAATACCTTATTTGGTAAAGCTTAATAATCTTTAACAAATAAAATTTGAAATTTTAAGTAATTAAAATCAAGAAATGATAAAATGCTAGTATTGAATTAGATTTTGTTCTTTATAAATATGGAAATTTTAACACAAGCCCCAAACCTAATTGCAGGTGGCTTTGGTATTAATACGGATATTCTTGAAACAAATTTAATAAACCAAATTATCTTACTTGTTGGTTTATTTATTCTTGGTAAAGATTTCTTAACTGAATCACTTGGTCAACGTCAAACAGAAATCATCAATGGCGTAGAGGACTCAGAAAAGCGTCTAAACGAGGCAACAACTCGACTTGCAGAAGCTGAAAAACAACTTTCACAAGCACGCGTAATCATTGATGAGATTAAAAAAGAAACAAATTTAACTAAAGCTAAATTACTTGATTCGGATTACGAGCAAGCAAAAAATGAGCTTAGCCGAAGATTTACTGTTGCAACAACGACATTAAAGAATCGTGAGCGTTTAATTTTAAGTGAAATTAAACAAAATATTTCATTTTTAGCTTTAAAACAAGTTGTTTCGGCAATCGAAAAACAAACTGGTAGCGAAGCCGAGCAAGTAGCATATATGCAAGAAAGTATTAAGATGGTAGGTACAGCGAATCAACCTGCAGGCTTAAAATAAAAATCAGGGGGATTAAATGACACTAACAACAAAAATTGCTGATCCATATGCATCAGCTTTATTAGATTTAGCCGTATCAACCCACACAGTTGATTTAGTGACTGCTGATATCAATGAACTTTTAGAAATCTTTAATACTAATAAAGAATTAGTAGATTATCTAACAAATCCATTATACTCAATCAGTTCAAAGAAAGCCGTTTTGAAAAAAGTAATTGAACCAAACTTCTTTAACCAAAACACAACGCGCTTCATGATGGTTCTAACAGAACGATCAAGAATTGGGTTATTCCAAGCTATTGCAGAGAAATATCTGAAATTAGTTTACGATTTAGCAGAAATCAAAATTGCTCAAGTCACATCAGCTTTCGAATTAACAGCAAATCAAGAAACAGAAATTGTAGAACAATTAAGAGTACGAACAGGAGCCAAAGAAATTAAAATGGTAACTGCTGTCGATAAAAGTCTTTTAGGTGGACTACAAATCCAAATTGGATCCAATGTAATTGATGTAAGTTTAAAAGGACAGTTACGACAACTTGCAGCACAATTAGAAACCACATTATTTTAATAAATTATAAATAGGGTAAGTAAAATTTATGGTTAATATTCGTCCGGATGAAATTAGTAACATTATTCGTCAACAAATCGAAGGTTACGACAAAGAAGTTAAAGTAAATAACGTCGGAACAGTACTTCAAGTTGGAGATGGTATTGCACGTGTTTACGGTTTAGACCAAGTAATGTCTGGTGAACTTTTAGAGTTTGAAGATAAAACAGTTGGTATTGCTTTAAACTTAGAAAATGACAACGTCGGTGTTGTATTAATGGGTACTGGTCTAGATATCTTAGAAGGTAGTACTGTAATTGCAACAGGTAAAATTGCTCAAATTAATGTAGGTCCAGCAATTTTAGGACGTGTTGTAAGTCCTTTAGCTGCACCAATTGATGGTTTAGGCGACATCGTTACTGACGAGTCAAACTTAATCGAAGCGATGGCACCGGGAATTATTAGTCGTAAATCTGTTTGTGAGCCAATGCAAACAGGAATTACAGCAATTGATGCTATGATTCCAGTAGGTCGTGGTCAACGTGAGCTAATTATTGGTGACCGTCAAACAGGTAAAACTGCAATTGCTGTTGATACAATTATTAATCAGAAAACAGAAGATGTTATCTGTGTTTATGTAGCAATTGGTCAAAAAGCTTCAACAGTTGCTGAAATTGTAACAAGTTTACAAGAAAAAGGTGCACTTAGTTATACAGTAATTGTAGCTGCTAATGCAAATGATCCTGCAACTTTACAATACATTGCTCCATATACAGGTGCAGCAATTGCTGAGTACTTCATGTACAAAGGTAAAGCGACGTTAATCATTTATGATGATTTATCAAAACAAGCTCAAGCATACCGTCAAATGTCATTATTATTACGTCGACCACCAGGACGTGAGGCATACCCAGGTGATGTATTCTATCTACACTCACGTTTATTAGAGCGTGCAGCGAAATTAAGTGATGCATTAGGTGGTGGTAGTATGACTGCTTTACCAATTATTGAAACACAAGCAGGTGATGTATCTGCATACATCCCAACAAATGTAATTTCAATTACAGATGGACAAATTTTCTTATCAGGTGATTTATTCAACTCAGGAATCCGTCCAGCAGTAAATGTTGGTATTTCAGTTTCACGTGTAGGTTCAGCAGCTCAGGTAAAAGCAATGAAACAAGTAGCTGGTAAATTAAAATTAGAACTAGCTCAATTTGCAGAATTAGAAGCATTTGCTCAATTCGCTTCAGATTTAGATAAAGCTACACAAAGTCAATTAGCGCGTGGTCAACGTCTACGTGAATTAATGAAACAACCACAAGGATCACCGTTATCAGTAGCGGAACAGGTTGCTATTATTTATGCAGGAATTAATGGATTAGTTGATGAACTTCCTGTAGCTTCAATTAAAGAATTTAGTGGAAAACTAATTTCTTACTTAGGAACTTCAAAACCAGCTTATGGTGAAGCAATTGCTAAAACTTCAAAGTTTGAATCAGAAGCAGAAGAAATGCTGAAAGAAGCTATCCAAACAGTAAAAGACGGAATGGGTTAAAAACCATTTATTAATAGAATAAAAAACTATTAAATTGAGTATTTCAGAATTTTCTGAAGTACTCAACTTTACTATTAAACCTTGCGATCCAGGGTCATTCGCGATATAATTAAGTCAGTTATGCTGGTGTAGCTCAATTGGTAGAGCAACTGATTTGTAATCAGTAGGTCGGGGGTTCAAGTCCCTTCACCAGCTTTAATAGATGAATAGAGACAAGAACATTGTAGGAAAGGGAATTTTATTAGGCATATCTTAAATTTTAACTATATAATGGCGGAGAATGGATTTGAACCATTGACCTTCGGGTTATGAGCCCAACGAGCTACCAAACTGCTCTACTCCGCGTTTAATCATCTGGACTATCATTATAAACGAAAAAGCGAATAAAGTAAATGAGTTCTAGTTTACCTTATAAAGAACCAGACTTCAACAGATAGCGCTAATCGCTCCTAACAATGACCAGACTTTAAATCCTAGTTAATTTAAACTTATCAAACATTTTATAACTATTTCTGTTAAGAAAAATAACAAATTTAATAAGGAATAATCAAGTAAATAATAAAATATTTAGATCTTTCGACTAAATCCAATTTCATTTGAAAAATTAGAATTCCTCAATATAGATATTAGGATTTTAAACAAAAATAATTTCTTAATGGATCTAGATGTACTAAAAATGATTAAGTACTACTTCCAACGTCATATAATATATAAAGATCTAACTCTGATGGTATTCTGAACTTAAAATTATGAATAAATTAATACTTTGCAAGGAAAGACATTTTAGATAAAATATTTAACCCAATTCAAGTGTTAAAATAGCAGTTGATAAAAGAAAAGCAAGCGTTAAGAACCAAATAATATTTTGTAAGGTTTGGTCTGTATTTTTCGGACTACCGAGAAATGAACCTGACAAATTAAAATTTTGCGCACCACCATTCGTTTGTGGAATACGTAATAAAATTAAGATTATTAAGGCGCAACTACAAATAGTTGAGAAGAATTGTAACATTGAGTTTCTTTAATTTTAAATTTTTAGTTTAATTAACTCATAAGTTTAAATAACAAGTTAGATAACTTAAAATAAGATATCTAAGAGATTAAGATTTCAAAGATAACTGCAAAAATCGAAATAATGTAAAATTACACTAATGAGATTTTTGCCAATTAACTAAGAATTATCAAGAAAATAAATTAAATTTTCTAAATTATTATTTATAATCTAAATTAATTAATCGCCCTGAACTTTAAGAATACCAAAACCTAAAGCTAAACCAAGTAATGTCATCATAAAACATGTGACTGAAGTAGTTAAAATTTCAGCTAACATAAAAAAGATCCTTTATTAAATAAAATTGAATCGAAATAAAAAACACCGCACAAAACGCTTAAATCGACCTTGTCGAATTTAAAATCCGTTTCTACCCCAAACAACTAGTGATAATGTAAATGTAAAAACTGTCATTAAAGTGGCCCATCCTAAACTTAAAATATCCATTTGAACATCCCTTTTGATTAAAATCTAAATATTTGAGTAAGTCATTTATTTTTTAAATGTACTACAATTGCTAATTAACCGTTTTTGATATACCTTAACAATATGTAATTACTATTATTATACATAGATATAAGATTCATGTCACTTAAATTAACTACTAAAAGAGGGTTTCATTAAGTAAAATAACTAGACTTAACTATAACGCCTATGATATTATAAATCAAAGCTTCATATAGAAAAAAAAATGAAACAAAAACTAAAAACTCGCAGTTCAGCTGCAAAACGCTACCAAAAAACAAAGACTGGTAAAATTCTTCGTAGAAAAGCCTATAGAGGACACATTTTAGAGAAAAAGTCACAAAAACGTAAACGAAACTTAAGACAAAAAGGATTAGTAAGCAAAGGTGACTTAAAACCAATACGACTAATGTTAGTATTCTAGTACTGGGTAAATAAAAAAAAGGAAATAATATGGTACGTATTAAACGAGGAAACGTCGCAAGAAAACGCCGCAAAAAGGTTCTAGCTTTAGCAAAAGGATTTCGTGGAACACATTCAAAATTATTTCGTGTAGCAAATGCACAGGTAATAAAAGCATTAAAGTATTCTTACGTAGGACGCAAACAAAAAAAGCGTAATTACCGAAAATTATGGATTACTCGTATTAATGCTTCGAGTCGTAATATAGGACAAATGAATTATTCAACTTTCATTCATAATATTAAAAAGTCAAACATTGAACTAAATAGAAAGATGTTATCGCAATTAGCAATTCTTGATCCAACAACTTTCCAAGAACTTCAAATTGAAATAAAGAATTAAAATAATTAAATTTAATTAACAATTTTTTAGGCTATACTAAGTATTAATTAACTATATCTTATTTTTTGTATATTTATGGTGATAAAACGTGGTTCAAATGTAAAAATATTAAGAGAGGAATCTTATTGGTTCCAAGAAACCGGAAAAGTTGCATCAATTGATGAATCAGAGGTTCGTTACGGTGTTACCGTACGTTTTGAAAAGGTAAATTATAACGGCGTAAATACTGCAAATTTTAATTTAACTGAACTGATTGAAGCAAAAAAATAAATAACTATTTTAAGGACTAAACAAAATTTGGATAGTCCTAAACAAAACTATTTTTGAATAAAAAATTGAATAAAGAAACAAGTATATGGAGTTTCAGATAACAAGCGCGGGTGCTATACATATAGCCGTAAAACTATTCTGGTACTGGCTTAATATATTAATCGTCGCAGTCGAAATACGTTTTCTTGTAAATTGGTTTCTTAATATTAATCCTTACTTTGAGCCATTTCTATCTCTTTGGGCCTGGACAAATCCAGTTTTCTGTTTTGGAAGAAGCTTATACCCAAAAGTACTAGGTATTGATGTTACCCCATTAATTAATTATCGAATATTAGCATGGTTCCAAAGAATAGTAGATAATTATGTACACGGTGTAAATGATACAATTAGAGAAAATGATGATATGTCCGATTTTGATGATAACGAGATGATTAATGGGAATATGCCCATAACTTTACCCGGATCAAACTTTTTACCCGTAGAATCTAAATTAACTAGTTATCTCGACTTCTTAGGTCATACAGATTTCTTTGATTTTCATTCATTTCTTTAGAGACAGAAAAATCGCTTGCCAATTAATAGTGGGCCAAGAACAAGAACAAGAATAAAATAAAATAAAATTTAAGAGTAGCAGAAATCTGCTACTCTTAAATTTAAAAATCAATTAGTCAATAGGACGCATTGATAATACAGGCTCTGTTTCACGGTTGATACCTTTTTCGAAACCAGCCGCTGCTGCACGTGCACGTCCTGCGTGCCACCAGTGACCAACTAGAAGGAAGAAAGCTAGGAACCAATGAGAACAAGTTAACCATGAACGAGGCGATACGTAGTTAAATGAGTTAATCTCAGTAGCTACACCACCAACAGAGTTTAGTGAACCTAATGGAGCATGAGTCATGTATTCAGCCGCACGACGCTCTTGCCATGGTTGAATATCATTACGGATCTTATTGATATCTAAACCATTTGGACCACGTAACGGCTCTACCCAAGGAGCACGTAAATCCCAGAAACGCATTGTTTCACCACCGAAAATAATTTCACCTGATGGAGAACGCATTAAGTATTTACCAAGACCTGTTGGACCTTGTGCTGAAGCTACATTAGCACCTAGACGTTGGTCACGTACAAGGAATGTAAAAGCTTGAGATTGTGAAGCTTCAGGACCTGTAGGTCCGTAGAATTCACTTGGATAAGCAGTATTATTGTACCATACGTAAGTAGCTGCTGCATAACCCATAACAGATAGAGCTGCTAAACTGTACGAAAGGTATGCTTCACCTGACCACACAAATGCACGTCGTGCCCATGGGAATGGTTTAGTAAGAATATGCCAGATACCACCTGAAAGACATAAAGCAGTAACCCAAATATGGCCACCTACAAGATCTTCCATGTTATTAACAGCAATAATCCAACCGTCACCACCAAAAGGTGAACGTAAAACGTAACCAAAAACAACTAATGGATTTAATGTTGGATTCGTAATAGTACGAACATCACCACCACCCGGTGCCCATGTATCATAGATTCCACCGAAGTACATTGCTTTCCATACTAAAAGCAGTGAACCAAGTCCAAGAAGACATAAGTGAATTCCTAAGATAGTTGTCATTTTATTCTTGTCACGCCAATCGTAACCGAAGAATGGGAATGACTCTTCAAGAGTATCTGGTCCAATTAATGAATGGTAAATACCACCAAAACCTAGAACAGCTGAAGAAATTAAATGTACTACACCAACGATAAAGTACGGGTAAGTATCAATAATTTCACCGCCAGGGCCAACACCCCAACCTAAAGTAGCTAAATGTTGTAATAAAATACAACCTTGCTCGTATAATGGTTTTTCAGGAATGTAGTGAGAAACTTCAAATAAAGTCATTGCACCACACCAAAATACCATAACACCTGCGTGCGCAACGTGTGCGCCTAATAATTTACCTGAAACATTGATTAAACGTGCATTACCTGACCACCAAGCAAAACCAGTTGATTCAATATCTCTACCTGTTACATTATTAAAGGGCGTTTCCACGTGGTAAAACCTCCTCAGGGAATACAAAGTTTTCATGCGGTTGATCTTGCGCAGCCATCCATGCACGGATACCTTCGTTTAAAAGAATATTCTTAGTGTAGAAAGTCTCGAATTCTGGATCTTCAGCAGCACGAAGCTCTTGAGATACGAAATCGTAAGCACGTAAATTTAATGCTAGTCCAACAACACCAATAGCACTTGTCCATAAACCAGTTACAGGTACAAATAACATAAAGAAGTGTAGCCAACGCTTATTTGAGAAAGCAACACCAAAAATTTGTGACCAGAAACGGTTTGCAGTAACCATTGAGTATGTTTCCTCAGACTGAGTCGGAGTGAAAGCTCGGAATGTATTAGCTGCATCACCATCTTCAAATAGTGTATTTTCCACTGTTGCACCGTGAATAGCACAAAGTAAAGCACCACCAAGAATACCAGCTACACCCATCATATGGAATGGGTTAAGTGTCCAGTTATGGAATCCTTGTAAGAATAGTAAGAAACGGAAGATTGCTGCAACTCCAAAACTTGGAGCGAAGAACCAACTTGCTTGACCTAACGGGTATACTAGGAATACTGAAAGGAAAATAGAAATTGGACCTGAGAATGCAATCGCGTTATATGGGCGAATACCTACTAGACGAGCAATTTCAAATTGACGTAAACAGAAACCAATTAAACCAAACGCGCCATGTAAAGCGATGAAAGCCCAAAGACCACCAATTTGACACCAACGTGTGAAATCACCTTGCGCTTCTGGACCCCATAAAAGGATAAGAGAATGACCCATACTGTTAGCAGGTGTAGAAACCGCTGCAGTAAGGAAATTACAACCTTCTAAGTATGAACTTGCTAAACCATGAGTATACCATGATGTAACAAAAGTTGTTCCTGTAAGCCAACCACCAACAGCTAAATAAGCCGTTGGGAATAATAGAATACCTGACCAACCAACGAAAACGAAACGATCACGTTTTAACCAATCATCAGCTAAATCGAAAATACCACGTTCTTTATTTTGACCGATAGCAATAGTCATAAAAATTAATTGCCGAAGCATGTAACAACATAAGTGAAACTATTACACTTTTCTTAACATCTATATATAACTAGATTATAGTGTGTTTAAAAAAAAATAAAAGGTAAATTTTTTTGTTTTTATAAAAACTTGTTGTTTTCATAAAATTGACCTATTATTAACCTACACCTTATATAATCTAGTTAAAAACTTTAAAAAATGTTAAAAATGAGACTTAAAAGATGTGGTAGAAAACGTCAACCCACATATCGAATTGTTATTATGGAAGTAACTTCTAAAAGAGATAGTCGAGCTATTAAAGAATTAGGTTTTTATAATCCTCTTACGAAAGAAGTAAAACTCGATGTTGAGAATATTGTATATAACCTTGAAAAAGGAGCACAACCAACGTCCGTTGTAAAAAATTTATTAATTAAAAGTAAAATTATTACTAAATAATTATAAAATTAAGTATATAATATCTTCATTCCAAACAATGGAAAATTTTAAAAATATTTAGTAGTTGGTTGTTATTTAATAAATAATAAGAGAAATTATGAGCTTTAATATAGAAACTCCTTCACCGATTTTTGGCGGAAGCACTGGTGGATGGTTACGAGCTGCAGAAGTTGAAGAAAAATATGCGATTACATGGACTAGTCCAAAAGAACAAATTTTTGAAATGCCCACTGGTGGAGCAGCAATTATGCGTTCAGGTGAGAATTTATTGTATCTAGCGCGTAAAGAACAATGCTTAGCATTAGGAAGTCAGCTACGTACGTTTAAAATTAATGACTACAAAGTTTATCGTATTTTCCCAAGTGGTGAAGTTCAATACTTACACCCGAAAGATGGCGTATTCCCAGAGAAATTAAATGAAGGACGAGTTGGGGTAAACAATAAAAACTTCTCAATTGGTAAAAATCCTAACCCAATTAAAGTAAAATTTACTGGAAAAGGTACATTTGATGAATAAAAGTTTAAGAAAGTAATTCTTAGACTTGACAAAAAGATTAAATTTGGAGTATATTACCTTCTAGTTGGTATAAATAAAAAAACTAACTAGAAGAAATTTAATCTTTTTGATTAAAGTAAATTCTTTAATTTATGGAGAGATGGCAGAGTTGGTCGATTGCGTCTGATTTGAAATCAGATGAATCTCACGGTTCCGAGGGTTCGAATCCCTCTCTCTCCTTTTATATTTGTATTGGTAGAAAAGTTATATTTAGAATTAAATTTGAATATTTTTATAATTAATCGAAAATTATTTTCGATTAATTATACTTTTAACGACTTGTTAAAGTGATGAACCTAAACCTGAGTAAGAACCGTATATAAAAAGTGATAACATAGCGATTACAGCTAGACCACCTACAAGGGCAACTAACCATAATGGAATTCGACCTGTACCTGCCATAAAAATTCTCTCCTAAAAATTAGTTAAAGAAATAACTTGAAAATAGAACGGCTAATACAAAAATAAGAAGTAAACCCCAATACAATGATGTACGGCTTAGTTCTACAGGCTGTCTATTTGGATTAGGACCTGACATATTATTTCTATACTCCTATCTTTGAATAAATTGCATTGATGTGATAGCCCCTAAGAAGAAAACCGTAGGAACTGCTAGTGCGTGGATTGTTAGCCAACGAAATGTAAAAATTGGATAAGCAACCGGTTGATTTGTATTTTTTACCATAAGACCTTTTTTTATTTATAAACCTTTCGTTAAATCTTCAAGCTCTTGTTTTGCACTAAAACGATCATTTACTAGTGGAATTTGTTGACGATCTTGTGTGAAATATTCATCAGGACGCGGTGTTCCAAAAACATCATATGCTAGACCTGTCGCGATGAAAAGAAAACCTGAAACAAATAATGATGGGATCGTAATGCTATGAATAATCCAGTAACGGACACTTGTAATAATGTCCGAGAATGGACGTTCACCAGTAGAACCACCTGACATAATGTTTTATTTTATTATTTATATAAACTTGATATTATTTTACGCTAAATGTTTTTATTAAAACAAAACGTGCTAGATGAAATAGGTAAGCACGAATAGCTTATCTAAATCCAATTGAGGCTTGCCAAACAAAGGCAAGTAATAAGAAGAAAACTGGAATTGCTGGTAATACGTCAACAACAGGACTAAAAACCGCATAAGCTTCCGGTAACTTAGAAACTAAGATAGTTGTCATAATTTCGATTATTTTTAAAACATAAATTTGACAATAAAGTCATATCAATATTATACACATAGAAAATTAATTGATCTATTAAAATTTTTTTGTTATCATTCGCAATGAAACATGTTATTAAATTTAATATAACGTCACCGGAGAGATGGCTGAGTGGTCGAAAGCGGCAGATTGCTAATCTGTTGTATCAATTATCGATACCGAGGGTTCGAATCCCTCTCCCTCCTATTGACAAACCATTATATTAATATATAATGTGTGTATATAGTTTCGGGATTGTAGTTCAATTGGTTAGAGCACCGCCCTGTCACGGCGGAAGTTGCGGGTTCGAGTCCCGTCAGTCCCGTTTTAAAACGTTTAAGATCGTTTAATTACCTTTTTTTATTTTTTTAGTAGAATTTTGCTAAATTATAAGTATAATAAATAAGATATAAACACATTATTACTATTACTTCATTTTAAACTATGATTGAACCATTTCTTTTTGGAATTGTTTTAGGTATGATTCCAGTTTCATTAGCAGGTTTATTTGTTGCTGCTTATTTACAATTCCGCCGAGGCAACCAGTTACTATAATTTAATTTTAAGAATTTAAATTGAGGTAAAACCATTTTTATAGGTATAATTAAATTTATAATATTAAATTAAATATTAAACTATGGCAAATTTTGTAAAACCTTATAAGAATGATCCATTTGTAGGTCATTTATCAACACCTATTACAACATCAGCGGCGACTCGTGCTATCTTAGGAAATTTACCTGCCTATCGACCAGGATTATCATCTATTTTACGTGGTCTAGAAATTGGAATGGCACATGGTTATTTCTTAATTGGACCATTTATTACATTAGGACCATTACGAAGTTCAGAAATTGCTAATTTAGCAGGATTCCTTTCGGATGTAGGTTTAATTTGTATTCTAGGCGTAGGTTTAGCATCATACGGAGCTGTTACCTTTGACGGAACAGAAACCGGAGATGGCTTACAAACTAAAACCGGGTGGAGCAAATTCACTGGAGGATTTATGGTTGGAGCATTCGGTGGCGCTGCATTCGCATTTGGATTAATAAATTTCTTATAATTTATTCTAAAATAGCGTTTTAAAGCTTTTTTAATTTAGTCAAAAACGCTATAATGCAATAGCAGAACTAAAAGTAGGCGGCATAGCCAAGTGGTAAGGCAGAGGATTGCAAATCCTTTATTCCCCAGTTCGAATCTGGGTGCCGCCTGACTTTAATATAATGGGGGCATGGTGGAATGGTAGACACGACGGACTTAAAATCCGTTGGCCGTTAAGGCTGTGGGGGTTCAAGTCCCCCTGCCCCTAATTAAAATTTAAATCAATAAAAAATTAACTCTTTAATAATGTACTGTCAACTAAAGAATCTCGAGCTAAAGAGATCTTACCCGTACGCGCAATTTCTGTTATACCAAATTTACACATTAATTGTTCAATAGCCGCCATTTTACCAGGATCACCTGTAACTTCTAAAGTAAGGGATTCACTAGCTAAATCGACAACTTTAGCACGAAAAATCTCCGCTATTTCTAAAATCTCAGCCCGATTCGATTGATTAGCGCTTACTTTTAATAACATAAGTTCTCTTTCAACAGCGGGAATATTCGTAATATCTTGAACTTTAATGATATTAACTAATTTATAAAGCTGTTTTGTTAACTGCTCAATAGTGTGCGAATCACCCTCTAAAACCATAGTTATACGAGAGATACCTATTTTTTCCGCCGGACCTACAGCTAAACTTTGAATATTAAAACCTCTACGTGCAAATAAACCAGAGATTCGACTTAAAACGCCTAACTCATCCTCGACTAACGCAGATAAAGTATATTTCATAAATATAAAAACAATAAACTATTAAAAAGTATATGATATAACGAATGGCTCTGACGGGATTTGAACCTGTGACCTTGGGCTTATGAGTCCCCTGCTCTAACCACTGAGCTACAGAGCCGCTAATAATTGTAATAGACAATTTCTATGTCATACGAGTTAGATTATACAAGAAGTCTTAATATTCGTCTACCTCTATAATTTCAATTTCTCGATTAATTTTATCCAATTTATTTTTAGAAATTGGATAAAATACTGATTCAGAATGACGAACATTACGACGCACATCAACCCATGGTCCCGATTTCGCTTTAGTTGATAAATAAGTTGGATTTGAATAAAATTCTTTCCTAAATGAATCAGGATTTAAGCGACTCTTTGGAAAATCTTTATTTGACTTTGAAAGTAGAAAATCAAATTCATAATTATGAGAATAGTAATATTTAATACCTGATTTATCCGAATAGTAACCCTTGCCGTTTTGAACCCCGTAAAACGTAGTTTTATCATTACCACTAAAGGATCGGTTATTCGAATCTTTATAAATTGATAATAAACCTGTGGTGGGGTTTATATAAACTTTTCTGTTAGAAATATTAAAATAACCTAAACCATAACCACAACTATGTGGTATGTTATGTGATGGTAATAAATTTGATAAAAGTTCCGGTCCTAAAAAGAAATTTGGTAATTTTTTTGTATTGTTAAAAATCTTACGAAAATTGGTTATTTCTTCTTGAATGCTAGAAACATTAATAAAATAACGAATACTTTTACATGCCCTTTCATTACGATCCTTAAGGTATTCTTTATCGTGTGATTTAACCAAATCAAAAATTTCGGCTTCAGTTACTGGTTGTTTAGCGACATTCGTTTGAGTTAAAAATGTTAGGGATTGACCGAGTAAAACCTCTTTTGAATTTAATCCAATTATCAAATTTTTTTCTTTTTTTGATCTATGTTTTAAAAATAAATTATTCGTGTTCTTAAAATCATTAACTTCAAAATGAAAAGGTAACGGTATATAAGAAAAGTCTGAGTTTTTATTTGAACCGATAAGCTCTTTTAGTTCCATACCTGTTAGAAAAGAAAGTTTATTATAGTAAACCCAACGATAAACAATCGATTCATTCAAATCATATTTAATTTTACTTGGACTAAATTTTTTAGTCAGATCAATGGAACCAAATTTTCTTTGAAAAGATGAAAAATGGGGAGGATTTAACAAAAAATTACCTGTAGCATTTCGAATTAAATTCCCTAAAGGTCTTTGAACATTAGTTTTTGTCCATTTTTTAAATTTAAAAAATACACCAATAGTATCAACAACCGAATCTCGTAATTCTCGTTTTGTCGGAACTCGGAGACTCCGTAAAGAAAATTTCCTTTTAACAATTTTATTTTTTTCAAATTTATTAATTGAATCATAAAATTGGTTAGTTCGGGAAATATATTTACTTAAACATAAAGATTTATTAGATGTTAACAATAAAAAAGAAAAGTCTGAACCGGACAAAATAGGGAAAAATTGAAAACGATCTAATGGAAAGAAATCCAAATTGTTGATTAAAGCATTATTTGTGATACGAGAGACATTAGATACTAAATTTAAAGACGATTTACTTAACTGAAGGGGAAAATAATTCCATTCGGTTTGATTATAGATAGAGTTTAAGGAACGCTTAGATATATGAGCATGATTAGCCAGAATTTTAGAATTACCAAAAAAATTTAAATTTGGCATTGTATCCAGGGCATTTTCACATGAACGTCCTAAATAAATAGAAACGGTATTATTTAGAACTATATTATTCGAAGACTCAGAAAATTTAGAATTATTTAACCCTTTACTATAATTTTTTCCATTTTCTGAATAATAATCTTTTGCGTTTCGTAATAATATTCTACCTTGTTCTATTTCAAGAATATTAGGCGTTAGAGCAGGTGAAATACTTTTCTCCAAAGTAAATGGTAGAGATCCCAAATCTGCAATACGGGTTTCTAAATCATTTGAAAAATATAAAAGATTAAACGTTTTAGATAAATTTTGATTATTTTGAAAGTTTAATCTTTCAACACGAAAAGATAAAAAATTTGGGTTCAACTTACTTTTAGGTAACGAAGATTCCGATGTTAAAGAAAAATTATTCGGGGTAAGTTTACTTGAAGTTAATGATTCATTTGGAGTAGCATTCGCTGAACTAGCTTTTACATGAAAAGCTGAGAGTATAAAGCAAATACGAAAAAAAAATTTTTTTTTTTTTTGAAACAAAGTTTGCCATGATACCATTGTTAATAAAATTTATATAAATGAACTAGAAAAATTTAACACTTATTTAAAACATACTATTACAAAATTTTTTATTTAAAAAATTTAACCAACGTAACACAATAATACATTACATTAAACAATATTAATAGAAAAAATTCCACTGGCTTTAACAAGTTAAAAAATTTCATTAAATTTATTAGGCAGTTAAAAAAAATGTTTTTATAATATTATTAACAGAACAAAATCTGGAACAAAAAAAATCATTAACAAAGGAATTTATAAAATGACTGCAACTTTAGAAAGACGCGAAAGCATCAGCGTATGGGAGCGTTTCTGCTCTTGGATCACATCAACTGAGAACCGTTTATACATCGGTTGGTTTGGTGTTTTAATGATCCC
>PJEL010000401.1_pt1 | contig 51434 bp, 37 predicted proteins | sample 1853271 | NCBI WGS metagenome assembly PJEL01 (sample SAMN08108733, study PRJNA415343) | Invertebrate metagenome, whole genome shotgun sequencing project. | host: Globobulimina | place: Sweden: Gullmar Fjord | collected 2015-08
AAATACAAATCGGCAGAGCCTCAGAATTCTAACCTGGCCCAGAGGACCAGGTTTTATTTTTTAATAATAAGAAAACAGCCTCATAATACAATCTAAAAATTTACCGGAATTCTACAAAAGACTCGCATAATGACACTGCAACAGGAATTACAGCCATTAACAATGGCAACTATAAGCAAAACAGAGAATTCCTGCTGTAATGTATCCCATGATTGCCCTGGTCCTACCAATGAAAAGGCTGGCTACAATATCTGCTCCTACGTTGAGAAATTCCACCAGCACAACAACTCTATCGTACCCAGGATAAAAACCTATCTGCAGCCAGTTGACTGGTTAGGTATCTTTCGGGTTCGCCTGGGAATATGCAGAAATAATTACAAGGTGGCTCCCGGACTTTACTGCACAGGAGAACCAGACAGTGAATCTCCACTACTGGTCACAGCCAATTACAAGTTCAGCTTTGATTGCCTACGTAGAGAACTGGGCGATATTGACAGCTGGATTATGGTACTCGACACCCGGGGTGTCAATGTCTGGTGCGCTGCGGGTAAAAAAATCTTTTCCACCCAGGAAATAATCAGGCAAGTGAAGGAAACAAGAATTAAAAACCTTATTACCCACCGTGAAATCATTCTACCTCAATTAGGGGCTCCTGGAGTATCAGCACAACAAGTAAAAAAAAATACTGGTCTTAAAGTGATTTACGGACCTGTCAGGGCAGATGACATTAAAACATTTCTCAATAACAACAAAATGGCGTCAACCACTATGCGCCAAGTCACCTTTACCCTACCAGAGAGACTTGCGTTGATACCCTTGGAAATGGTTCATATGCTGAAACCTTCTCTGGCAGTTTTAATCAGCCTGTTTTTTCTTTCCGGCTTCAACCAGGATCTCTATTCATTCAAACAAATCTGGACTCGTTTTCCTGCAGGGTTCAGTGCTTATACGGCCGGACTATTTTCAGGCACTGTCTTAACCCCCATTTTATTACCATGGATTCCTGGAAGATCTTTCTATCTCAAGGGAATCATCATAGGAATTCCAGCAGTGTTCCTGATCAATTTATGGCTCAACAATTCTCATAGTATATTTGAGACAATAGCTTTAATCTCTGGATCACTGGCTATAAGCTCTTATACTGCTATGAATTTTACAGGTGCATCTACTTTCACCTCACCATCAGGAGTTGAAAAAGAGATGCGCATTGGTATTCCCATACAAGTTATCGCTGCTATTACCAGCCTGGTGACGTGGATAATTGCACCTTTCTTCAGATAACCCGACAGAGATAAACAAATCATGAAAAGGTTTCGCTATATTTCAGGCGTAAGCACCCTACAGGTGAACAAAGAAAAATGTATTGGTTGCGGTCTATGTCAAACGACCTGTCCACAGCAAGCCCTGTATGTGGACAACAACAAGGTTTCCGTCAATAATGCTAGCTCATGCATGGAATGCGGTGCCTGCGTCTCCAACTGCCCCACTGATGCTCTATCAGTAATGCCAGGAGTTGGCTGCGCAAGTTATATCATTCAAAAATGGTTAAAGGGAAAGGATGCAATTATTGAATGCTGCTGAATTCCAATTTTTTTCCGCGCATAGACAGAATAACACTCTATAAATCGTCTATTCTTCATGTTTTGTTTTTTCCTGGAATGAAATAAAACAGCCATACTGGTTAGTTTTCAAGCAAGCTCCGAAGAGTTGCAAGGTTTTCCCTGTCTTCCTCTAAATCTTTCCCTTTAGGAGTTTCAAGAGTCATTGGGTAATCCTGGAAACGGGGATCACTTAAGAGATAGCGAAAACCATCAAGACCAATGTGTCCTTTGCCAATATGTTCATGCCTGTCTACCCTGCTGCCCAGCTCTTTTTTCGAATCATTCAAATGAAAAAATCCTATCTGGCCAATATCAAGGCAGGATTCAAGCTGAAAAAAAGTCGCCTCATAACTCTTCCTGCTCCTGATGTCATAACCAGCTGCAAATATATGGCAGGTGTCAACACAGATACCAAGTCTTTCTCTGAAAGCTGAATTACTGATAATCCAGGCAAGTTCCTCAAAAGTGGACCCAAGACCTGTTCCCTGCCCCGCTGTTGTCTCAAGTAAAACCTGAACATCTACACTCTTCTCTGATTGCTCGAAAACCTTATCCAAATTATTCACTATGTTTTCCAACCCTTTATCAATTCCTGCACCTCCATGGCTCCCGGGATGAATTACCACCCATTGCAATTGCAACTGAGAACAGCGAATTAATTCATCAGTAAAAGCTTGAATTGACTTTATTACAAGATCTGGTTTTGAAGAAGCCAGGTTAATCAAATAAGAAGCATGTGAGGCTATTGGCAGATACTCAAACTGTTCTCGTTTTTCCCTGAACAAAGAAATATCCTGATCAGAAAGTGGCGCAGCCTTCCATTGACGCTGATTCCTGGTAAACAGCTGCAACGCTTCACCACCCACCTTTTCAACATCCTCAATTGCATGATGCAAACCACCGGAAATTGACTCGTGAGCACCCAGGTAAACCATCTGCCTATTCTCCTTTTTCAGAGCAAAAACACAGAAAATATTAAAAAAAAATGTTAATTGTTCTACAGAATAAATTTACAGAATTACAAGATTAGAAGTTCCATTTTTGCTGCAAAAAATCTCTACCTCTATGATTGGTAAGATCAAGGTGAATAGGGGTTATGGATATGTATTCGTCCCGAATCGCTTGTTCATCAGATTCATCATCAGGAGTCCAATCAACAGTACCACCGCCAATCCAAAAATGTTTTCTACCCCAAGGATCAAAAGTTTCCTGAATACTATCATGGTAAACCCGTCTGCCTTGCCTGGTAAAACGAATCCCTTTTATTGATTGCTCGTTACAGGCAGGCACATTTATATTTAACAAGGTATCAACCGGCAAGCCCTGTTCAAGCGCTTTTAAAGAGATCTTTCTGGCAACCTTTGTCACTGTTTCAAAGAAAAAGGGTGCCTCTCCTGCCAAAGAAAACGCAAGAGAAGGGACTCGATACATAGTTCCTTCAATTGCGGCAGAGACTGTGCCGGAATAACTGATATCATCTCCCAAATTTGCACCAGGATTAATACCGGAAACAAGCAAATCAGGCTTTCGTTTCAACACCTTATTCATACCAATGGTGACGCAATCCGTTGGAGTTCCATCAATGGTGTAAACCGAGTCTTCCAACTTATGAACCCGCAAAGGACGGTTCATTGTCAAAGAATGACTAACAGCGCTGTTATCTCTTTCCGGAGCAACGATGACAGCATCACCAAAGATACTTACTGCATCATATAAAACACGAAGACCGGGAGCATAAACACCATCATCATTGGTCACCAAAATTAAAGGACGATCCATTATTTCATAAACAACTAATTATTATTAAGTAAAAACAGCAAAACAAGAGTCAAACTGTTTAACATTTTCAAGTTTCTCTTATGGCTAGGAACATACGGCCCCACCATGCTGATTAATTACTATAAAATAGAGGTTAGCTCATATCAAACTCTAACAATGAACTAACCTGAGCCTTTTTCCAACCAGTATTACTGGGGACTGAATATTTTACGTTGAACTTTCTGCACACTGACAATCTTCTTTTTGGATAAAAGTATCTTCATACCACCTTTGTCTGTCGCTAGAACAGCATCCCCTTTATCTTGGACACTAGCAACATCTAAAACACCACCAGAAGTAAGTTTAATAACATATCTATACTTTACAGCTGGCTTGATATTCACTTCATCTTTTTTAGATGCTGTAATGTTACTAACTGTTTTTTCAACAGTTTTTTTAAGCATTTCCAGAGAATCAGATTCAACTAATTTCGTTTTATATGTAATACCAGCTGTTAAGAGAACGAGAAGTAGAGTGACACCTGCAACTAATCTCTTTTTAACCCTAATCTTCTTTTTTTCCGTAGAGCACTCTTTGCTACAGTCAATTGTTACGTAATCATTGTTATCAATCATTAACGATCTTTTTTTACTGTTAAAAACTAATTTACAATCAGGACAATCGAGAGAATCTACAGGAAGTATCTTACTGCAGTTTTTACAGAATCTCTTTGAATCAAGATTTTCTGATGTAACAACATGATTATGGTTAACTCTGAAATAATTTTGACATTTCTTACATTGTATCCTTACGCCCTTATCTGGAATTTTAGATTCATCAATACGATAAAGCGTTTCACATTCTCCACATTTCAGACGCATCTTACCTCCTCCAAGCAGTTTATTAAAAACAATACATCTCTGTAGCTACCACACAACTCCTCAACAACTATAACACTTCCGACATAAAATCCTGCCATACCGGCGCTGCAGCCTGACCTCCAGTTTCTCCTGGTCCTAAAGATTGCCCTCGATCATATCCCAGCCATACTCCCGCAGTTATTTTCTTGGAGTAACCAATAAACCAGGCATCTCTATTATTATTTGAAGTTCCTGTCTTTCCTGCTCCATTAACAATTTGATTTGCCTTTTTTCCTGTTCCCATCTTGACGACATCTCGCAAAACAGTTGTCATGACAGATGATGTCTTGCGAGAAAGAACAGCTTTACCACCAATCTGTTGCCAGGAGTAAAGATTACCGTCCCTGTCCTTAACCTTGGTGATACACTTGGGACGATTGTACATCCCCTTATTAGCAAATACACTGTAAGCACCAGTTATTTCCAAAAGAGAAACGTTTGATGCACCGAGGGCAAGGGGAAGCTCGCGATTTAAGGGTGAATGAATTCCCATTTTTTTCGCTAATTTTAGCACCGGACTAAAACCAATTCTTTGCAACAACTTAACTGAAACGATATTTCTTGAATATACCAAAGCATCATGCAGGCTGGTTGCACCAAAATATTTCCCACTATGATTTTTTGGTTTCCAGACTGTTCCATCTGGATTTCGCAAGGTCAGAGGAGCATCATACAATAATTTCGCAGGTGACATTCCCTTTTCAAAAGCTGCGGCAAATACCAAAGGCTTAAATACAGAACCCGGTTGCCGACGAGCCTGCACCACCCTGTTAAAAGGACTTTCGGTATAATTCACACCTCCTACCATCGCATTAATCCTGCCGGATGTAGAATTAAGTGCTACCAAGGCCCCCTGTGGAGCTACTTCCCTTTCCTGACGATCTTTCAATGCCAGAGTCCCTTTACCCAAAGCCCGATTTGCTGCTACCTGCATCCTGCTATCAAGAGTTGTGTAAACAATCAGGCCCTTTTGATACAGCTCATCAGTACTAAATCGCTTCTCCAATTCGCTACGAACATACTGAGTAAAATAACCATTTGTCTGTTTTTGTTCCTTAACTTTATTAAGGACTATTATTTGCTGATAAGCTTTCCTCGCCCGATCTGGTGTTACATATCCATCCTCGGCCATTCTATTCAAAACATAACGCTGTCTTACCTTGGCACGATTGAAATGCAAAATTGGAGAATATCGGCTGGGAGATTGAGGTAAACCTGCAAGAATCGCTATCTCAGAAAGATTAAGTTGCGAAGCTTTTTTGGAAAAATAAATTCTGGATGCGGCCTCCACACCATAAGCACCTTCACCCAAATAAATTTCATTGAGATAAATTGCCAATACTTCTTCTTTGCTCAACATACGATCCAGACGATACGAGAGTATGGCTTCTGTAAATTTCCGTGAAAAACTTTTCTCCCGAGTCAACATCAGGGACCTGGTAACCTGCTGGGTAATAGTAGACCCGCCCTGACTGCGTCGACCTGATCGTAAATTATTGATAGTTGCCCGCAAAATAGACCAGCTGTCTAATCCTGCATGATCCCAATAGCGACTGTCTTCTGCTGCAACAAAAGCCTGAGCTAACAACGACTTTATTCCATCATAAGAAATAACAATCCTATATTTTTTATAAATGGCATCAATATACTTCCCATCTTTATCCAAAACCTGAGTTGCCACCAGAGGTTTATAATCATCAAATGACCGAATATCTGGAATATTTAAGGAAACAAACCAAGCAAGCCCACTACCAATAAACAAAGTGGCAACTAAACAAATCCCCATAACAAAATATAAAACATGGGTGTGGTCCCAGTTATAGACCTTACAAGCCTTCTTAACAGGCTTTTTCCTTTTTTTCTTAGGAGTTGTCACAGTACTTTGCAATTAAAAATTTAATGATTTCATAATATTCAGATTAACATCTACTCCTATTCACAATTTGTACAACTCGTATATCTGTTTACACAAAACAAAACTTGTTGACGAATTCCTACAGGAAGAACATATTGTTACTCAATAATCAAACAATTCCCCAACACTAACGATTGCATCTCATGTCTCGAATTCGCTTACTCTCAGAACACCTGACTAATCAAATTGCAGCAGGAGAAGTGGTAGAACGCCCAGCTTCAGTTGTAAAAGAATTGCTGGAAAACAGTCTAGATGCCCATGCCAGTCGAATTTTTATTCAAATAGAAGGTAATGGCACCCGCCTGATAAGAATCAGGGATAATGGTGAAGGCATGGATTCCGATGACGTTCTGCTATCCATTGAGCGTCATGCCACATCAAAGATTCAAAACGAGCAACAATTAAATTCCATTACAACTCTTGGTTTTCGGGGGGAAGCCCTGCCAAGCATCGGTTCCGTCTCAAACCTGATTATCCTATCACGCTTACAGGGTAATGCAACTGGAACTAAAGCAGATATCAGGTATGGCCGCCTTCATAAAATACATGAAGACGGATGTGCCCAAGGCACAATCATAGAAATTCGTAACCTTTTTGGCAATGTGCCAGCCAGACGAAAATTTCTCAAATCAACGCGAACTGAACTGTATCACATTGAAGAAATTGTCCGTAACCTTGCTCTTGCTCATCCAAATATTGAATTCCAACTTCAAGAAAACCAGCGAACAGTATTGCATATGATGCCAAGTGACCTGGAAAAAAGAGTCCGTGAAATCTTTAAATACCAAAAAGATTTACTGCCAATCAAACACCTACCAGAACAAGCTGACCACATAAAACTTGAAGGATACCTCCTCCTTCCTGACAGCCATTCCTCTTCCAGAACCAATCGCCTCAGAACTCTCGTTAATGGCAGACCAGTTGTAGACAACATGGTTCGTAAAGCCGTATCAGAAGGACTGCAAGGTTTTATCATGAAAGGCCAACAACCTGCAGGGGCCTTACTACTAACAATTAATCCAGAACAAATTGACATCAATGTCCACCCTGCAAAACGTGAGATACGCTTTCGTAACGCCCAGGCTGTCTTTCATTTTTTCCAACAAGCCACATCATATACCCTCAGCAAATACCAGGACACTGTCCGAGATACTCTCTTTACCACACAAGCAACACCTGAAGCTTCTGAGATAAACACTAATATCCCTGAACCGCTGCCCACAAAAACCATTGAGGAAAAGCCGGTTCCCGAGCAAGAAAACCTTTCAGATTTACCCCAACTTTCAAAGCCTCCCAAACAACAATACAAAAAGTTCATTGAACCTTTACTTTCAAATACAGTTACCGAGCCTGAACCAGGAGCTCCAATCCAACAATCCCCAGCAGCTGGCAAAACTAACGATACCACTACGGGAGAGATGACTCTTATCGGACAACTCTTTAACCTTTACCTGCTTTATGAAAAAAATGGCCAGATGATTGTCATTGATCAACATGCTGCCCATGAACGAATTATTTATCAACAGTTGCTAAATGGCTACCTCAACAATAAAATGGCTGGCCAAAATCTAATGTTTCCGGTATCAGTTGAACTGCTACCCAACCAAATTGATACTATAGAAAAATATCCTGAAGAACTCGTCTCCCTGGGACTCACAGTACAACATTTCGGTGATGCCACATGGATAATCAAATCTGTTCCAGCCATAATCAGCCATCTGAAAGCAGAAGAGATCTTAATTGAAATTATCAATAGCTTACAAGGTGGTCAGGGAAGAAAAACCAGCGGGAGTGTACCCAAAAAAATTGATGCCATTCTCTCTTCAATGGCCTGTAAAGCCGCTGTAAAAGGAGGCAACAAACTGGAAACCGAAGAAATGTCAGGTCTGCTGTCACTCATGCAGGAAAGTGATTTTTTTTCCCACTGCCCGCATGGCAGACCAGTTGTAAAAGTTATTGATAAAAAAGATATTGAAAAATGGTTCCACAGGCTCTGATATCAGGCATTATAAAATATCTTCATCAGGATAACCATCTGGATTGCGTGACTGCCAACGCCATGTATCCTCACACATCTTCTGCAGACCTCGAAGTGCTTCCCATCCCAATTCCTTTTTAGCAAACGCCGGATCTGCAAAACAAATAGCACTGTCTCCAGATCTGCGCCCGACAATTTTATAGGCAACCGTTTTGCCACTGGCCTTTTCAAATGCATCTATCATATCCAAAACACTATACCCCTGACCGGTCCCCAAGTTATAAGTGACCACCCCTGGCTTTTGCAAAATTTTTTCCAAAGCACTGAGATGCCCTAGAGCCAAATCAACCACATGAATATAATCGCGAACACCCGTTCCGTCAGGCGTTGAATAATTATTACCATAAATAGAAAGCTCCTTGAGCTTTCCTACTGCAACCTGTGAGATATAAGGTACGAGATTATTAGGGATACCATTGGGATCTTCACCAATCTGGCCACTTTTATGAGCACCTACCGGATTAAAATAACGTAACAGGACGATATTCCATTCAGAATCTGGAACATGAAGATCTCTCAAAATCTCCTCAGTCATTAACTTTGTTCTGCCATATGGATTGGTGCAGGATAAAGGAAAATGCTCCTGGATCGGGACAGTCTCAGGATCCCCATAAACAGTAGCAGAAGAACTAAAAACAATATTTTTCACATCAAATTTCTGCATCGCATGACAAAGATTCAAAGTTCCCACAAGGTTGTTGTTATAGTAATCTAGTGGTTGCTCCACTGACTCAGCCACCGCCTTGAGGCCAGCAAAATGAATAACCGCTTCAATATCCTTATTTTCTCGAAAAACCCGCTTAACTTCTTCTCTATCTAGAAGATCAACCTGATAAAAATCAAGAGACTTTCCTGTCAATGCCATTACTCGATTTAAAGATTCTCTTTTAGAGTTGCACAAATTATCAAGAACCGTTACCTGATATCCGGCTTTCAGTAATTCCAGGCAAGTATGGCTTCCTATATATCCTGCTCCGCCGGTAACTAATACGTGCATCATTGTCTCCTGGTAAATGTGGAAAAATCAAATTTCAGACCATCAATCTATACTACGAAAATACAACTGACTTCAAAATAAATAATCATCGAAATGGAAATCAACTTGTATTAAGATACTCTCTACGTGACAACTTGAAGCAAGAAATATGCTCATCTACTTTTTTTTCATTCAATTCAAAGGAGACAGGATATGCCATATGTAAGTATTCGTGTAGCCGGCAAACTAAGCCGCAAACAAAAGAAAAAAATATCCAAGGGTGTTACTGATGTCATTGCCAAAGTCGCCAACAAACCAAAAGAATCCATTCTAATCTTTATTGACGAAGAATGTCGGGGAAATATCGCCACTGGTGGAATTCTCCTAGATGATCGCTAAGATCCCTGTCAACGCTTTCTCCTCATTCTTTATGCAAACATGTTTTTTCAAGTCATTATACAACTAAATACAGAGCGCCATCACTTTTTGCTTTAACCCAAATTATCACAACTAATGGATCAAAATATACAAAAACAACTTGAAGAGCTGCGCCAGCTGATTACTTATCACGCTAACAGATATTATCTTCTTGATGATCCTGTCATTTCAGACAGTGAATACGATAGCTTTTTCCAGGAACTCCTAACACTGGAAGAAGCTTTCCCTGAGCTGATAACAAAAGACTCACCAAGCCAACGAGTCGGATCTGCTCCACTGAGCAAATTTGAAGAGGTTGAGCATGAAATCCCCATGCTCAGCCTTGATAACGTGTTTAATGACAGTGAATTTATTAATTTTGAAAACAAGGTAAGACGCTTCCTCCAACATCAGGATTCAATAAATTACTCCCTGGAACCTAAACTTGATGGACTGGCTGTTGAGCTTTTCTATGACAATGGCCTGCTTGTGCTTGGCTCCACCCGTGGAGACGGACAGGCAGGTGAAAATATCACTGCTCAAATTAAAACCATCCATGCTATCCCACTTCGTCTCAATAAAAATAAAACTTATCCCATTCCCAACAAATTAACTGTAAGAGGAGAGATATTCCTTCCCAAAGATGGTTTTGCAAAGCTTAACAAAAAACGCAGTGCCAATGGTGAATCACTTTTTGCCAATCCCCGTAACGCTGCAGCCGGGTCTCTCCGGCAACTTGACCCTCGCATTACAGCGAAGCGTCCTTTGAGCTTTTTTGTATATAGCGTTGCCGATCCCAACACCACTCCTTGTCAAAACCAAAGTGAACTTTTTTCTTATCTGTCTTCTTTTGGTTTTATGGTCAATCCGTTAATTAAACTTTGTGCAAGCAATCAAGATGTAAGTGATCACTACACTTTTCTGGAAAGAGAACGGCATAACCTCAAATATGAAATTGACGGAATGGTTATCAAGGTAGATAATTTTTCCCTGCAAAATCGCCTCGGAAACACTGCCCGCGCACCTCGCTGGGCAGTTGCCTGGAAATTCCCTGCTATCCAATCCACAACAATTTTACAGGATGTACAATTTCAGGTAGGTAGAACCGGGGCAGTGACACCTGTTGCCATCCTAAAGCCTGTTGCCATTGACGGTGTTACTGTTTCCCGCGCTACACTCCATAATCAGGATGAAATTTCAAGAAAAGACCTCAGAATTGGTGATACGATACTGGTCCAACGAGCTGGTGATGTTATCCCAGAAGTAGTCAAGGCTATCACTGACCTGCGCACTGGCAACGAAAATTGCATAATGCTGCCCGCAAGCTGTCCAGAATGTAACCATACTCTTGAAAAACCCTCTGGAGAAGCTATCACTCGTTGCGTTAATCCCAAATGTCCAGCACAGCGCTTACAAGGCCTCATTTACTTTTCCAGCAAAAATGGCATGGACATAGACGGCCTTGGCAAAAAAAACATAGAGCTGCTTGTCAAAAAAGGCTTAATCAAAGACATTCCAGATATTTTCAGCCTCAAGAAAAAAGACCTTATACAACTTGAGGGCTGGGGAGAAAAATCTGCCCAAAAAGCCCTTACTGCTATCCATCAAGCAAAGACTACAGATTTAGCCAGCCTGCTTCGCTCACTTGGAATTCGATTTATAGGCGAAATTACAGCAGATCTTCTGGCACGTCACTTTCAAATTCTTGAAAAACTAATGCAGGCAGAAGAGAAGGATCTCCTGGAAATAGATGGCATAGGCGAACAAACTGCAAAACAATTAGCCAGTTATTTGCAGGACTCCTCTTTTCATGATTTAATTAATCATCTCTATAATGCAGGTATCACATTCAAAAAAGAAGAGATTAAAATCCAGCCTCTTGCTCAAAGAATTTTTCTCTTCACAGGAAGCCTGGCCTCCATGTCACGAAATGAAGCTAAAGTACAGGCAAAATCACTGGGTGCTCACATCTCTTCTGGGATTAGCAAAAAAGTCACAGATGTTGTTGCCGGAGAAAAACCTGGTAGTAAAATCAAAAAAGCCCAAGAATTAGGCATCAACATTCTCAAAGAAGCCTCCTTTATTCAACTGTTAACCGACAGCAGGGCTGAACTATGAACCAAAAAAGAATACACGCCATTGTCAAAGGAAGGGTACAAGGAGTTTTTTTTCGTAAATACACAGAGTTAAAAGCTCAACAGCTCATGCTTTGCGGATGGGTCAGAAATTTACCCGACAAAACAGTAGAAACGGTTTTTCAGGGAGAAAAGAAAACAGTTGAACAAATGCTCGCTTGGCTATATAAAGGGTCACCGTACTCTCAGGTTACTGAAGTCATCAGCAGTGAGGAAAAAACCAAAGACGAATTTACTAAATTTTCAGTACGCTACTAAATCATGCTTCTCTTAAAAGAATTATTGTATTCTCATAATTCAGCAAATCATCAAAGCACCACTGGAGACAACTCAAAAAAGTTTTAATGAAAAAATTACAAATTCCAACCGGCCAGTCAACAGGTCGAATAGTGTGTCCAGAATGTGACAATGATCAAGATTTTTTCGAAGTAGCAGAAAATGTCGTGGTCACATCCCGTTATTTCCAAAATGATGACGGGAGCTTTACACCTGAAGAAAGTGACACTGAAATACTTGGCGAGGTAAAATTGTTTTGTGGCTCATGCGATGCTGATCTTAGCAAATTTCACTCCTATTTCTTAGAAATGATCTTTTAGCTATGAATCGCCGGGTTATTCGCGACAACAAAACCCTATTTTCCCAACTAGACAACCTCAATGCTGGAGATATAATAATCGGACGCATCCGACTACGCATAGGTGAGGAAGCACTTCTGCTTGACCTGGTGGAAAGAAATATATGCATTATCCCCTCTGCACGCTCCCAACTCTGCAGCCGCTCCAAAGTATTCCAAGCCCGCCTGCTCAAACCATTTATGATTCCCAACACACGAGCAATCTTTAACCGCCATGACATGATGGCGGCAACAACTGATTACACACGAAAAAACAAAAAAACTGTCATCTGCAAACTTGACAGAGCAAACGGTGGACAGGGAATCTTTAAATTTCCTTCAGTTGAAGATGTATTCAATCAAGCCACACTTGGAACTCTTGAATTTCCTTTTATCCTGCAACCCTTCTTAGATGATTGCTTTGATGTCCGAGTTGTGTATTTAGGAGATACCATTGAGGCATATAAGAGATATAACCCTTACAATTTTAGACATAATCTACATTGTGGCGGTAATTGCACGCCTTATGCGTTGAACAAAGAGCAACTCAATCTATGTGCTAAGATAATGAAACGAGCAGACTTTCCCTATGCTCACATAGACTTACTGATAACACCGACCAACCAAACCTGGCTAACTGAAATAAACCTGCGAGGGGGGCTTAAAGGTGCAGAATTAACCCAAGATGACTACCTGAAACTTACTGCGAACATACATGAAGACCTGCTGAATAAATCTACCAGCACGGCTTAAACCTTCTTTTTTACTGCCCAAAATCCAAAAAAAAAGGGAAGGTCAATGTGACCTTCCCTTTTAAAATCTCGCGATGTGTTTTAAGACTTAAACACAACCAGTTGGTTTTGGTAAACCAGCCATTTTACAAGCACCTTTACCAGGTCCACTTGGGAATAACTCGTAAATTCTCTTCAGAGGATAACCAGTGGTTTTAGAAAGAATACGAACCATTGGCGCAATTCCATTTTTCTTGTAATATTCCTGAAGTGCATCAATAACTTTCTGATGTTCGTCAGTAATATCATTTATACCTTCAACACTTTTTACATAGTCTACCCAGTTTTCATCCCAGTCTTCATTACCTTTTGCCAGGAAACCGTCCTCATCGACCTCGTAAGTGGTGCCATTGTGTTCGATTGTTGCCATGATGTCCTCCTTAGACGAGTATTATTTATTGATCCTAAAGTATACTTAAATTTTAAAAGCAAATTTTTTTTACTATACGAGCCGATTTTTGTCAAGCAAACAGCACTCTTTTTTTGAATGAATGGTCAATCATTTTGTTGGATTTCAAGATGGTCAAAAACAATTAAATTTTTATATGGAAAAATAGGCAGGTTTCAGGGTATTTATATTGATTGGTGTTTCCACAAGAACATATCACTTTTCCAACATAGCAAAGGAATCTTTTTATCATGCTTAGTATTTTACGAAAACGCGCCCAATCCACTGTCATTCAGGTACTGGTTCTCGCGATAGCTGTAGTCTTTATCTTCTGGGGAGTTGGAACTAATCTTGGCAATAAAGGTAACGCAGTAGCCATTGTAAATGACGTCGAAATCCCTCTTAATGCCTATCAAAATAATTACGAAAGAGCTGTTGATAATTTCAGCAAACAATTTGGTGGTTCCATCCCTAAAGGGTTACTGGATACTTTCGGCATGAAGAAACAAGTTCTAAACCAGATGATCCAGACCGAACTGCTACGGCAAGGTGGCAATGAGATAGGACTTTCAGCTAGCGCCCTGGCGACCCAGGAAAAGATTAAGACCATCCCGGTTTTCCAGGAAAATGGCTCATTCAACATGGAGCGTTATGAGGAGATACTAAGCCAGAACAAAACAAGCCCATCTGCCTTTGAATCTGATATGCAAAGCGACCTCCTGACCCAACGTGTTACAACTGCTCTTAATAATTTTTCCCAAGTACCCAAAAGCGCTATCGAAATGTTGATAAATTTCGGAGAAGATAAAATTAAATTTGACTATGTCATCTTGAAAAGTGAAGACTATATCAACAAGATCATCATAAGCGAAGATGGACTCACTAAATGGTACGAAGGAGTTCAATATAATTACAAATCTGACCCTAAAATTAGAATAAAATATTTATTCTTCAATTATAATCAGGACATCGATAAAGTTGTTCTCAAGGAAGAACGGATCAAAAACCAGTATGAACGGGAAAAAGCAACCTATGACCTAGCAGAAAGGCGTCGGGCCAGACATATTCTCTTTAAAATTGCAGATAAGAAAAATGAACAGAGCAAACAGGAAGCCAGAGAACAAGCAGAAAAAATACTGGATCTAGCCAAACAGGGACAGGATTTTGCAGAACTGGCCAAACAACATTCTCAGGGACCAACCAACACAAGCGGTGGTGATTTAGGTTTTTTTGAGCAAGGTAGAATGGTCAAGGCATTTGACCAGGCTGTATTTTCAATGAAAGAAGGACAAATCAGCGATATCGTTGAATCTCCTTTTGGCTATCATATCATAAAACTTGAAACCATCCAGGCAGCTTCAACCAAAACCTATGAAGCAGTTCGTGATGAAATAGCAACCAAGCTCAAAAAAGAAAACGCCGTCAGTTACACATTCGATCGCGCGTCCAAGACCTATGAGGATATCATTCTCGCTGGAAGCATTGATAAATATGAATCCGAAAACAAGGAACCTGTTAAAAAATCCGACTATTTCCCCAGAAATACCCCACCAGCATCAATTTCCACTGATGCCATGTTCAGCCAGAGCCTTCTCAGCCTGAATAAAGGTGAATTAAGCTCACTTGTTAAATTAATCGATGGTTATGCTATAATTTTCATCGAAGATATCAAGGATGCTGAAGTTCCAAAACTGGCCGATATTCGCCAAAAAGTCGAGAAGGACTATAGGGTTGAAAAAGCCGAAGAAATGGCTGCTACTGAGGCAGGAACCCTGCTCAAAGATGCCACAGGGAAAAACAAACTTACAGAAGCAGCAACCATGTTAAACCTAACAGTAAAAAATTCAGATTTTATCAAACGATCCGACACACAAAACACTAAAGATCTACCACAACAAGTGGTTCAGGGAGCATTCAATCTGGAAGGCAACAAAAACTTTCCCCAGGAGACCATCACTTTAGGTGACAGCTTCTACGTATTTCAGGTTATCGACCGACAGCAAGGAAGCGGCAATATCGAAGACGCAAAACGCAAACAGATCCAACAACAACTCCTAAGTGCAGCGCAAAACAATCTTCTTAAAAACTGGATTGGTCACTTGGAAACAAAGTCTAAGATATGGACTAACGACAGCCTGTTACAATAAACGTTGCAATAAACTAAAGGTTGCCCTGTGGTTTTCAGATAACCACAGGGCAACCTTTTATGGCCCACAGCTCAAAAAAACGTGCCTTAAACAGCATAAGATTGATCTAAAGCCACCTCTTTCCAAGCTTATTTTTCTCTTTAACTAACTGTGCTTTACCCACCTTGACCAGACCACTGTCTTTAAATTGAAGATGAGTTGCCACTTCATTTAATTGTTCAAGAAATTCTTTTTGCCTGACAGGTGAAACAAGAACCCCATATTTTGAGTTGGACAAACAAATCTTCAACCTATCCAATGACCAAGCCGGGGCTGAAAGTGGATTCATGGTTGGATACACAGCTATTATATCTTTTATTACAACTGGAAAATGCAAAGGACCGACAATAATGGTTAAATTCACCGAATCAATTGAATATTTTGTATAATACGGCAGCACACATAAACCTGATATTAACAGTGAAAACAAGCCAAAAAAACAGGTAGCAAACACCTGCATCCATGGGGCAACAGGCTCATCATGTACTGTGAAGGTAAAATAGATCGAGAATCCTGCGCATAACCAAAGTATTCCCATCAGCCACCAATCCCGCTTACTTTGATATACAGCCATTATATTACCCTAAAAACACTCCAGTCCAAAAACAATCACCCCGCATAAAATAGGGGAAGAAATGTGACCTTGACAACAGAATATCAGCAAACATTTTCTTTTATAAAATCACAAACTTGCTCTGAGTGAGTCATTGAGATAAGGTGTCCGGCGTTTTCCAGGATCAGGCCTTCATTTTCAGGAGGAAAAATCACTTTATCATCTGCACCATGGATATGAAAAATTTCACTCGTACAATCAGCTATTCCTTCCCACTCAAAGATGGCCTTGCACATTGCCTTGATAAAAATCTTATCTGCCCCTTGAAACATGGTAAACAAATCAATTCTACCACGGCTGTTAATTTTTCCAGCTACCACCTGCAATAGATGAATAGGGGTAATATCTGCAAATGAACTTAGCTTACGCAGCACAGAGTTTACCGTGTTCGGAGTAGTTGCACTTCCAATCAAAAAAACTCTCTTCAACTTAAGTATTTTTGCAATTTCAACAGCAACCATTCCACCCAGTGAAGCACCGCCAATTAAATCATTGCCGGTAACATCATAATTAGCAATAACACTTCGAGCAACTTCAACAATTGTTTGTTCCCCTTTGTAGCAAGGCCAATCTACAAAAGACACCTCGGAAAGTGACATATATCCAGAACGAGGAAACATTGTTGAATCAGCCCCCAAACCAGGAAGTATTATGGTCTTCATTCTTCATATGTCCTTTCATTCTTTTAACCAACTAAATTAGATCCTTTAATTTCCCAACATCATCTGATGACAACAACCAATTGATTAACAAAATTCTAAATTAACCTTTTATTTCAGTTAATTATTGCATCTACACAAATTCTGTACGTACGTGGAGCACTATGACCACAAGTAACAACCTTGTTAAGCATGCATGATAAACCATTTCTGAGACAGGCAGACTCTACTTTACGGACACTCTCTTGATAATAATCAGTTTTTTGAAAATCATAAAAGTGAAGTGATCCACCACGTTTCAAAGCAGTAAGTCCTATATCTAGAAAATCCTCCCCAGATCCAGGTAAAGGCATTATTACCCTGTCAAACTTATTTTTGAGTTGCGGCACCACCTCAACCACATCTCCCTGTTGAAAAATAATATTTTGTATCTTCTTATTGGCTACAAGATTTTTCACAGCATATTCATGTGCTGTGGGATTCTTCTCCACACCTGTTATCAGACAAGCCGAACTGTTTCTAGCCAGAACCAATGGATATACGCCTACTCCGGAAAACATCACTAAAACATCTTCACCCGGGTTTACCAACCTGGCAAGCCGTTTCCTCTCATGACTGCTTCTAATTGAAAAATATACCTTTGCCGGATTGAGGAATAAACGAACTCCATGTTCACAATGAAGGGTTTCAAGTCTATTTTCTCCGGCAATAATTTTCAAAGCAATAGTTCTGAATTCGCCACGGTAATTCCCTGAACGCTTTGCTACCACCCGAATGTTTTTATGCAATTTTAAAATCATCTCACCGATAATTTTCTCTTTTGCCTCCAGACAGGGATCAATAATAGTGATGGCAATGTCTCCAACAATGTCGTAGCCACGAACAAGGAGCATTAATTCTTTTTTGGTTAAAATACCCTTTAAAGCATCATGTAATTGCATCTTTTTAAGTCTGTTAAAAATTTCTCTCATCACCCCGACAGCATCAATTTTTAATCTAATTACCCACAAAGCTCAGCTCATTTTCAACAGCTTAACTTCCTGTTCCGCTTAACCAGTTGTAAACAAGGGTAAATATCGTATTCACGGCGAAATAATCAGAAAATCCCGTCACCCCTGCATTCTTTAAGCAGGGGTCCAGCGTATAACCAACACCCTGGATTCCGGCTTAAAACATACCGGAATGACGAATTCAATTAACCTTAAGCATACAACATGCTGTTATCATAAGACAATAATTAATCTGGCAAGTTGAGCCCATAAGGTTAGTTTGCCTCAACTTGCTCCTCAAAATGGTCGCGAGCGACAATTTATGCAACAGTTCCATTGCTTCCGGAACCGTAGCTGAAGATTGTGGGTAATCAAAATTTTTAATGATACTCCATTTTAGGTGGCAGGAAAAATATCGATATTTTCGTTAGGTAAAAAAACTAGTCAATGGATCTTAAGAATATCTGAATTCCAATTTGGGGCAGGAAAGCGTAACTACAGTATTGAAGCATTGATTACACAAATCAACGATTATAAAATTCACACCTAAAATATAGAAATAATAATTTGCAATTGGATGAAGCCTTCGACTTAGGCCATAAAAAGCCCGCCAAGATTCCCACTGGGCATAAAATCAGCTTAAGCATAAAACAAATATTTTAAATTTAGTTATTCACCTGCAGCTGTTCTTCAGCCAACACATGCTGCATACTGGAGGTAAGTTGCAGGGGATTCTGCCCCTTTTTAATCAAGGAAGGCCTTCCGCCAATTTTCTTTTCAAAAAGTCTAATGGAGCGCTTCAAAAAAACATCAGCCTTTTCATGCTCACCAAGACAAGTCGAAGTAGCTCCCAATTTCTCCAACAACTCTGCAACTTTTGGGTGTCCCTTACCAAACGAGTCCTCATTTATGGATAAAGACATTTCAAAATGCTCCTGAGCCTGTTTACATTCACCCAGATAATATCTTGCTCTACCCAGTTTATCCAGACCAGCAGCAACTCTAGGATGATGGCTGCCGAATATCTCTCTATCAATGTCCAACGCTTTTTTCAGGTAGGAAATTGCCTTGCGATACTCACCCATATTTATCCAGGCGGCACCTACATTTCCTAGCAAATCAGCAACATTTTTATGTTTTTTGCCATAGGATTTCGTGGTAATGCTCAAAGCCTGTTGATAAATTTCAATACCTTTTTTGTAATTTCCCTGAAGGTCGTGAATCGTTGCCATTCTCAGGAGTATGCTTATATTTTTCTGGCTATCATCCCCATGCACTGCCTTGGCGGTAAAGTATGCATTTTTATAATACTCCAAAGCCTGTTCATAGTCAGCTAGTGAGTAATAACACTTACCTACTTCGCTTTGAATGCCAGCAACACTCTGATGTTTCTCCCCACTAGCATTCTTATTCTCTTCAAGCGCTTGCTTAAAAAATCCTATAGCCTCATTATAATGCCCAAGTGCATAGAAACTTCTACCAATCATGGCATGAGCATCTGCTTTATCAACATTGAGTAGTTGCTGGTAAGCTTGAATGGATTTTTCATACTCACCAAGGTTATACCAACCCCAACCAAGATTTTTATATATTTTTTCCAGCCTTTTATGTCCAACACCATATATTTCCGTAAAAAGTGGTAACACAGACTGATACAGTTTAATTGCAAAATTATGCTCACCCAACTGGCTTTGAACTAATCCCACTTGTAAACTAATCTCAGCAGCATTTATACTCTTGTCTCCATACACAATAAAACTGATATCTTGTGCCTGCTTAAAAACTTCCAAAGCTTTCAAATAATTTCCAGATGCCAGCCATGAATGCCCAATGACAACTAAGTGCTCTACCACAACAGGCACGTCCTTACCAAAAGCAGTTTTAGTTATTTGCAAAGCTTTTTCAAAATAACCTATCGCCTGATCGTATTTGCCAAGGGCGTGCCACGCCTTTCCTATACCGGAATAATCCTTTGCCACAGCAAGGTTCTGCTCACCCTTTGCTTTTATATTGATTTTTAAAGATCGCTCAATGATATCAATACTTTTTTTATATTCACCCAAAGCATACCAGGATTCTCCAAGTTGTTGCAATTCCGAAAGCATTCTCTCATTATCCCCAACAGATCCTTGTTCCTCCCAACTCAATATTCTTTCAAATAGAGGCGCTGCCTGATCATGCTTACCCTGAGATTTCAACCCTCGGCCAAGGGGACGTAACACATCAATAACATTAGCATGTGTTTTCCCATGAACAGCCTCTCGTATTTCCAAAGAACGAAATAGATATCCTGTTGACTGTTTATAATTTGCCAGAGCATCGTATGCCATTCCCAAATAAAAAAGAGTGTCAGCCAGCACTGGATGTTTAACATCAAAACTATTTTCATCAATAGCTAACGCCCTACTATAACTATCAATTACCGCTCCATAATCACCTAGCAAATACCTGACTGAACCTATTTTTTTTAAAACCTGAGAAACCTGTCCATGCTCAACTCCGTACCGTGCCTGAAATTGGGCTAGCACAATTTCATATTGAGCAATTGTCTTTTGGTAATCCCCCAGTAACAACCAGGAACCAGCAAGACGAAGTCGATCCTCAGCAACTTTTAAATGGTCTGAGCCAAGACTTCCCTCATGAATCACCAAAATACGCTGCCCTAGCTTCACAGTTTGCCGGTGATATCCAGACTTTGTAAGCACTTGTGCCATATCAGTTAATATCTCAACAATAACCGGATTGTTCTTATCGCCTACAGTTTCATGAATAGAAAGTGCTTGTTTATAAGCCAAAAGTGCTTGCTCATACTGACCAAGCTGTTTAGAAATATTACCAAGATAAATTAATGTATCTGCAAGCAGAAAATGTTTTTTGCCGTATGTTGCCTTAAAAATAACCAGAACCTGCTCGTATAAATCTTTGGCCTCACCAGATAGTCCCTGAAGCATCAACACCTTGGCAATCTTAGATAAATCATGACCTACACTGACATGGTTGGCACCGTTTACTTCCTTATTTATTGCAAGGGCCTGCTTGTAGTAATCCACAGCTTTTTCATATTCACCCAACTGCTGACAAACATTTCCTACCAGTTTCAAATCATACGCCACTGTTGTATGTTTTGGACCATGTACTTTCTTATGAATATTCAGTGCCCGCTGATACGACTTCAACCCTCTCTTGTGATTACCCAGAGCGCTCATCGACTGCCCAAGAAGTATCAAGTCATCAGCAACCTTTATATGGTTCTTTCCATAAACAGACTCATCATAAGCCAAAACCTTATCATGCAGACTGATCGCTTTTTGATGACCTCCAAGTGAACTCCAAGCCTGTCCCAGAACCTTTAGATCAAGAACCATCTCTGGCAGCTCATTATTAGAATTATGGTTCAATTCCAAAGCCTGTTCTAAATACAAAATAGCCTTTTGATGCTTACCCAGGGAATTCCAAGCCTGTCCCAAATCATTTAAACTGGCAATAATAACGGGATCATCTTTTTTTAATAGCGAGCTATAAATCTGCAATGCCTGCTCAAACATTTCAGCGGCTTTTTTGTGTTCTCCCAAAGATGTCAAAACCAATCCAATCTTACGCTTGTCTGCAGCAACAGAAAAATGCCTTTTTCCATTTATTTTTTCATCAATGCTCAAAGCTTCCTGATATTGATAAATAGCGCTTTGATATTCACTCAAAGAGTTGAAGCAATCACCAATATCATTTAACCCCTGCGCCACAATTTTATTATTTCGACCATAAATTGCCTCGTCAATACCAAATGCCCGCTGATATAAATCCATGGCAACCTGATGCTCCCCAAGAGAACTCCAGGATTTTGCCAGTCGCTTTAAATCCTGGGATACCTGTAAATCATTGAGCCCAAAATGAATTTCATGGATTGCCAGGGCCTGCTGATACAGCCCTATAGCCTTGTCATATTCCCCAAGCATTGACCAAGCATCACCAAGCTTATTCAAATCATTGGCAACAGCAGGGTGATTTTCTCCGTAAATTTCCTCATCGATGGCTAATGCTTCAGCAAATGCCTCCAGAGCTTTATCAGGTTTACCAAGAGCGTTCCATGTCATTGCCAAACCATGACTGACCCTGGAAACTGCAGGATGCTTCATGCCAGACAATTTTTTCACAACAACCAAGACATCTGCATAAACTAAAGCAGCTTGTTCATGATTTCCCAGTAAATTCAGAGCAACAGCCATTTTCTCCATATCAGCGGCCACAAGAAGATTCTCCTGACCAAATATAACTTTGTGAATCTCAAAAGAACGCTGAAACAATTCAAAAGCATTTTTATAATTCTGCTGCTGCAAACGTACAAGACCAAGACCAGTGAGTGAATCAGCTAAACGAGAATGTTCACTGCCAAAAACCGACTCCAGGATTTTTATAGATCGTTGATAAGACTTAACCGCATTAGTTAGTTTCCCCTTAGACTTATAAATAGTTGCTAAAATAAACAAATCACTGGCAACCTGGGGATGATTTTCAGTATAGGCTGTAATGTCTATTTCCAAAACCTGCTGGAGTAATTTTACACCTTTTGAGTAATCGCCAAGACGCCCCCATGCAATCCCAAGAACTTCTAAGTCCCTGGCAATCGCCGGGTGACTATTTCCATACTTCTCCTTGTGAAGAGCAAGAGCCTTCTCCGCCATCTCAATACCGCGTTGATACTCGTTCAACTCATTCCAGAGTTCACCAAATTCCTGAAGAAGTGCTGCTCGTATTTGTACTGTCTCTCCTGATACCTGATCTGCTAATTCATAAGCCTTCTGGACAACACGAACGGCTTCTCGCTTCTTGCCTGTTTTGTATAGAATTAGTCCGAGAAAACGCTGTGCTTCAATCTGTTGCAACAATTCTTTTGAAGAATTCACAGAATAAATGCCCACTGCCTCCTGTAAATATTCAAGAGCTGTTGCAGTTTTTCCAAGGTGATACAGCGTAACTCCCAAACCAGCAAGATTGGAAGCTACTGTTATTTGATTATCAGCAGGCAGTGTCTTATTGATGGCAAGAACATCTCTGAAAATTTTCTCTGCCTGATGAAAATGACCAAGATTATTTTTTAACTTTGCCAGGTTAGATAAACCAAAGGTAACAGCAGGATGAACATCTCCTAGAATAATCCTATGAATTTTTAAACCTGATTCAAGTGCAATAACTGCTTGCCGGTTTTGTCCCAGACTAGATAAAGCCTTGCTAAGATTTACCAGATTAACACCTACTTTTAGATGATCATCACCATAAACAGGCCTTGCCAAATCAACAGCTTTCTGAAAAGACTCTGCTGCCGCTGCATATTGACCTAATTGCAGACAACTCCGACCTAAATCCTGTAAGATCGACAACAAAAGCGGATCATCTTTCTGCAACAACTTAAAGCTAAGAGTTAAAGCCTCTTTAAGATGCGCCACTCCCTGTTGATAATCCCCTGAGATGCTGTAAACACGGCCAAGGTCATAATGATCATTTATAAGTGCCGGGTGTTCATCTTCGCTTATCTTTTTATCTGCAGAAAGTGCCTGCTGGTATTTCCCCAGAGCTTGATCATACTTACCCTGCATTTCAAGGGATCTACCCAGTCCATTATAATATTTCCCATTTTCAGAATCTAGCAGCAAAGCTTCCTTGAAAAAATCACTTGCCCGCTGTGCATCAAGCTCAATCATGCTCAATTCTGCCCGGTTATATGCCTGCTCTGCTACCTTTTTTCGCATCTGCTGCAAAGAAACCAGATCTTCCCGGTATTGCTTTCCAAGCAACTTTCCAGCAACCTCAAGATCACCAATCATCAACTTGCCGCGTATCTTAGAATTAGGCGAAGTATCCTTGTCCCCCTGAATTCGGGTAAGAAGTAAATTATATCGCATGGCACGATGTAGAAGCCAATCGGATCGATCAGTGAGTGGAATGGAATATTCTCTCATCATTGCCACCAGCTTATCAACTACCTTTGTGGACAAATTATATTGTTCTAGTAATGCCACATCAGCAGTTGATAACCCAGGAATATCAAAACGAAATTTGGCCGATTCCTGTAGAGATTGTTTCTTCTCTAAATTCACAACGATTTGTTGTTTTACTGGTAACTCAGCAGCATAAGTCACCGCAGAAACAAGAGGCGCTAAAGACAACAGAAAAAGCCAAATAGTGAAACAACCCGATCGATAATACATTCCCGTTAGCTCTCCTGAACAGGGATTACCCTTGATGATAAAAATCTTGTAGAGTTAGTGATGTGAAATAAAATACAACACCATATATTTCTGTATTATTTCCTAAAAACAAAGAGTACAAAACTGACCTCTTGAAAAAACCTGTTTCTCCGTCCGAAAATAAAAAATCAAAGAGCACTGTCAGCCTGATTGAGCTTAGCTAACAAAAACATTCTTCAGCATATTTCCTATCATTTCAACCTATTACAGCTTATTATAGCTAAACGCACTAAAGAGAATTCACTAATTTACATGATTATAGTCAATTGTACCTGGAAACAGGTGCAAAACAGAATTAAAGTTTTGTAATATTGTTAAAAACAAGAAGAGCTAGTCAACACCACTGCAAGGCCATTTCTTAGCCTGGCTATAATCAGAAAACGGAAACACCTGATCTTTTTTAATCAGTTTTTTACATTTTCATTTAAGTGAAATTCAGCTCAGGAAGAACCAATCTTGAATGCCCCTAAAAGGAAGAAGTTCCCTCTGACACTTATTGAACACTGCGAAATGCGAAATAAACCCAAACAAACAACTTTAGTTTTTCAAACAATTTTTAATAATTAATGCTTTACCTGATCACGTCCTGAATCTTTGGCTTCGTAGAGCTTACTGTCAGCTCTATTGATTAAGTCTTCCACAGTCTTATCAGCCTCAATAATTTCGGCAACACCAAGACTCATTTTAATGTCAAGACCATGCATTTTTTCTTCCCTTATGACCAAACGTATCCGTTCTGCAAGGGCAAGACAGCCCTGAATATCACCTATATGAATCACAAGAAATTCTTCTCCACCAAAACGTGCAACAAAATCATAATTGCGGGTTGCAGATTTCAGTCTGGCAGCCACTTCCACCAGAATATCATCTCCCCGACTGTGACCATAGGTATCATTAACAGCCTTAAAATGATCAATATCCATAAGAATACAACATAAATTCTTCTTTTCCCTGGAAGCCCTTTGAAATTCCTCTTCAAACCGTGCCATTAAAAATCGACGATTATAAAGCTTGGTCAGGGCATCGGTTGTAGCCATTTCTTCAATTTCCTGCCTGGCCTCGGTTAACTTTCTGATCAACAATCTAGTGAAAAAAAGTATTAACGACATAAGCAGGGCCATAGTTGAAGCCCCAAACAAGACAATAAAAATTGTGTTATGCCGTAGTTTTTCCTGAATACCACTGATATCCATGGTAACACTTATGCCACCGCGTACCTCACCCACTTTATAACCTTGATGTGAATGGCATTGAAGGCAGAACTTTGACACATAAAGAGGAGCAATGTATCTGTAATAAGTTTTATCCTCGGCTGTTACAGTTTCATAATATTCATCAATTTCCTCTTTTTCAAATGTCAGCAGTGCCCTTCTTTCAAAGTCATCAGGTTTATTTTTGGGATGAGTAGGTTTAAGACTGGTGATATGAAATGATAATTTACCATGCTTTTGTGTATACTCTGATATCTCACGAGTCATCATTGCAGGATTACGAAGACTAAAAACCCTGCCATCTTTTGTAGTTATATCAAACTCCTCTAAGATAGGAGCTGACTCAACTCCTTCATATTTTTCCACATAAATACCGCCATGATTTGCATTCCACATCCGGGTCAGCATAATCATGTCATAATAAGCCTTGGTAATTGAGAGAAGTTCATCAGCAATAAGATCACGGGTTTTAACGGACATACCAAAAAAAATACCAGAAAGAACCAAAGCAACAGCAAGTGTTGTTGAAATAAAAAAACCCCGATAAAACTTTGTCTCCCTACTGAGACTTTTAATGATATTTTTATTATCTTCAGCCATAATATGTATTCCAGTACTTGAAAGAAAATTTCATATAATCCAGTATACAAGCTTTGCTTCGAGACAAACAAGTAAAACTAACAAACATAGCAGGTGGCTAGCACCCTGACAATCATTTCAACAAGAACCAAAAACTAACGACATAACTGCTTCTGTATTGAACAACTAAACAATAAACTAACCTTCCCCTTTTTCCTGATCCAACACACTCCTGACGAGCCTTGCCAACTCATTCATAGTAAGCGGTTTCTCGGCAAAGCCCTTAATTCCCATAGATAAGGCCTTCTCCTCTGTGATGGTTGCACTGTAACCGGTACATAGGAGAACTGGAATATCAGGCCTTATTTCCAACATTCGACTGGCAAGATCAACTCCGGTCATTCCCGGCATTGTTTGATCTGTAACCACCAAATCAAATTCATCAGGCTGATTCTGAAATATTGATAATGCCTCAAAACTACTTTGCACTGCAGTAATTTGATACCCTAGTCGCTCCAGTATTTTTTTTCCCAGCCTGACTATCACTTCCTCGTCATCAACAAAAATAATCCTCTCAGTTCCAGTTAAATCATTTGAATGTACACCATTTTTCACTATAGGTATTTCATCTCTGACAACTGGAAAAAAGATATGAAAAGAACACCCTTTGCCAGGTTCACTTTTCATTGATATATGGCCATCATAACTTTGCACAATGCCGTGCACAATAGCCAAGCCCATACCTGTACCCTTACCGGTTTCTTTGGTGGTAAAATAAGGGTCAAAAATTTTATTCTGTAATTCAAGGGCAATCCCCGGACCAGAATCTTCCACTGTCAACAAAATATAATTATCAACTACTGGCAGATGCGATTTGTCTTCCCCGCTGATTTCAGCTTTCGCTATTTCTTGTAAATTAATTCTGAGGACACCACCTTTTTTTTCCATTGCCTGAAAAGAATTAGTACATAAATTCATCAATATTTGATGGAGTTGTGTTGGGTCGGCAAGTATGGCTCCACAGTTAGAATCAATATCTTGTTGAATCTCAATAGTAGATGGTATTGATGAGCGAAGAAGTTTTACAGCCTCCTTGATAATAATGGCTGGTTGAAACAAAACTCGCTGAACCTCTGCCTGGCGACTAAAAGTTAAAATTTGCCGTACCAATTCCTTGGCTTTATTTCCGGCACGAAGAACCTGATCAAGGTCGTTTTGTTTCGATGAATTTTCAGTAAGATCTCTTTTAACTATTTCAGTATACCCAAGAATAGCTGAAAGCAAGTTGTTGAAATCATGTGCAATACCTCCAGCCAAAGTACCAATTGCTTCCATCTTGTGCGACTGACGCAATTTCTCTTCAAGTTTTTCCCTGTTTAATTCCTCTTCTTTTCGTGAGGTTATGTTCGTTGCAATCTCCATTCGAACCAATCCCCCGTCCAACCAACGTATAGCTTGATCCCGGCATTCATACCATTCATGGTTTACGGTATTTTGGAATTCCCAGATTATCGGTTCAAGTGCGATTCCTTCTAAATCCACTAACCTGTTATTGGTACAGAATTCACAAGGACCGGTTTGGTCTTCCTGTAAGGCTTTCCAGCAGATTTCTCCTTTGATATCTCCCCAAGCATCACGGCCATACTTATTAACAAACAACAATTCGTGATTATTCATATCTGCTACATAAACAAGGGCATCAACGGCGTCCATAACAGTACGAAAACTCTCAAGTGAAACTGTTTGCTCAGTGACATCCAAAACAACCCCAAGCATTCGGACAGGAATATCATTCTCATCACAGAATACTTCACCTTTAGCTGAAATCCAGCGTATGACATTGTCTAGTCGGTTAATCCTGCAAGTGATATCATATTCTTTCTTCTCATTAACAGCAGCATTGACCGCATCTGTGACCAACTTTTGATCACCTGGTTGAACACATCGAAGAAAATCCTGGTATGTTACCCCCAACTCTCCCTGAGAGAATCCAAACATCCGTCCAACTTGCTCTGACCAATCAAAAGCACCAGTACTTATATTCCAATCCCAAGTTCCAACATTTGCAGCTTTCTGGGCCAGAACATATCTTTCTTCACTCTTTCTAAGTTGCATCTCTGCAAGCTGCCGTTCTTTACTCTCTGTTTCAAGAGCCTTGTTCTGTTTATAAAGTGCTGCTGTTTTATTTCTAACCTGCTGTTGCAACCATGCACTTATCGCCACAAAAAATACTATAAGAACCAAACTGGAAAACAATATCCATTTCAACCATCCTGGCATAAATCCAGAGCTTCTTTCCCCAAACCAATTCTCAAGAGATCTATGGTAGACAGAACTTGGATTTTTCCGCATTTCAAGGAGATAACGATCAATCGTCTCCAATACATCCAGATGCTGTTTTTTAGTAAATGCATAGCGGATTTCAATGGGATTGAAAATAATTGAACTCTTTAAAAAATTATAACTGCCAGCATATTGAGAGGCTAACAAACGATTAACAACTCCTCCATCAACTTTTCCACCATGAACCAGCTCAAAAACCTCCTTAAAATCATCTACTTCCCTATACTGGGCATTAACTCCGAATTTTCGCAAAAGTTTCTGTAGTGCTTTTGTATGCCCAGCACGCTTCATAACTGCAATAACCTTACCTTCAAGATCTAAAATAGATTCAATTTTAGTTTGACCCTTAGTTATCACCATCCCCCAGTTTGTAATCAACGGTGTTTCTGTAAAATCATAAATTTCATGCCTTTTTACGGTGTAGCCAATCGCACTGAGAACATCAATTTCAGAACTTTTAAGCTTTTCAAGGCAATCCTTCCATGCACATGGGACATATTCAATATCCCATCCCTCCTGATCAGCAATATGAGTGAAAACATCAATAACCAAACCTTTTTCCAAACCATCATCGTCCCGAAAATTAAGAGGCTTATTTTGATGCAGTCCATATTTTATGGTATCTGAAGCACTGACAGGGGCTGTAAAAACAAAAACAACCAGCAGCCCCCAATAAAGAAGATATATCCAACGCAACTTCCCCTTTCCTGATCTCATGTTCCTACTACCTATATTTAGACATTAAATCACTGCATCAGCAGAGATAAAAATAAACCCTAAAAACATTCTATCACAACTCTATTTTGATTTAAAAAATGATATTCATCGCTATAAATTTTTCAAGCATTTTTGCCAGGGCCCAAAAGTTGATTCTATGATAGAACAGGCCAAACAACAACTTCCTAGCTTTCTAAAATAAGCTCATCGCTATAAGCAAGTATTTCAAAGTTACAATTCACTTATAATCCTTGATTGCATTAATAAGGATGTCGTAAATTACGATAAGGGACAATTCTCGTTAAACTGGCATTTCCATTTGCTCTGACAAATCATTTACTTAAGATTCCCATCAAAATGACTACAAACAAGAAAAAATATTATACTTTTGGCCTTGGTCTCTATTTAAATCTGGGAGTTTCTATTATTTTCATCTGCGCAGCAATATTCCTGGTCAACCAGGTATATAAGCAGGAAAAAAATCAAGCACTTATAGAAGCAGAGGCTAAAGCAAAAATTATACTTGACCGGAATATGGCAACCCACACCTATTTTTCCCACATTCTCAAGCCAAAGGTATTTGAACTTACTGAACCTGTTCGGTCTGACAATTATTTCGAACCATCCTGGATGTCGTCAACTTATGCAGTAAGAGAAATAGATAAAACTTTTAAATCACTGGCCAAGGATGACTATTACTACAAAGAATGCGCCATTAATGCCCGCAGCCCAGAAAACGAGGCTGATAATTTTGAAAAAGAATTTATTAAAGAATTAAACAGAAACCCTAACCTGAAATACCGTTCATTAGTCAGAACTTTCAATGATGAATACTATTATGTCACTTTACGTCGTGGAGAAATTATGGAGGAAACATGTCTCCGATGCCACAGCACGCCAGAAAAAGCCCCCAAGGGTCTTGTTAAAACATATGGTTCCAAACGAAGCTTTAATCGAAGTATAGATGAAGTTGTTTCAGCCATCTCCATCAAGATACCTCTTTCTGATGCCTATAAAAGGGCTGAACAATTTTCCAGACACTTATCCAAGATATTTATCATCGTCTTTCTCCTCATGTTTGCAGTACAATATACTATTCATAAATATCTCGTTATCAATCCCTTGTCTGTCCTGCAGGACAAAGCTTTGCAGATAAGTGAAAATGAAGAACTTCTCGGAGAAGAAATATCTCTTCCCTTATCCCGTGAATACAGTGAACTGGCATCTGTATTCAATCGCATGTCTCATAAGCTCCGCTTTCAACTGGACCACCTGGAAGAAATTGTGAAAACAAGAACATCTGAACTGCAATCCACAAATAATCAACTGCAAAAAGCACTTGATGAGATCAAAATTCTCCAAGGCATACTACCTCTATGCAGCTACTGTAAAAATATTAGAGACGACAAAGGATATTGGAATCAGATTGAAAAATATATCTGTGCACATTCTGAAGCTGAATTCAGCCATAGCATTTGCCCCGATTGCATGCAAAAACACCATCCTGAAGAATTTCAAGCAATGAAACAAAAAGGAATAATAAAGAGTTAAACATTTTGGACGCCTGAAATAGCCCGAAAATCCCCTAAGAACTGAACCAACAAAACAACTGGAACATGCTGATGCCACATGAATCTACAATGTGTAAGCACCATTTGTTTTGACAAGCCTGAAAAATCTAAAATTGAACATTATAATTTCCATGATACAATAACTGGTATATTTTGATTGTTGCATTCAATGCAACAATCAAAATTAAAAAAAAGATTTATGCCTTTTTACTTTTTTTAGGATATCTTGAAAAGATTAGATTTTTTATTCTAGATCATGGCATGCTCAAAATTTCACCGCAGACATATAACTAATATTCCAAGGATAAAATTTTGAGCATAACGCCGGGATAGGCCAAAAAACTTTCTCCAGGTAACATTTGGTTTACAGCCATATCCGCTTAACAGGCAGTCACTATTCGAGGCTTGATGAATCAGGAAAGATCATCCTTCTGTAATTGTAAGGAGTGATGGTGAGAGTGAAGGAGACATGAACTATTTTCTCGATATGCTGAAAAAATCTGGAATAGGAAAAGATATTCCAGTTTTCACCATTCTCTTTGGCAAGGCCAAAGAAAGCCAGATGAGTTCTCTTGCTAATGAAATGTCTGGTCGCATGTTTGATGGTCGCAAAGATGTGGTCAAAGCCTTTCGAAAAGCAAAAGGCTACAACTAGGTTATATTCATGATCTTGATTATAAAAGAAATTGTATCCGGCACTGCCAGTGCTGCCATTTTTCTCGGACTGTATATTTTTGGTATGCCATGGTGGATGAGTCTCGCCCTGGCTGGTTGTGGCTATTTTTCCATCCGATTTCTGTTCCCTTCTGAACACAGAAAAATCCAAGTTATCTTGCCAAAAGGAATCAACAAGGGAGAATTTGACGATTTCATGGACAGATGCAGACAAAATCTTTCCATGGTCAAAGATTCATCGGCATCAATTACCAACCCAACATTTAGAGACAGTGTCTATTCTTTATGCAATCTCAGTGATGAATTAATTACGACCTTTGAAAATGATCCTGCAGACATGCTGGTGGCTCGCGTCTTTCCGGACCGACTCGCGAGGCTGCATAACATGCTGGTGACCTATATTGATCTGGCTGGTAAAAAAAATCAATCTCCACAGACTATCCGTGCCCTGAAAACAACTGAAGATGCTGTTGGAAAAGCTGTGCACAAATTTAAAGAACTTCATCTTCGACTCCTTGAAAATGATGCCATTGACCTCAGCACTAACGCCAAAACCTTTGACAACCTTCTTGATCTTGACTGATCAAAACAGGTTTATTAATGCAAAAACTTCTTGGCCTGATAATTCTTTTTTAAGTTGCCGGAACAACTGCAGCTTATTTCATGTTGGCAGACGAAAAAAATTCCATCGTAACGCCAATCACCAAAAATGAGCGGGATACTGGGGGTGGAAAATGACCATCGGTATTGCAAGTAGAAGTACTTCCCAGAACTATTGATGCTGTCTTCCCCACTGCAAATGCATCAACCATGAAAATGGTAACCGATTCACTTACATTTTAACAGATACAACAAACCAATCCAGACCCCATATGATTTCAATATCAACCAGTCTTTAAAACTATGTATAAGAGGAAAACCCAATGACAGATAACCTGCCGGTACTGGCATTAAGTGACCAAAAAAACAACCTCATTATCACCCGATTTGAAAAAAAATATCCGGAAAAAATGGCAGAAGCTCGCTCCATGGCGACTAGCCTTGACTTTAACAAGTCCAATACTGTCCTGGGATTCGGCGTGAGTGACCAGAAGGGACTGGTTGATTTCACCGATAAAGTCCTAAACAATGTACGGGCTGGTGATGCAGGCCCTGTCGGACAACTTATGTCTGATCTAAAAGGAAAAATTCTGGATCTTGATGTTGGTGCCCTTCCCAAAAGTACAGGCGGCAAACTAAGTTCTTTTGTCAGCCATATACCGGTGATTGGAGGTTGGATCTCCTCACAGATTGATGCTGCCCGTGCATTCATGAGAAGATACGAAACCTTGAAAATTCAAATTGATGACATCACCAAAAAACTTGACACAGAAAAAACCAACCAGCTGGAGCACCTAAACAGACTCGACACTTTATACGAAAGAAATGATGAATATTTTGATGCTCTTGAGCTAGTTATTGCTGCAGGTGAGCTTAAAATGCTGGAAATGGAAAATAAGTTCGACCAGAGAAGACAAGACTTGGCTGCTCAAGAAAATACAGAAGCAAAAGAATTACAGAACTTAAAAGATTTTGGTGACAAGATACAAACTCTGGACCGTCGCATTTATAACCTGAAACTCGGTAGAGCCTCCGCAGTTACTTCCGGCCCAACCATCCGAGTGGCCCAGGAAGGTTCAAGGGCTATTGTTGAAATGATTCAGGAATCAATTTTAATGATGATTCCTGAATGGAAAAAACAACTCGTAATTGCCATTTCTCTTTTTGACCAAAAAAGAGCAATGGCTTTGATCGATGAAACCAGAGATATGACAAATAATCTGATGCTATCTACCGCAGATATGTTGGGCCAGACTCAAACATCCATCAAGCAGGCACAGGGAGAAGGGTTTGTCAAAGTCGAGACTCTACAAAAAATGACTGACAAACTTATAAAAACCATTGATGACGGCATCCGCATGGATTTAGAAAATAAACAAAAACGCGCCGAAGGAATACAGAAACTGGCAGAAGCTGAAGAAAGCTTAAAAAAGACTCTCAAATCAGCCCAGAAATCTGCTGTCAAATAACCAAGTTCCCTTTTCAGCAAAAAACTAGCTCAAAAAGGTCTCTTTATAAGTTAAACTTTTTTCAAGACTGAAATTTCCCGACTTTTAAAGATTCACAGGCTATCGTAATACACCACTGTCGCAAGAATTAATCATTAAATTGGGGTTACTCAATGAACAGCCTGACTAAAATCTGTTTTGTATATTTTTTCCTGTGTAGCTTCATGAACTCCTGGGCATTTGCAGACTCATCACAAATTAAAATTGCGGTTCTTGATTTTCACAAAAAAGACGTCAGTACATCTGAAAAAAATATCGGAAGCGTTGTAAATGAATGGTTTATCACTGCTCTGGTTAAAGATGGTCGCTTTGAAATCGTTGAGAGAGGGTTGATCCAGAATATATTTGAAGAACAAAATTTATCACTATCTGGTCATGTAGACACAAAAAATGCTACCAAAATAGGTAAAATTTTAGGAGCGAAATTGTTGGTTACAGGCTCAATCCTTGACTTTCAAAATCGTTTTGAACTCAATGCAAGACTCATTGATGTCGAAACCGGTACCATTATCGCCGCCGAAAGCCTGCGAAACATTGATCCAGCCACCATAGAAGACGATGTCAACTCAATCACCACTCTCCTGATCAATGCCATCCCCCTGGAAGGCTACGTCGTAAAACGAAATGATAATATTATCACCCTGGACCTTGGCATAAATTCTGGAGTGAAAAAAAAGATGCATTTTTTAGTATTTGAAAAAGGAGAAAAACTCATACATCCTGTGACTGGAAAAGTTCTGGACATTGAAATAATTAAAAAAGGAATAGTAACTGTAAACAAGATAAAAGAGAAAATATCAGAAGCACTTATAGTATCAGAAAACACTCCAGGAATTCTTCAAACAGGAATGCTTGTTAAAAACATTACAGGCTCACCCAATACTGAAAAAAAAATAAATCTGCAGGGCCAATGGGAAAGCTATATGGATGACCCGGCCAAGAGTTTTGTTTCGGTTTCAAGTGACCAAAAGATCACCTGGATTTATTCAGTTCCGCTGGTTGAGGATGACTCAGAAGCATCAAGTGGTGTTTACTGTGTCTTTACGGATAATTACGTCTCAATGCGCAATAAGACACTAAAAATTATTATTGAATCACAATCAGCTAAACCTGTTTATTTCAGCCTGTATTCTTTTACTCCAGGTTTTAGCAAGGCGAATGATGAAGAATCTCTAGTTCCAGTTGAAACCATCCTAAGCCTTAAACCTGGCCTCCAGACTATTCGTATCAATCCTGCTACAATGAGTGTACCGCAATGGTGGCGAGAAGATTACAAGCAAACAGACATACCCTTTAATTCTAATAAAATTCACGGCTTAGAATTCTTTGCAGTTATTGACTCAAACCTGGGTGCAGTGTCTGACACCCTTATCATCCATGAAGTCCTTCTGCTTCCAGAGCAATAATATATTGTTATATTTTCCTTTCACCTCACGATCCTCTAGTTAAAGGCCACTTGCAAATTAATGATAGAAATAAGCATCAACCTTAATCCATTTCTTATTATGACTACTTTTTAATATTCTTGTTATGACGTGCCAGAATTTTCCTGATACCTTCATGTGAGAAACTAGTTTTATATTTTTCAGACAAGATACGAGAGATGTTTCTGTATGAACAACGCTGCTTCCGAAGTGCTATAATCCTTCTTATTATCTCCTGTTGTTCTTTATCCTCTTCCAGATGGCCATCCTCATTTATTTGATAGCCAAAGGCAACTGGTCCACCGAGATATCGCCCTTGTTTCCGACCAATATACTTGGCTCGCCTGATAGCTGCACCATGGCTGGTACGCTCTCTTTCAGCAAGGCTTTCCAGAAGACTGTATACCTTTCCTGAAATTCCAGTTGAAATGACCAGTTTTCTTTTTTGTGGAAGAACTATATCCCCATCCAAATCTACCAAGTGTAAAGAGATATTTCGTTTGCCGAGTGTCTGAATCAATTCCAGGCCATCCCGGGCTTTACAAAAAACATGGTCAACCCGTGACACAACGATCACATCTTCTTCCTGACAATTACTGATCAATGAAGCCGCCTGGGGGCGATGACTAAACGGTTCTCTGGCAGAACTATCTTTTTCGATAATATAGTTTTCTACAGACCACCCATGGCTCCTTCCATACTCCTCAATCATGTACTGCTGTTTATTAATTGGGATCAGAAATTTCTTTTCAGGATCTATAAAAATATAACCAAAGGCTGTCATATCAAAACCATACAAATACTTTTTGAATCAATATTCTTTTCTTCAACATTTATGTAGCATACTGCCTCAAAGATAAAAAAAACAACCTGAAAAACACTGTTTTTCAGTTAAAAACAATCATATCGGGGTTTGCAATAATTTGACTTTATTTTTTTTGGTTAAAGAAATGCCTAGATCATGTTACAATGTAATGATTTGCATTTTCCATTACTCTTAACTATTGTATATTTTGCATGATTGAAGAACATTCCCCAATAGACAAACCGTTGCTTTCTCGGAACCTGCTTCCAATTGAAGAATACCTACTCCAACTGATTTCTATCATTTACGAGCCTGTATCCATTAATTTTCTGGCTTCTTGCGTTGCCAAAGCAGACACATCCTTTCCAGATAACCACAGACCTGGAAAGGATGAAATTAATGGCACTCTTTCCAGACTAAGAGAGTTGGAATTAATTAACTCTCAAAATCAGTGCGTCCCTACCATTGTAGAGAAAATCACCAGACAATCTATTGACAATGGTCTATTCCCGACTTTATCTGCACTGGTACAGCGGGAAGCACCAATTTCTTTTTTATACGGGAAATTACCCACTCGCGGCTGGAGAGCGATGCGACAGTTTCGCATCGGTGTGTATACCTCAGATTTTGACAAGATTGATGAAGCTTATCTTTTCTTGACAGACAACTGCCAGGACCAATTTGACAAAAAACCACCACCAGTCCTCATGACCGGTGATCATTTTGATGCCACCTGGTTCAGCAGTCTGTCAGGCTCACTACAGTTTTTCCTTCTGGACAAAATCCTACGTTATTCCACCGATTATCTTCATCATTTCAAACCAGTACTTGATTACTTGGAAGATGAAGAAAAGATGACCATTTCTTCTGATGAGCTTGTACCTTTCCATCGCATGTTAGCAGGCTATTTACTCCTTCAAGGCCGCTTTGACTCCCTCAAGCAACTTCTGGAAAAACACGGTGATTCTTTCCAGGGATCTGGCTATGCTGGCGTTCTCGCCTTTATGACAGAGGATTCAAATTCAGCTATCAAACTGTTTGAAGAAGATATTGCCCAGTTGAACCACTTTTTTGGTTCTGAAGATAATTTTTTCTTCGGCATGACAGGACTTTTCTGTATTTTTGCCCTTCTTTCAAGAAACCAGGATGGTGACAGAGCAAGAGTTCAACACTACATCAACATTGCACTTACAAGATATCAAGGTAGCTCGGAAGAAACAGCATACCGATTTATTGATGCAATGGTCAGATCCTCTGAAGGCAATCTGCCTGACATGATGGTCCTTACCAAACAACTGATGGCTGATGACCGCAGCCTGACAACCCTGCTAGCTGTATTGTCTCTACATTGGCTTGGGGTTGAAATTCCTGAAAACTTTCAGAACTCTCTTATTTACCTCTATAGCCAAGGCAAGAAGAACGACTTTTTGTGGCTGGCAATGGAATCAGCTCAACTTCTTGCCGCCTTAAACGATCAAAACCATGAGTACGCGACAGCAGCTGATAATATCCGTAGCAAACTTAACTGCCAATCTATCATTAACGTTGTTATTCCCGAAGAAAACTGGAAACAAAGCCTCCAGGAATTGATCTCAATATCTAGTCGAACAAAAGAACCTGAGCGGACCACCAGAATTATCTGGTTGGTTAATTACCAAAACAGAATCATGAGTATTTCCCCCAGGGAACAGAAAAAAAAGACCTCTGGTGGATGGAGCAAAGGACGCACCATCTCATTGAATCGACTTATGGAATTTGAAGACCTTCCTTTTCTGACCAGTCAAGATAGAAGAATATGTGCTGCAATACATATAGATGAGGCCAGCCTTTCAAAAACAAATAATTGTGTGTTCGACCTGGAAACTGCTCTTGTTGCTCTCACTGGGCATCCGCTAGTATTTCTGGAAAAATCTCCATCGACTCCAGTAGAACTGGTTTCCGGTGAACCAGAGTTAATGGTTGAAAAACAAGGAGATCATCTCTTTATTCATTTCACACAAGACATAGGTGAAGGAAAAATAGCTGTCTGGCAGGAAACCCCTACGCGATACAAAATCATACAAATTGAAGAAGACCATCTACGTGTTGCCGGCATCACTGGTCGTGATGGCATCCGTATACCCATGGCAGCCAGCGGCCAGGTCCTAGATGCCATTGGCAATATTGCCTCCTTTATGACAGTCCATTCTGCCATTGATGTTGAGATACAAAATAAGGATGCAACCATAGTGGAATCTGATCCCACTATTCATATCCATATGATCCCTTATGGCAGCGGTTTCCGACTTGAAATGTTTGTTCAGCCATTTTCAAGAAGAGGACCTTTCCTCAAACCTGGTGTCGGTGTAGCAAACGTTATGGCTGAAGTTGAAGGTCAACGACTGCAGACAAAACGGGACCTGAAAATGGAGGAAACAAAGGCCAGAGAAACTGAAGAAAGTTGCCCGATCCTCGACCTGGCAATTGACCTTGAACAGGAAAATGAACGAGAATGGCACCTACTAGACCCAGAAGAATGTCTCCAAGCACTTCTTGAACTTGAAGAAATTCGCGATACAGTTATCCTGGAGTGGCCGGAAGGAGAAAAAATAGCAGTTCGCAGGAAGGCCGGCGTTAACCAGCTCAATCTTAACATTCGCACCAGTCAGCAGGACTGGTTCAGCCTTTCTGGCAACATCAAAGTTGATGAAGATGAAGTAATTGAACTCAAGGTGTTGCTTGAAAAACTAAAAAAATCCCGTTCCCGCTTCATACCCATGGGTGATGGACAATTTCTTGCACTAACCCAAGAGTTTAGAAATAGACTTGAAGAATTAATAACATATGGAGACACCAACACAACTAATGATGAAATCATTGTTCATCCACTTGCAGCTATCGCCCTTGATGATCTGACCAAGCATGCAAAAACCGATGCTGATGACGGTTGGCAAAAACAGCTAAACTCCATCGCCTTTGCTCAGGACATGGTACCTGAAGTTCCGTCAAACTTGCAGGCTGAACTCAGGGATTATCAGACAGAAGGATTCGTATGGATGTGTCGACTCGCCCATCTTGGAATAGGTGGTTGCCTGGCTGATGACATGGGACTCGGTAAAACCCTGCAGGCCATTGCCGTAATCATGTATCTCATCAAAGACAAACCTACTCTTGTAGTAGCACCGACCTCGGTTTGCATGAACTGGGAGGCTGAAATAGCTAAATTTGCACCCACTCTTACCATCCGCAGTCTCAGTGGTCCAGACCGGGAAAAAACCATTAAAAGTTTAGGGAAATTTGATATGCTGATTACCAGCTACACTCTATTGCAACAAGAGATTGAGCTGCTGTCGTCAGTCAAATGGCAAACTATCGTTCTCGATGAAGCACAGGCAATTAAGAATGCAGCTACTAAGCGGTCACGGGCAGCCATGAAACTTAATAGTGGTTTCCGTTTAATAACCACCGGAACTCCCATTGAAAATCATCTCGGCGAACTCTGGAATTTATTTCGGTTCATTAACCCCGGGTTACTTGGCTCATTTAAAAATTTTAATACCAGTTATGGTATTCCCATTGAAAAGCACCACGATCGCCAGGCGCGTTTGAAGCTAAAAAAACTCATCCGTCCCTTCATGCTGAGAAGAATAAAATCACAAGTTCTTGATGAATTACCACCTCGTACCGAGATTACCCTACGAGTTGAGATGGACCCAAGAGAACTCGAATTCTACGAAGCAATCAGGCAACAAGCCATTGAAAACATTGAAGGAAACTCTGGGAAAACCGGACACCACCTGCAAATACTTGCAGAAATCATGAAGCTAAGGCGAGCCTGTTGTAATCCCAAACTGATCGTACCTGATACAGATATTCCCTCGACCAAGCTCAAAGTCTTTGCCGATGTTGTTGAAGACTTGCTGGCCAACAGGCACAAGGCTTTGGTATTTAGTCAGTTTACCGCCCACCTTGCCCTTATCAGAGAATATCTGGATAATAAACAAATTAATTATAAGTACCTGGACGGAACCACTCCAGCAAAAGAAAGGCAACGCCAGGTTGAGTCATTTCAGGGAGGTGACGGAGATCTTTTTCTTATCAGCTTAAAAGCTGGCGGACTCGGACTTAATCTTACTGCTGCTGACTACGTTCTTCACATGGATCCCTGGTGGAACCCTGCAGTAGAGGACCAGGCAGCAGACAGGGCTCACAGGATCGGACAAACACGACCTGTTACTGTCTACAGGCTTGTCGCCGTTAATACCATTGAAGAAAAGATTGTCCGCCTGCATCAGGAAAAAAGAGATCTAGCCAACTCTCTTTTAGAGGGTTCAGATGTCAGTGCCAGAATCAGTGCAACTGAATTGCTGCAGCTGATCAAGGAAGGTTAGCACCTCCCATATTGAATTTAACAATTATCTTTATAAAACCATGAACATCCGAATCGAAACATTACAAAGTGAAGCAGGCAGACAATTAGCAGATAGCCTGCTGAATAGATTCACCAAAGCTGACAGCGATTGCCAAAAAGATGTATCTGAAATTTTAAAAAAAGTTCAGACACAGGGAGACAAAGCGGTTATCGAGTATACCCGCAAATTCGACTCCCCTGACATTAAAGCAGAAGATCTTCAGGTAACTGATGAAGAATTTTCCCAAGCAGAAAAGCTCGTTGATGATGATGTCAAAAACACACTGAAATTTGCTGCTGAAAGAATTCGCTCATTTCATGAACGGGAGATGGAAGACTCATGGTTCCTCACCCGGGAAGATGGCACAATTACCGGTAGACTTGTACGTCCAGTTGATTCGGCAGGCCTCTATGTACCGGGTGGACAGGGTGGTGCAACTCCTCTGGTTTCCTCTGTTCTCATGAATGCTATACCAGCTGCCATTGCAGGTGTTCCGCAAAAAATCATGATTACCCCTCCTGACAAGTTCGGAAAGATTAACCCTGCACTTTTAGTTGCTGCCAGAGAAACCGGCATCAGTCAGGTCTTTAAAACAGGTTCAGCCTGGGGCATAGGCGCACTGGCCTTTGGCACCGAAACTATACCTCGCGTGGATGTCATTGTTGGTCCCGGGAATCAATATGTCACAGAAGCAAAACGGCAAATCATTGGTCGAGTACGAATCGACATGATAGCAGGACCTAGTGAAGTGCTCATCATTGCAGATGATTACGCAGATCCTTCTTTTATAGCCGCCGACATGCTGGCCCAGGCTGAGCATGACCCAAATGCCATGGCACTGCTGGTCACAACGAGTGAAGACATTGCCATAAGATGTAAAGAGGAGCTGACAAAACAACTAATTCAACTCAATCGCCAGGATATTGCCCAAAAATCTCTGGAAGATCGAGGGGCAATCCTCATTACCGAGACACTGGAACAGGCGCTGGACCTGGCCAATGCCATTGCCATTGAGCACTTGGAACTTCAAGTAGAAAATCCTTGGCAGTGGCTACCAAAAATCAGGCATGCCGGAGCAATTTTTCTTGGTTCCCATACACCTGAAGCAGCAGGCGATTATGTCGCAGGACCAAATCACGTCTTACCAACAATGGGCACCGCCCGGATATCCTCAGCACTTGGAGTTGAAACTTTTTTAAAGAAAAGTTCTGTTATTTCTTATTCCAAACAGGCACTTTTTCAGGATGCTGAGCATATTCAGAGATTAGCTCAACTTGAAGGACTCACAGCTCATAGTAATTCAGTGAAAATCCGAGTGGGGAAAAACTAAAAAGAAAAATCCAGCTGACCCTGGCTATCCTGACTGACACCAACGACTATTACACCAAGACCATTGGCAAGATTAACCATGCTTTCTTTATCAAATAACAACGATTGCCCAGCCTCAACAGCAAGCACTGCGCCGTTAACTTCTGCCAGCGTTTCAACAGTTTTCATTCCGGTTGCCGGAAGATCAAAACGAAAATCCTGATTAGGCTTTTTCAGTTTAACAACAACAGCACCTGACACTGCCAACTTTCCGCCCCTGCGGATCGCGGCATCGGTGCCCTCTATTGCTTCCACAGCAAGAACACTCCGATCCCTGACAACAACACATTGACCAATATCTAGCATGCCGATCTCACTGGCTATTTTCCAACCAAAACGAATATCTTCAAGCTGTTCCTTGCTGGGTTTTTTCCTAGTCAGAAGTCCTCTGGGAAAAAGCAGGTGCTCCAAATAACATGTAGAAGCTACTACCTTAATCCCTTCATTCTCCAGACTACCGGCAACAGCTCTTAAAATGGCATCATCCTGGCGAACATCAATCTTATTCCAGAGCGTCAATCCCTTCAGATCCGGTATAACATCCTTGAAAATTCGAGTTTTGGTTATCGTACCGGCAAAGACCGTTTCCTGCACACTTTCCCGGCGAAAATGCTTTATTATCTTTCCTAATTGTCCAAGCTTAACCCAATAGGTCACATCCGCCATCTCTTCCAATTCAGGTAGAGACTCTCCATGATGCCCTATGGCTACAACTCTCCGGCCCTGTTTTCTGGCAGCATCTGCAAACAAGAGAGGAAACTGTCCGCCGCCGGCTATAACACCTATTGCTGAATTCATATATTGTTGATTACGAATAAAAAATCAGAAATGTCACGGATTAATCGCCATCTGTCCGTTTAACCACCCCACGCTTACTGGACTGAAAAAAATCTACAATGGTGACAACCTCTGGACATTCTGCCATCTCATCCATGACCTTTTCCAAAGCATCTTTCAACAGTAATTGCGGAGATCTAAAAATAATCTTAAATGCCTCTTCCAACTTAGCTATCGTTTCTCTGCTCATACCGCTGCGACGCAAACCTATTTTATTAATCCCGGCTATTCGCATCCTGTTTCTGGTTCCTGTAAGAATTACATATGGAGGAACATCAAGACTGATCCCAGACAAACCACCTACATACGAATAATCACCAATCCGACAAAACTGATGCACTCCAACAAAGCCACCAAGATTTGCATGATTGCCAATCCATACATGGCCTGCAAGTGTAGCAGCATTGGCCATAATCACATTGCTCTCCACAACACAATCATGGGCCACATGAGTATAGGACATAAACATATTGGAATTACCAATCACAGTTTGCCCTTCTCCTGCCACAGTACCTCTATGCAGAGATACGTACTCACGGATAAGATTATCATTACCAATTATTAACTGGGTTGGCTCTCCATTATAAGTAATATCCTGAGGAGGTGAACCAATAGTGGAAAATGAACCAATTTTGTTTCTTTCTCCAACGGTGGTATGGCCCGAAATAACCACATGGGCAGCAATCTCAGTTTCAGCGCCAATTTTCACATTCCCGTCAACAATAACGTAAGGTCCGACCTTGACTGTTTCATGAAGCTCAGCTCTAGGATCTATAACAGCGGTTGGATGTATGGTCATATTTTCATCCTGTAATTACCTGATCCGGCATTACCGGTGGTACTTTATATTTATAATTTGTTGAACAATTTAGATAAAATCAAACAAATGTGGCCAGTAATTCGGCCTCAGCTGCAAGCTGATCATCAACAAAAGCCTTGCCTGCCATTTTGGTCATCCTAGCCTTCTGTTTAAGGATTTCCACCTTAAAAATAATCTGATCTCCTGGACTAACAACTTTGCGAAAACGCGCTTTGTCTATCCCTGCAAAATAAACAAGCTTTTCACCGACATTTTCGGGTCTGGAAAGATACGCCAGCATACCACCGACTTGAGCCATCCCCTCTAAAATAAGCACGCCAGGCATAACAGGTTCTCCTGGAAAATGGCCCAGAAAAAAAGGCTCATTTATGGTGACATTTTTCAATCCTGTTATCGTTTTACCCAGTTGATATTCCAAAACCCGGTCAACTAAGATAAAGGGATACCGGTGAGGAAGTATATCAAGAATTCCTTTGATATCAATCCCTTCTTGCATTTGTGTCTCTTCACTCATTAATCCTGCTCCTTACTCTTTGTTGCAATCTTTCTCACTGTTATTGACAAGGCGATCAACTTCCCTGCGTAGTCTCCTCAAGTCTTTAACCATATCAGGAAGTCTTGCATATGCAGCTGTGGATTTTGCCCATTTTTTAATATCAAAAGCAGGAGCACCGCCAACAACCGCTCCTTTAGGCTGATTATTGTGAACTCCACTGAGTGCAGCTACCTTAACTCCATCACCAAGATGTAAATGTCCAGCTACAGCAGTCGCTCCCCCCAGTATTACATAATTCCCTAAAGTGGTTGAGCCGGCAATCCCAACCTGACTGACTAAAATAGAACCTGAGCCAACAACTACATTATGTGCAATCTGCACCAAATTATCTATCTTTACACCACTTTGAATCCAGGTAGTGCCAAAAGTTGCTCTATCAACACAGCTATTCGCTCCTATTTCAACATCATCATCAATCCTGACATTTCCAACTTGTGGCCGTTTCACATGAACTCCCACAGCTGGATCTGTGGCATAACCAAATCCATCACTGCCGATGACAGTACCGCTATGAATAATAACTCTTTTACCAATAAGGGTTTTGCTGGCTATGCTTACATTGGCATGAAGTACCGTGTCATTACCAATTACGCTATCATCTCCTATCACAACTCCAGGGTGCAGTATTACCCGTTTACCAATCCTGACCCTGTCGCCTACACAGACCATGGGATTGATTGTAACTTCACTGGAAATTTCGCAATCTTCTCCCACATATGCCTTGCTGCTTATTCCTTTGGCCTCAAATACACTATCAAGAAAATAATTATGAATAATTGCAGCAGCAACTTCAGGATGTTGCACCCGGATAAGAGGTATACTCAGCTCCACCTCTACACTTTTGTGAATGATACATGCTCCACATTTTGCGTCTTGGAGCTTCTCAATCATTTTTGCCTGAGAAATAAACGCAATCTCATCCTTTCCGGATAACTCCAGACTATTCAGTCCCCGGAGTACCAAATCTGCATCACCAACAACTTCACCGTCAACCAGTACAGCCAGTTCTTTTACTGTAAAAGTATTCATAACAACTCCTGCAGATTTGACCTTAAATCAGTCTGAGCCCCTTTTTTGCCAAAAGGATACACTTAAAAATAAGATGAATTATTATTATTTATCGCAAAACTACTTCATTTCTAATTTTTAACCGATCGAACATAGCTCATTTATATATCAGGGTCCACTCAAAAATAACAATGCTCTAAACTGTATTTTCACACCTTATTCTACACAAAAAATATTGATCTCTATAACAATTACAAACAACGAAAAAATTGCTCCCGTCTTTTCAAGTATAAAGTAAAACCGACTGGCGCAAACAATCAAATTCCTGTAACTCCTCAGCCCAACCTTTCTCCAGTTCCAAGATATCTGCTCCCTGTTCCAGAGCCACACGAACCTTTGGATCACCGAGTATCAAATCCATTGGTAAACGCTGATATTCATATTCGTACGGTGGTTCTTTATAAGCAAAGGTATCAGGGTAATGGCTCATCATAAACTGCAGCAAGATCAAACTGGTCCGATAGGGTCTGAAGTGCTTTGCATCTGTAACGTGAATTTGAATACCATAACATGAGTTCCCTGCCCACTTTCCAAAACATGGCTCAAACACCAAAGGTCGCAGAAAACAGCCTGGCATCTTGGCAGTATCAACAAACTCTTCAATATCTTTATGTCTCAAAAATGGTGCCCCAAAAATTTCAAATGGCATGGTAGTGCCCCGCCCTTCGGACACATTAGTCCCTTCCCAAATAACTTGACCGGGATAAACTAATGCTGTAGTGGCATTGGGCATATTCGGTGAAGGGAAAACCCATGGAAACCCGGTATCTTGAGATAACATCTCTCGCTTCCATCCCAGGACAGGAACAACCTCCAGATCGGCATGAATATTCATTTCCCTGTTACACATAAGAGCCAATTCCCCTATTGTCAAACCATGACGCATGGGAATCCCAAATAAACCGACAAAGGAAGAGCACTCCTGTTTCAGAACATTCCCCTCTACCAGGCTACCTCCAATAGGATTGGGTCTATCAAGGATTATTACTTTTTTGCCTGTTTGCGCTGCTTTTTCAAGGCAATAAACAACTGTCCAGATAAATGTATACACCCGGGTTCCCACATCAATTAGATCAATGAGCAATACATCAAAATAATCAAACTGCTTGAGAGTGGGTTTCCGATTTTCACTATAAAGAGAAAAGACAGGTACACCTGTTTTGGTATCACTGATATGACCTGACTCTATCATATTATCCTGCTTCTCACTGAAAAACCCATGCTGCGGAGAAAAAAGACAGCTCAGACTTTCAGGAAACAGTTCATCTAACAAATCCCTGGTATGGCGAAAATAACGATCAGTTGAAGCCTGATTACACAACAAAGCCAACCGCTTATTTTTTAATAAAGCAGGTGGATGTTGACATAGTTGTTCAATACCTATCTGAATCACAACAAATGGACCTTTTTTACTGATGGATGAGATTATTATTCGACAGTAACGCTCTTAGCTAAATTACGGGGCTGATCGACATCACAACCTCGACGATTTGCTATTTCGTAGGCAAGTAACTGCGCGGGAATTGTATACAATAAAGGATTTAAATCTTCTTGGACTTCAGGAAGATAAAGGACATCATCGGTAAGGGTTTGCAAGTGCCTGTCTCCCTTTGTGCCAATAAGCACAAGCCTGCCAAGACGCGCTTTAATTTCCTCGATATTGGAAATAGTTTTCTGATAAACCGAATCCTTTGGTGCCAGTGCCAGCACCGGCATATCTTTGTCTATTAAAGCAATCGGACCATGTTTAAGTTCTCCTGCTGCGTAACCTTCAGCATGAATATAGGAGATCTCTTTAAGCTTCAGTGCTCCCTCCAATGCAATAGGATAATTCAACCCTCTACCCACGAATAAAAAATCCCGACTGTCATAATAACTCTCTATCAACTGCTGTATTTTGCTCCTTAATGGAGAGAGTTCTGTTTCAATAATATTTGCAATATCAATTAACCCCTGCCCCATTTGCTTTAACTGGGTGCTGGAAAGTGTTCCTCTTTCTTTCCCCAAATAAAGCGTTAACAAATACAGAGCCGAAAGCTGCGAGGTAAAAGCTTTAGTTGAAGCAACCCCGATTTCCGGACCGGCATGAGTATACACAACTCCATCAGCCTCTCTGGTCATGGTTGAACCGACAACGTTACAGATTGTTACAACTTTGGAGCCCAATTCCGATGCCAACCTGATACCAGCAAGCGTATCAGCTGTTTCACCGGACTGAGAAATGGAAACAGTAAGTACTGTATCATTGAGCAGTAGCCTCCTATAACGGAACTCAGAAGCAATATCCACTTCAACAGGTATACCGACCCATTTTTCAATCCAGTATTTTGCCACCAGTGCTGCATGCCAGGAAGTACCACAGGCAACCAGCGCAATTCTAGAAATATTCCTGATAGAAGCAGTGTCCATACCAATTTCCGGTAAATCAACAACACCGGTATCAGGTATAACTCTACCACTCACTGTATTCAAAATAGCCTGTGGCTGCTCAAAAATCTCCTTAAGCATAAAATGCTTATACCCCGCTTTTTCTGCCATTGCTGCGTTCCAATCTATGACAGTGATACTCTTCTCTAGAACCTTGCCATCATCCAGGCTTGTTACCTCGTAACAACCAGGTTTCAAGACTGCCAGCTCTTTATCATCTAGAAATACAACCTTTCTGGTATATGACAATAAAGCAGGAATATCTGAGGCAATATAGCTAGATTCATCATCTATACCCAAAACCAAAGGACTCTGATTCCGTGCTGCAACAAGCATATCCGGCTCTCCAGACCAGAGAACTCCAAGGGCATACGACCCCTCAACTCTGCCCAACGCATTTCTCACAGCAGCCACCAAATCATCATCAAGATATTTTTCAATAAGATGGGCAAGCACTTCCGTATCTGTCTCAGACAAAAAGTTGTGGCCTTCTGCCTGTAATTCTTTTTTTAATGTCCCGTAATTCTCGATAATACCATTATGGACAACAACAAGTTCGCCACTACAATCGCTATGAGGGTGGGCATTGTCTTTAGTGGGAGCTCCATGAGTTGCCCAACGTGTATGACCTAGCCCTATACGGGAAGCCACTCCGATATAGTCATCCACAGCTTCCTCAAGATTAATCAACTTTCCTTCAGCCCTATGTTTCATGAGCTTGCCGTCCTGAAAATACACTAGCCCTGCAGAGTCATACCCTCTGTATTCAAGGCGACGTAGCCCTTCAAGCAAAACTGGCACGACCCTCCTGACCCCTGTATACCCTACGATTCCACACATTTTCAGCACCTTTAAAAAAAATAAAACTAGATCTATAAAAAAAAATTATCTATTATCTGAATAAAATTGCCTACTCTATCATGATAAAACCAGAAGAACATTAAAAACATCTCTTTAAGAGTAGTGAAAAAAAAGTTTGCATGGCGGTAAAAAAAATGTACTCTTAAGAAAATTCATCACTACAAGGATATTATATATATGAACAATAGAGACAGACTTAAAGAAATTCTACTTGAAAAATCATACCGGGAAGGAACTTTCACTCTTACTTCCGGTAAGACTTCAGACTTTTATATAGATGGAAAACAAACAACTCTGATGGCCGAAGGTTCCTACCTTTGCGGCCAACTGCTTTATGAACTTATCACACAATCTGAAAAAACCATTGCCAGCGTTGGCGGCATGACCCTTGGAGCCGATCCACTTGTCACTGCTGTTTCCCTGGTCAGCTTCCTTGAAAAATCGCCAATCCCTGCGTTTATCGTACGAAAGGAAGCCAAAGGACATGGTACAGGAAATTACATTGAAGGTAAAAACAACCTGACTCCCGGAAGCTATGTTGCACTTGTGGAAGATGTTGTAACTACCGGTGGCACTCTGATTAAAGTCATTGAGCGGGTTGAAAACGAAGGATTCAAAGTCGGCTTGGTTGCCACAGTTGTAGACCGACAGGAAGGTGGCGCAGAAATCCTTAAAGATCATGGCTATCCTCTCAAAGCTATCTTCACCAGAGAACAACTTGTGTCGTCATGATGCCGGAAAAACCAGAGACTGATACCTGTGAAATGTAATAATTGTAAAAAAAAGCTCGAAGTCGTCAGACGTTGTCGACAGGTACGCTTAAAATGCGCCGGCTGTGGAAAAGAATACCAGATTCACGAAGTAGCCTCCCAGCTGGACGCAGAAACTGAGGCCCTCCTTGAACGTTATCCCTGCATCATTTACGACTGATTGGCTATGAATGTTGTAAGATGTTTTGTCAGACCTGACAACACAACAACCATTATCTGCCCTGCATGCAATGAACCTAAAACAATTTCGGTTGCAGCATACAAGCATAAAAAGCATTCCATCAAGGTACGTTGTAAATGCAAAGAGATATTTACAATCCAGCTTGACTTTCGCAGTGTTTATAGAAAACCAACCAATCTGCCGGGTAAATATACAAACCTTACCTCTCAGGATAAAGAAAGTTTTGATGTTATTGTGACAAACATCTCAAAGGGTGGCATGGGATTTATAGCTCCACTTCCAAAATACCTGCAACCAGGCCACAAGCTTTCCATTGAATTTCAACTCAGTGATAAAAAGAAAACCCGCCTGATCAAAACGGTTGTAGTAAAAAATGTTAAAGAAAACCATATAGGTTGCGAATTTGAAGGAAACCAAGCTTTTGAGAAAGCCCTTGGTTTTTTCCTTCAACGATAACTTTTCCCGCAAACAACACCATAAACGAATAACCCATTTACGATTAGAACTTACTTGTCATTTTCAGTTTTCAAATTCCCCAAGCACCCTTTGCAATAAACTCTCGGCCTGTGAGAAAAATGGCCCCAGAGTCTTCACATCAAGAGCGGAAACTCTAATGCCACCCATTTTTTCCACCTGAGCAACAACTCTTTCATCCACCCGGTCAATCTTATTAAAAACTCGCAGACAGGGAATAGAAGTCAGATCAAGTTCTATTAACAGATTTTCCACCACCTCCATTTGCTCTTGAAAAGCTGGATTTGAAACATCGATAACATGAACCAGCAAATCAGCCTCATACAACTCTTCCAAGGTTGACTCAAAGGCTTTCAACAATTCTGCCGGCAGGCTACGGATAAAACCAACGGTGTCAGTTACAATCACTTCCATATCTCTGGGAAAACGCAACCTCCTACTGGTGGGATCAAGTGTGGCAAACAGAAGATCCTCCGCCAAAATATTGCTACCTGTGAGCGTATTTAACAGTGTTGATTTACCAGCATTTGTATACCCTACCAGAGAAATCACCGGCACATCTCTTTTCCGCCGCCTGGCTCGACGATGATAACGCTCTTTGCCTACAGACTTTAAATCTCTGGTCAGCCTGGCAATCCTGTCATTTATCCTGCGCCTGTCAATCTCCAACCGGGTTTCACCAGGACCACGGGCACCAATCCCACCTGTAAGTCTTGATAAAGCATCATCTCTACTAGAAAGCCTTGGTAACATATATTTCAACTGTGCCATCTCTATTTGAAGCTTACCTTCCCTACTCAAGGCTCGGCTGGCAAAAATATCCAGTATCAACTGAGTTCTGTCAATCACTCGCAGATCTGTATGATCTGTTACTGAACGAATTTGCGATGGACTAAGCTCCTGGTCAAACAATAACAAATTTACACCCAAACGCAGACTCTGCAGCATAATCTCCATCAATTTGCCGCGACCGATAATAAAACGGGGATGAATTTTCTTACGGCGCTGAATGATGGTATCAAGAACATGCACATCAGCAGAACGAGCCAATTCACCAAGTTCAAGCAAGGACTCTTCTGCTGTGATCTTAGACCCGGTTGTAACACTGATCAACATAGCCCTGTCGCGACCAGAATCAACCTCACGTATAGGCCGTGACCGTACAAATTCACTTTCCAGTGCTTCAATAATATCCAGGCATGATTGCTCTTGATTAACAGGATGAACAGAATCTAACAATGCCCAGCCTTTCTCATCCTGGAAATCAGGAACCAGATGTGCGGTATGGAGTACAAGCGGCTGATTTACACTGACACTCAAGACTGACATCAAATCAAACCTGAGACAAATCATATCCATAACATCTTCATCATTAATCCCTGAAGAACCCAGACGAGTATGAATACAACGTAAACCCCGCAACCTACCGCCAGCAGTTCTGACATTTGTTAAAGCAGGAATAACAATCCGATCATAATCTCCGACAATGACTGTTTCTATACTCCCTGAACGATGAATTAACAGTCCAATCTGTCGATTGAACTCCAGAGAAAGTTCAGAAAGCACTCTTGCTAAATCGTGACTGATGACTTCATCTACAGGCACTCTTTTTCTGACAAGACGCTCCAATGCTCTTACCTGCCTGGTCTTTAGCCCCGAAGTATGTCCGACTACATTAGTAATAATGATTCTCCATCTACTTTAATTTTCAAGTTGGCGGATCATATTCTGATCCCTGCCACAAACAAAACATGAATACTCTTTATTCTTTCATCAGGTAAAAAATTACTTTCCATAAAATAGCGCCAGAGAACCCCGGCATTTTGCTTCCAAACAGGGGACAAAATATATTTTTTTTGCCCATTGACACTTTTTGTGCACGATAAATTCAGAACTCTTTACCCAAACGGCTAGCTACAAGTAGATTTTATCAGTTATTACAGATCGATACCTAGTTTTTACGTTTTATAGGTATAGAAATAGAAAGTGACACCTTCTGAAAACGTT
>PJEL010000402.1_pt1 | contig 51339 bp, 78 predicted proteins | sample 1853271 | NCBI WGS metagenome assembly PJEL01 (sample SAMN08108733, study PRJNA415343) | Invertebrate metagenome, whole genome shotgun sequencing project. | host: Globobulimina | place: Sweden: Gullmar Fjord | collected 2015-08
GCGTTATCGCACCCATAAAAACACCGCGCCACTGAGGGCCGCGGAGTGAGCCCTGTGCCACTGAGGGCCACCGAGCAATGGGTACTTCAGCTGCGCCTGCCCCTAGAGGACTCCTCGCGGGAACGCTTGGGCGAAGGGTCGCCACGTCTGCGTGCGCTCTCCTCGCGGTCCTGGCACCTTCGGGCAGCATATTCTGCCGCCCTAGGGTTGCGCTCTGCGGTGTCCTCCTCTCTAGGCTCACGAGAACTAGCGGGACGCCTGTACACGTCTTCCCTACTGCTACGGCTCCTGTCCAAATTCTCAGTCCCTCCGAAACTGCTCGCCGTCAGTAGATGCCCGTGTCTGTTCGGCGTGTGGCCATAGCTGTACGCCAATGACTGTCTGTGTCTGAGCGTATCCGTATGTGTCTGTTAGTACTGCCTTGCTGGCTTGACTACAGTGTGTGGGGAATGGGGCAGTGTGAAGCGTGTTGTGTAGTGAGGTATTCTCTACAGATAAAAAGGCCTATCAACGTTTCCTCTTGAGTGCGTAGCGCATGGCCTTCCTCCACTCCATCTTAGGATCCATCTGCCTCAATAGCTTTTCGTTAGATGGCTTCATCCAACGTGTGCGCTTGATGCGTGTCTTGTGCTTGTTGAACGTCCTTAGTGTGACTAGCTGTCGTGTCGTGGATGTAGCCTGTTTACGCATGAGGCCGCTCGCTCCAGCCCGTCTAGAGTTGCGCCGCTGTGCACGTAGGGATATCCCTTTCTTGCTGCTCATCCTCTTGCGAGCTCCCTTTATCTTCTTGCCTGATGTGTACAGCCCTGATTGCAGGCCGTGCTTCTTGTATCCGCTGATAATGAATGGATCCTTGTAGTTCTCACGATGTATCATCTCGAGGAAAACGTGAACTCTGTGAGCCCTGTTCTTTTCGCCTCTTACTTTTATGTCGTCTGGATCTAGAAACGTGCCCCTGAATCTGGCCTTGCGTTTTATCTTGCCCTTGCGGCCTATCCTGGCGTCCTTCGTTGCCGGCTGCCTGTTGTTCATCGTTCGGCTGCCAAGTCCCTCTTGCTGGCGTAGTGCGTCATAGCGGGCCATGCCCTTGGGGATTTGTCCGGCCGTGGCTACTTCGTGTTTACGTGTGGCCTTCGTTACTCTCATTGTAGTGCGTAGGATATTTCTGTTTCGGACTGTCATAACGCGGGGAATGCCGTAGTTGATATAGAGGTCTCTGGCCTTGAATGCCATGTTGTTAATGAACATACGCCGAGCGGCCGCCATCTGCCCGCGCAACTTCTTGAGCGTGCTCCGCCTGTATCTCTTTAGTTCTCTCGTGTTGATTGTGAGGAATTGATCGGCCATCTCTAAAGCATAGCGACTGTGAATTAAAAGTCAAAGCCGCCCATGCCCATGGCAGGCGAGCAGGGACGGCACAAAGAGAAAGAAGTCATCGAAATGACGTCTACGATTATGATGGATAGGGAAGGGAAGTCAAGAAAACTAGATTGGGGAATAGTCTTCAACGCTGTGCTGTGAATCTTCAATTGCGGCCTGAATGTTCTCGGCCGTCTGCTCCACAGTATCGGCCAGTCTGAATTCTATTTTTAGATTGCCCACAACTATGTATCCGAATACTAGATCATCATTCCAGGGGCCAGCAAATTTAACAGGGGGCCCAATGCTGTAAGTCTTGGCACTCATTTCGGCTCCTTGGCTACATCTCCGCAAATCGGAACATTCATAGTGGCGTCGAATCCTATGCCGTCTGAATGCAGTTCTACTTTCACGTCGCCTGGATCCATGAGCTTGCGCGGGATTCCCCGGCTTTCCATCGCAAGTATAATGGCCTCATAGAACACATTGCTGCACTCCTTGAATTGGCTTCTTAAAAGCGCGAGGTTTTCTCTCTCATATTTCATACAAACAGGCACGCCGATTTGAGCGCATGAGAATGGCTTTTCACTCATTGAAAACAACTCCCAATATCAGGACACGCTTTTCCCGTTTCTGCCTTCACGTACTGATTAAGGAGACACTGATAGTCAAGCGCCTCGTACACGTTCCAGTTATTATCACAGGCCGTCATACATTGAGCTGTATCGTATGCCCCTTGTATTGGCCCCCAGAAATCCGGGTTGTCTTCCATACACTCCGCGCCGGCAATGGATTGGATGGCGCACACTGCCCCGCATAGTTGGGCTGGCTCGTAATCCAGGGATTGAAGAGTCTTACAGCCATGTAAACACAGTATGAGAATTACTCCCGCTGCTATCGTCCCGATAATACAAATCGGCCAGCGAAGTTCTATTGATTCGGGCGCTTCTTTTATTTTTTTCATCTCAAATACCTTTCGTAAAAATACAACAGTGAATAGGCTATCACACAAACGAGAAAAACTCTCGCGGGCTCTATCCATTCAGTTTGCAAATCGGCGCGGGCCTGTCCGCTGCCTCCCATCTCTTTTCTATGGCCTGGACTGCGGCCTCTAACCTTGCGTAGCATTCATCTAGTCTTTGAGATGCCCTGGCGACTTCGGAAAGTATTGCCTCTTGCCTGATGTCGCCGGCGTGGATTGTATTCCAGTATCCCCTGATTAACGCTATCATCTTCGGCACTTTAGCAGAGTTACGATCCAATCCTGTTTTTCCTCGATAGCTTCCAATCTGGCGATGATTGCCGACTGATCGATCTTTGCCGCGTCTTCTACGCTTATCCAGTGCCCGTTGCCATTAGGCGTGGCCAGCATCATGACGGATTCTCCACAGCGATGGCAGTGTGCTGTGATTTCCATTCTAGCAGGGCGTTCCATTCTATGATCCTTTCTCATCTACTGGAAATTCATCCATGTCAAACGTGATTTCGCCTGTCACGACTTGGGGCGGATTCCAGTAGTAATCAAAGCCTCCGCTGTCGCCCAGATTCCATTGATCTCCGAATCTTACGTTTTCTTTGCCTAGCGTTGCCGCAATGTATTCTTTGTGGGCCTCAATATCCTTCGCACATCGCTCGTATTTCTCCTGGAGTGTTAAGCCCTTGCGCCCCCATGAAAAGAAGTCCTCAGATCTCATGGGGGAGGTAAAGACACGGATACTTTTGCTATCGCCGCTCATTTGGGTTTACCTAGTGTTATTAGTTCACCCAAGTATTCTACGCACAATTCTATCTTGGATTCCATGGATGTTTTCTTAACATCGTGCAGCTTGTACGAAACACATTTTTCCTCGCCGTCAATCAGGGCCTTCCCCGTTATTGTGGCCGGGCCGTTGCCCAGAGTTTTCTTTAGGTGCTCGAAGTCGCCGGGCTCTGCCTCGATTGTCTGCCATTGTTTCATCTCTTGAACCTCCAATATCTTTGGAGTGTCACGCCTCCCAAGCAATAAACAGTTTCTTGCCTTGCATCCTTGGGAATTTCCTTTTGGGCCCCGTAGTTAATTGCCTCTACACAGAGATAGCTCGTATCTGTTGGACTCTTGACGAATGCCAGGGCCGCTCTCCTGCACGAAAGCCATTTGTCCTTGTACCTGGCCCACCTTAGAACTCTAGGCCACCCATGGGGCTTCTCCGGGCCGTCCATGTGAAGTATCCAGGGTTTGAGTAATTGTCTGTCTTTGACCTTCCAGAATGAATTGAATTTTAGTGTCTGCTCCTCAAGTGTTCGGCCTGCTCGTTCAGCGTTGCGCCTGTTAACTTCCCACATTAGCTGACATTCTTCGACTGTGGCCTCATCCTGCATTCCTATCTCTGCTACGCAGGTACGTGCTAAAAGGAGGGCCAATACTATTTCTGCTACTGTCATGTCTTACCTTTCGTTTGCCGTTTCCGGGCTGTATTTTACTCTATCCGTGTTGAGCTACAAACTTTTGCAGTGAGCTGCTCTGTGAACTCTCTGTATGGCTCGCCCAAGTTGTTGTTGTAAAAGTTATCCATCTCATCCTGAATTATCATCGTGTGCGGTGGAGTTATGAACTTCTTTCGGCTGACGTTAGTTGAAACACCGATAGGATGTTTTCCGATGTCTCAGTCCAGCAGTACTGGGTGCCTTTGAGTGCTGCGTTCTTATTCACCTTTTATCTCCACAACCCTATTCCGAGGGTCAAACCCACGAACCATTTCGCGAATCACTGGCGTTGTGTGCTTGTCCAGCTTGCATATCATGGAGATGAAAGGTTGAGACATGGCGTATTCTAGCCGGGCCTCTGCGAGCTCTGCGCGTTGTTCCAACTCCATAACAGTAACTCTCAGGTTTGCCGTTGCTTGCTCCGAGTCTACGAGTTGGTTTCCCAGGCTGTGCTCTGCGATGGTGGGCCTGGCCGCTGCCTCCTCCCAGTCTCTGTGTTTCCGGGTTAGCTTTGCTTGCAGTTCCCTAATTTTCTTTTCGCTCTCATCCAAATCATCGTTCAGCCCCTTGATGTCGTCGGCGCTGTCTTGGCATTTCATACACGTCATGGCTATACCCTCCCTGGAATATCGCTAAAGCCCGGAGGTGCAAGCTCGATTGCCCGTATGAATTCTCCACATACCCCGTTTAAAGCATGTTTGATGGTGGCCGTTGGGTAGCGTAGGCAACTGCCCAGAGTATCGGAGCCGTCGGATAACAGGAAGTAAAAGCACTTGCCACACCTTTCGGGTGTATCGTTGATGTAGATTGGGGGGTACTTGGGCTCTTCTGGTTTCTTTATGGCCTGGCCGGGTACCTGGCTAGGTTTGAGCTTTTGAGCTTCAACGGGTTTCTCTTTTGCCGCCTCTTGCTTGACGGGTTTCTTTTTGTTTCTGTCTTTTTTATTTGGTTTGGCCATCTTCGTCAGTCCTTTCTTCTCGATGAAATTTATAGGCACAGGTCCAGCATATGGCGTAAATACTTAGGAGCCTGCGATTGCCGCCGCAATAATGGCAAATCTCTTGGTCCACTACGAAATACGGGTAGCAGTTCCGTCCATCTATCCGCCTAGCGGGGAATTTAGGCTGTGGCTCTGGCTTGTCGGTCTTTACAACCTTGATGGATATTATCTGCTCAAAAGGGGGCATTACCAAATCACCCTAACCAGTATGTCTAATACCATGAGGATGAAAAGGAGAACGATGCCGGCCGAGAGTGCCCCTCGATCCTTTTTCTGCCTGGCCGCTATCATCATGGTCCAGGAGGAAAGGCTAACACCGGGGTCTCCAGGGTATTCACACTTTGTAAAATCGTGGAACTCTTTGATTTCAGCGTCAGTGACCACAAGGGCCTCCTGGGCCGCTACGTACTGAGAGGTTTTCTCTTTTCCCATTTCGTTTAGGTTGGTCATACCTTGGCTACCTCCGTGAGTGCTTCTTGTATCCATTCATACGAAAATTTGCCATTCATCATGGACAGCTTGCCCGCAAGATACGTCATTGCCTTGGTTGCGAGGAGTTCAGCGGCTTTCAATTCTTCTCTCTCATTCAACGCAGCGGCCACCAGCTCGGCCTCCTCTTTTTCAAAGCATTCGCACACTGCCTCATAGTGCTTACCCTTGGAACACTCGTAATGTTTGCCTCCTATCATTTCAGGCTTGGAGCCATCCATGACTGTGTACAAGAAACAGCAGTGTCCAGATTTGCTACGTTCTAAAATTAAATATCTATCGGTCATCTCTCCCACTCAATCCTTTCTCTTTTTAGTTTGTCTAGCGCCGTTTCTTCTATCTGCCTTATGCGCTCGCGGGATAACCCCCAGATGTCGCCAATCTCTTCGAGGGTTAGGTGTTTCTTTGCTTCGATTATGTCCAGAACACAGGATTGCTCTGCCGGCATCCTCCACGGTTCCTGTGTGCCGAACAGGAAGACAATTGACCCCGAGTCTGTGATGCGCAGAAACATCGAATGAACACAGCCTACGAAGGGGCACGGTCGTTCTATGCGGGCACACTGATAGCGATACATTGGGGCCTCTCGTTTTACTGCTCTCTGGCTGTACTTTGGAAAGTCTCTGATGGATACGGTCTGCTTTTGCCTTTTTGCCATTGAGGTGGTGCCGTGGTCCTTTCATTAGACTGTAATATTCTACTCTGGTTTAACGTCGGTGTCAGTATCGGTATCGGTTTTGATTCCAAATCTTTCGTTAAGCGCGACCTTGTCAGCGTTGCACGGAACATCAGCACGGCTGTTCAAGCGGTAACACTGACTAGGCTGGCTCTGTAGAGGGTTCTCTCTCATGTGCTGTGTGCCCGTGTGAAAGATGAGTTTGTCATCTTCGGTCATTGCTACATAGATTATCCGCTTGCTTCCTACGCAATCACGACATCGCTCGGGGTCAAACCCTCCAGGTCTGGGCCACTGAACCTCGGGGTCGTTCTTAAAACACCGACAACACCAAGACTCTCCCGCTATGCCGTTGACTGCATAGTATTTATGGCCGAGTAGTTCACAAAGAATCACAGTGACTCCTTCTCGGTATCGGTGTCCATCAGCCCGTGGAGTGCTCCAAAGAGCTCCGTTTGATCTTTCCGGTAGATTTTACCCCGTCCACCGCAGGGGATTAGTTGGGCCATGTTGTCATCGTTGATATATCCGTTCTCGCACAGCCTCATTCGGCCATCGTAAATTCTGAAGTTCCTGCCGGTGAAATGGATGTTGTAGACATGGCTGTTGATTTTGATTTTCTTTTTATCCATGGGTGACTACTCCTCGTTGGTGTCGGTGTTATCGCCGATGTCAATACTGGGATATTGGTCGATTATTATGTCGTTGCTCACATCTATGCATTCGTTGCAAATGGATGCCAAGGGCCCAACAATCAGGCAAACGACTTCCTTCTTGGACTTGTAACAAAAACAACACATCAGCGTAATGGCATTACCCTTTGGCATCATCTGACCCTTTCTCATTGGTATCAGTGTCGGTGTCCATTTCGAGCTCTGTCTGCAGTGCAGCCCAAACAGGGGCCAGGCTTTTCTCCTTTGACTCCTTGTCGGCGCGCATCGGCATAACAACGGCCAGGACGTTCTCGCCATCACATGCTGACAGCATCCCGTTCGTCTTGTCGCTGAGCGTGTGGTAACTGCCAAGGTCTTCAACTATGTTGATGTAATCCGGCCTGAACGCCATGGTACCGGCCTCTCCCGCATCTTCGAGCTTCCAGGAGACAATTCGAGCGCCAGAGATTGAAACATCAGTGATTGTGGCGGGGATACTACCCTCTGTCATTATCACATCCATACTGGGCAATTCGGCCTGGAGGATAGGTCGCTTACCTGCTTCTTTTTTAAAGCTCATTCCCTGCTCGATAAGGAATTGGTACGGCTCAGTAAAGCAGAAGTGAGAGATACAGGCATTCAAGGCAATTGCCCAATGTCCGTTAGATACCCTGGTGCCATCAAATATCAGTTTGTCATCCTTGGTTATTTTGATTTTCTTCATAGCGTGTATCCCTCTTGTTTGAGGATCCATGCCAGAACAGCAGATCCACACTGGTTCCAACTTAGGCCACCCTTAACACCTTTAAATCTAGTAAATACCTGCTCTCCCTGTGAAGGAGTAACATCTAGAACGCCCTGGATGAATTGCATCATATTCCAGTTGGCGGGCATTTCGACGTCCTTGAGTTCTTTCTTTACCCATTTCCCCTTTGGTGGTTGGGGGCACTCACTAAGGAGTGTGCGGAAATCTTCTATTGGATCACCCGTGTAGACTCCCTCTGTCGGGCCACCTTGTTGTGGCTCTGAAATCTGATCCGACGAGATAGGAATTCCCTTGTCTTTCCATTCTGGTGGTTCGGAAAGTTTTTCTCCGGGTTCCAATTCCCTTATCTCAATATCGCCAGACATGGTTATGCCAGTATCCGAGAGTAGCTGATTATATTTCCTTTGCAGCTTGTCCCGCAGGGTTTTCATATCGTCATACATGACTTGCCACTCCTCACGCTTGACCAGGTTGTTTTGGTTCATTGTATCTAGTCGTTCGTTGTTAGCCTGGAGCGATTCAATTTGTTCAACAAGCTGCTCCCTGGCCGACATAGCTACCTGTGCGGCATTTTCAGCATCCTCGCATCGCTCCCAGAATGTGGATTTTCGATTATCGCTGGGCGCGGTACCCAATATTCTACGAAGTCGAAGATATGCATTCGAAACTTCTTTTTCAGCGCTTAGGTTCTCCTCGGTGGATTTCTTGTATCGTTCGACATCAGCCAGGGTCTCGTGGAATTTCTCTTTGCTAGTCTCTCGGTAATCTCTGAACGCATCGCGGGTGCTGCTGTATTTACCCCGCCATTTCTCGATCTGCTCCAGGCCTTCGCCCTTTCGATCCATTGCTTGTTTTAGTTCTTCGAGAAGTTGTCCGTTGCGGATGGTAAGGCCGTCTATTAGTCTAATGACTACCTGTTCGGGATAGGAGTTCTTGCCACAGTATTTACACTCTATAACGGTCTCTTCGTTCTTTTTGAGAAGCTCAGGTCTAGCTGTGAAATCAAAACAGGCACTAATGGGTTTGTATGTGGCTTCGCATTTATTCCCGTTGATCTCTCTCGTGCAGTTGTCACACATATTCTTAATTTCCATAAAATCCTCCAATACCCCCACGGTTGGTCCGACAGAGGCTCCTTTTTGTACGATTATTTTTCCGACACCGGCCTCCATATGGCGATTGACATCATCGTGGTAGTCCCACGGATGCAGTGGCCGCCATTCTTTGGCCCGTTCCGACACTGCCATCTTCTTGACCATCCTAGTACACCGCCTGGTGGTTCAGTAGATCCCAGGCCTTCCATAGAGCACTCCCGCATTTGTCATGGCCGCCATCTGTCCATAAGAATTTAGCGTCTCTCTCATTGGTCATGAATCCGCATTCGACGAGAACAGCCGGGCACTTGACTTTTTTAATAACCTTGAAGCTTTTCTGTTTGATGCCTCGGTCTCTCAATGGAGTCTGGAATCGCATCTGCTTGTTTATCAGCTTGGCCAGGAGTTGGGATGTATCACTTGGGTTCTTGGTGGTGAATACGGTGTGTCCATTGGCCTGGGTCCATTGCCGGCCGTCCCCTTGGGCGTTGGCGTGTACTTCAATCAGAACAACATCGTCTTTCAGCTTGGTTTCTACGTGGTCCACGATCTTGTTGATAAACAAGATACGGTCATCCAGGGTAAGGGGAAAAGCGCCGGGATTCAAAAAGAGACAATCAGGTTCACAGTCGGCGGCGTAGTCACACACTCGGCGATTAAATGCCCCCTCGTTGAACAGGGGGCCACGTTTGCCGGCTGTCCAGTATCGGTCCCATGTTTCGCCGGAGTGTCCAGCTAGGTAGATTGCTTTAGTCATTTGTCTTTCGATGTCCTTTCTCTTTGTTTAGATCGAGTTATTTCAACCAGATTTGCATGTAAACTGCCATTTCATTCCAAATCTGGCACATTGGGCACTGGCGAGGGTCCACTGGGCCCCGACCGTCTCATGTGCAGTGTTTCTTTACTTCTCGCCCTAGTTTCTCAAGAGCCTTCTCGGCTACTTCAGATTGGGCTTTTCTTTGGTTAACCACTGGGGGCCTCCTCCCATGTTTTCCCCGAAAGGGTATGCTCTCCGTCCGAATCCTTTTTAAAGAAGAAGGGAACTTCAGCCGCTTGACATTGATTTCTTATTCTCATGGCCCATTCGTTATCCATAAATCGTTTGCCGGGGCCTGTCTCAGCGCCGACGATTACCTGGTCAAGGTCCATCTGGCCAATACACTTGCCCACGGTACCAGGACAATACGCCTCTTGGTGTTCGTTACACTGCTTGTCACAATCGGTTGCGAGATTTAGCGAGATTGGCCCCAACATCGGCTCTATTGAAACAAATCTTTTGGCCGCTGGTGTTTGAAGCAGCAAGGGAATCCTCTCGTCTGCCGCTGCTTGGTTCTCACAGGTCACACCGATGTGGACGTTGGGAAGGGGGATCCTGGTGATACCTTCAACCCATGTTACACCAATTTTAATCCACAATTCCAAAAGATCTGCCATTCTAGCTGGTCTCTTGGTGAGAATCTGAAAAGTGTGATGTTGACACTGTGCCATAGTTTTAAACATGGCAAAAATCCACACATCGGGAACTGAGTTATGAAACAAATCACCCATAGAGCAAACAAAAATACGGCGTGGTTTTTTCCATCGAAGGGGTTGTTCTAATTTATCAGCATGGAACGACACCTCGAATGGTTCACCCTCTGGATATCCAAATCTACCTGCCAACCGCTTGCTCATGCGTTCGGCGTAACAGTTCTTGCAGCCGGCGGATATTTTAGTGCAGCCAGTAACGGGATTCCAAGTCTCGTCGGTCCATTCTATTTTACTTGGCACTGGGTACCTCCGGTAATTCCAAGCGTTGTCCCCACCGATGAACAACCTCACTTCCGGCCTTTCGAGGGGCATCGCCGGCTATGAATTTTATAAAAAGGCAATCGCTGACTTCTATCAATTCCACTACGGATCTAGGTTCAACCAAAATAGAGGGACAACACAGTATCACTGGATAAAATCCCGGTACAGACGGAAGATCCTTGGTCCATTCTATTTTAGTGCTCATTGGGTTTTTCCACCTTGATAACCTCCACGAGCCCGTGACACGGGGTAAGAGGCTCAGGCTCTGGATTGTAGGTAACTTTTTTGAGAACTACCCGACACAGAGCCTTTGTCTCCTCCGGGGATAGGTCGTCTGACTTTCCCTCAAAGAGTAATGTTTTCTCATCGGTAGACAGCGGAGGCAATCCAGGGATCAACTCGTGAGCTCTGCCGGCGGTCAATCTATTCTTGGTCACAGCCTCTCGTACAACTCTTTCACGCTCGTCAGGATCGGTACCAAGGCTAGTCTTCCACTTAATGGGTCTACCCTCGGCCTTGGAACTAGCCACTGACTTGCGGTACTTCTCCATGAATGCCATGCGGGCCGTTATTTTGCTGCTGGAGTTGCAAACGAGAAAAAAACACGCCGCCATATCGTCGGTCCACACCACTGAAGCACTTTCATTGCCGTACATGTGATCAACCATTGCCCATGCCTCCTCGGGGCCAGGTCGGCCGTCGTCGATGCGGTCTATTATTAGGGCCGGTGATAGCCTACCTCTAACCTCTTTGACACAGCGGGTCAGAGCTTTTTCCAGAGCGGCATCTGGATATTCCTCCAGCGCGGATACAACAAGCTCCTTGGCCCCATCGGAAAGATCGGTGGCGGAGCAGGCCTCAAAAGTGGAGGCAATCATTTTTATTAAATCTGGTCTCACTGTGTACCTCTCTCCTCGCCTTCGGCCTTGTCTATCAACCCTTGCCAGCCCGCCCTTGTTTTTTCAATCCTATCCACCTCTCGGGCCTTAGTAGTTGTCATTTGGTTTCCGGTCTTCCATTGGGTGTGGAAGCTGTCCGCGTTCTGAACTAGTAAATTCAATTGATGCGTATTCCGAACATAAAACTGGTCGCTACTGCTCACATAGAACGCTGCCACATGAGGGGCTATTTCGGCACCGAGCTTGTCCACAAGTTTACAGCAGTGAACTGCATTCATTTGAGCAGGCTTACCGTAGGGCCAGATCTCCTTGTTCTTGACGTCATCGTGAGGAGGGAATGTTCCGTATCGATCCCTGTAGGCCTCCGAGTATGAATTCCAGGTATCCGCCGACTTCGGAATGTCCGTCGACGAGCTCTTGGCGGCGGCGGTAATAGAGGGAGGGGCCTTGGAAGGGGAAAGGGGAAGGGGAGGGGACAAGGAAAGGGAAATAGTCCCAGGTGGTTGCTCGATTGGTTGTCTTAACGGTTCACTAAACAGTTCCTTGAACCGTTCCTTGAACCCTTCGCCCTTGGTTTCAACAAAGGTTCTAACTATATGAAAACACTTTATTTTTAAATCGCAGTCCGGTATCTTGACATATTCCTTACTCATGGCAGTTATGCCGTTCGGGTTGGAAGGGGCATTTCTCGCGAAGTATTTAGGGATGAGAATCACTCGGTACTTTTCATTGTACTCAAACAACCCTTTGGCTAACCCTTCGGTGAACCCTTCAGTGAATCGTTCGGCGGGTAATCTTGCCTCTTCGATCATCGCGGCCTTGCCAGCTTTGAAGCATCCGAGGCCAGTTCCCAGTGGTGCCGTCATGACGTAGAAACAAACGAGCCTTCCCACTTCGGACATCTCCCAGAACTTGGGGTCATCCCAAATCTCCCGGTAGATGCATGTGTATGGAGGTCTCATTCTCCCTGGCCTTTCTGGTAATCATCCAGTGACTCACGCCGTATCCGCCATTGATTGCGAACTTTGAACCCTGCCAAGGAACCCTCTTTCAATTCTCTGATGATAGTCTGAAGTGAAACCCTCAGAATGTCGGCGACTTCCTGAGCGGTTAGTATTTCTCTTTGTATCATTTACTCCTCCTGCCCCTGTTGTTATCAGAACCTATCAGCGGCGTCAAGCTATCATTCTGATTCCCTGGTCACCCGTCACGGTGTCACACTATCCGTCACGTTACATAACGCTACTATGACGCTATTGATTCCCAACTATAGAATCATACCGTTGAGGTGGACTTCGTGGAAACCGATCATGATGTTGTCGTTCCTTTGTTAGGAGTTTTCATAGTTAACCCCTCCTGCTTCTTAGATACGCATTGTGTTCTTCGGTCTCTTTTGCAAAGCCCTCGTGTCTCACTTTCAACCGCTCAATCTCCCTCGCCTGTCGCTCCACTGTCTCTGTGAGAAGGGCGATTTCTTCATCCAAGTGCTCATTGATTTGTATCTTCTGTGCAAGCTTCCATCGTTGCCCTTTGAGTTCGGTGATGAGAGAACGGGCTGTGGGAGGGTCCAATCGAACTTCTCTAACAGGGGGTAACCACCCACACCTTTCCATTTCTGCGTCAGAACAGCTACATGCTCTCTTAGTGAAAGATTCACATTTCAAGGATTCCCATATCTGCTCCCACTCTTCATCAGTCTCGAAACCTTGGCATCTTCGCCCACAGGATGGACACGTGTATCGCCTAAGTTTTTCAGCCGCATCCACAATCTCAAGTAGTTCGTCTAGGTTTCTATCGCTCATCGGGAGTATCCTCTCTTTGCTTTTTACAATCGGCGCATTCATGTTGTTCTATTGTTTCCCAATCACCCCACCCACCACAGCGACTCCAATGGAATGCATTTCCACAGCTATCACAATTACCCATATCCCTGTGATCGAGAGGCTCGCCACAAACACAGCAATCGCCAACGGGCATCGCATCACTCATCGCTTCCCCGTTTCGTATAGCTGGATCAGTTTCTTCAGTTTCTTGTTCTCCCCTTCCAGTTGGTTCTTTGTGGCGTGACATGATTTGTATGTTTCTCCAAGGGCAGTGTAGTTGTATTGGATACGGGCGATCTCCTTTGTTTGCTTAAACACCATGGAGTAAGCGAGCTTGAGCAAGTAAAGATACTTCCTGGTGATTGCGTGCTTGTAGTTGGAGACGTTGTCAATCGTATGGTACGTGAAGTTGCGCCCCTTGTAGTCCTGCGTGACAAACCTCTCTATTCTGGGTACACGCCTTTTCGATATTTCCCTGATTTTCTCGATGTCATCTCTCATTGGGTACACTCCATTCTAATCCCTTGGCCGCCCGTAAACCGCAACAGGTAGCCCGTGTCGGTACTCTTGACTACTTCCAGCGTGTACGTGTCCCACATTCCGTATCGCCTTTGTACCTGTCTCAGTGTTATTCCGAGAATCCGGGACAAGTCCTCAGTGTTTGCCAGTATCATGTTGTTGCGCATGTTCCGGGAGGCACCACTGTTGAGTATTTCTCGGGCTCGGTCGTTTAGTTCTTGTTTAGTCATTAGGGATCCTCCAGCCAATGATCATCCCAATACTCATCTTGGAAGAATCTATTTTCTATGGACACCATCTCGGCTTTCATCGAGTCTACTTCTCGGTGGTAATATTCCCAGGCCAAAAAATTACATAACGGATCATTCTGTTCCTTGGCGTGTTCGTGAGCGCATTCGAACATTTCCCGCATTTCTAAGCATCTATTACCTAGCTCATTGTGCCAAATCGCTGCGGGGTGACGACTTTCGTTGATATTCATCTCTTCCTCTCCGGTAGCCGCTTGTTCTCCTGCCGCCACTTGAGCCAGGTCTCTGCGTTGTGCATAGAGTCTTCCAAAAAGTGAGACAGGAGCTCCCAGCGGCCCGAGCAGATGAGAGACCTCATTTTGATTTCATGTTCTACGGCGTGGCCGTGGCAGAGTTTCACCAGGTACAAGTCTGACGGTTTAAGGCTCGTGCCTCCGTCGTTTCCGAAGTGATGGAGTTGGCTCCAAGTGTGGGTACACAGGGCGCACTCATCCCCCACTAGGTCACGTCGACTATGAAGGAACGACATGAACTCTTTACTCCGGAATGGTTTATTTTTCTGTAGGTTCATTTGGTTCCTTGTCATACAGCCCGTCATACCCAAAGAACTCGGCATTGACCTTGTCTGTTGAGTAGGGGCCAATTAATTTACAAACCTTATCCTGGGCGGCGTCTCTCTGTTCTCGGATACCAGGGACACAGGGCGATTTCCAATGTACAATAAGATCCAATTTCTCACAGACCGCCAGGTCTCTTCCGAATATTCTCTTGACTCGTTTCAAATATGGGCACGCTCCTACCGCGCAGTTACAGACCGGCTCTCGGCCCTCGTAGATTGGGTTGATTTTCATTTCATCTGCTCCTTGACTAGTGCTCTCAGGTCTTCCGGTAGTCTCCAGAATCCAAGGGCCCCCTTGCAGGGAATGGGTTTTTCGAAGACGTGCTTGACCTGGATGTGCCACCCGTATGGACCACAGAACCAAGGGCTATTGGCAATATCATTGGGGCCATCGGGCCTTACTTGAAAGTCAAACGAGACTACGGCCACAATTCCCCTTGGACTTTTCTGATTCCCCGGCGGAACATAGATGCCTTCAGTCCACATCCATTCAGCGCCTTCTCGGTCGTAGGACTTCCCAGCGTGTAGGGCAACATCTCTATCGAACAGTCCCGTAGGGAGTGGCCAACTGCGGTTTTCGAAATCCTTCTCGCCGGCCAAGATGGCATCAGTCCATGGTCGTTTTAGTGTTAGCGCTCGCATTTACTTCCTTTCTCTTTGTGTAGGACAGATTCTGTCCTATCGTCCATCCCAAACTTTTTCGAGTAAATCACAAACCTTGTCCCTGCCCACCTTGGTCATTGCCATCATGCATTCGGCGTTCGGGAGTTCTGGGTTTTCCTGAAATGCATACCCAATTTCCTCCCACATAATACCCATGGAAACCCCACCGCAAAACATAGCCTTGGCTACAGATTTACAGTCTGAGCATACCCGGTGTGTACCCCAATCACCCTCAAAAAGGTATCTTGTGTACCAGTACTTTTCGCCCTTGACTATGACCCGGTAACACTCGGAACATTGGCAATCCTTCCTTGCCCTCGGGTTCGATTGGGTAGACACCTCTACACTTTCCCCGTCATCATTATCTATCGAACAACTACAACCCATTTCTAATCCTTCCTTTTGTAGATTTCATAGAACTTCCACCCCTTCTCGGTGAAGATCATCTCTATGTATTTACCGCAGTCAGAGCAGAGCCATTCATAGCTGACTTTGGTTCCCTTGATGAGCTCCCATAGGACAGGTTTTGTCCTATCGATACACCTTGAACATTTCACTTTTGCCCCTTTCCCCCTTGTCTGATTTTTAGGGCCTTGCCGGAGAATTCAGTAAGAGGGTCGGCATTGAGACTCCGAACCCAACTTTTAAACGGGAAGTAACTTTTCAATTTTACCCTCTTGCCGTCCTCTTTTTGTGTGAATATTTCACGATGGCGATTTCGCAGATACCGCATGTCTGCTTTAGTAACTCTAATTGCGTACATTGAATTCCTTTCTTAATCGGAACAGTGCCGATCGTATACTTCGGTGATTTCGTCTTTTTTGATTCTAAATTTAGAATATCCTCCAAGACGAACAAGCACATATGTTCCGTGAACCTCTTTGACTTTACGCGGGCCGTACTGCCAGCTTCCCCAGAGCGTCCCTACCTTAAACCTGATGGTGTCACCAACTTCTACATCCTCGGTCTTTATCGAGACCTGTATTACACGTGCTTTACTATCCTTCAGTCGTTTACTGCGTTGACTTGAGGACTCGCTTCTTTGTGTCATTTTTGCTCCTCCATAGTCCTTTCTTGGGTTTGTTTGAGGTAACCCATAATCGTTAGTTTGAAAAAAGGCCCACTATTAAAACCTTGATCCATATTGTGTTTTAAATACTCTGGGTCCACTACCAAGATCAGTACCGATGTCGTCGACGTTAGGTCTTTATATTTAATGACCTTCAGCTCTCCTGTCACAAAATGGGCGGCGCGGATAATGTCGTCGGCGCGGAGATCGCGAGGCTGCGTTTTCACCCAGGCACCGTCAACCCATTTCTTAATCACATAATCGGTTGCGCTGAATTCGTTGCTTGTCATCACCTTTGCTCCTTTTTATACTTCGTCGGCGATTACCATTAGTCGCTCATACTCCGGGAGATCAAGCCAAGGGCAAGCCATCTTGAACACTGCAAAAATATCATTGTAGTTATTCCCAGCGCCCCTGAAAAGATCGGATATATGGGCCAGCTTCGAAGCGTCTTCTGATGTTACGGCCGTGTAGATTGCTTTTCTGATTTTTTCCGGCATCGTTAAATTCTCCTTGATCGTATTTCTTGTGAATTAAGACAAAGACTCAAAAATGCGGCCCACAAAATACCTTCGTTATGTCTTGGGCATTCTTTCAAAAGATTCCCCCAACAAAAATGCACTTCCTTTTTTCTGTAAAAAGTCAGTATGTCTTGCTCGTACATGTCCGCCGCTATTTTTCGTGTAGCATCCACTTTCAAAGCTCCTTTGTTTGGCATCCTTGTCTGTATCCGTATCGGTATGGACACAGACAAGGGCCCTAAACGGCCCTGTGTTCTAATACTGTTGTGCCAAAATGTTACTCATCCAATTAGTTGTAAAAGATCGGAGGCTGGCCGACAGACTACGCGAGAAATGCGTGATTGCTTGCGAGGCGTCGATCTTTGCCGCTACTTGAAACAGTCCGAGTGAATGTTGTGTGTAAGTCAATGGAGTCCAGCCGAGATCGTTTTTAAGGAACGTAATGTCTGGATCGGCCATCATGTCGCCATTTTGTAAATAGTAGTGGGCTACACTGTAGACGTTGCCGTGTAGTCTCTCGACATGAACAGCCATAAAAGATCCTTCGGAGTTATCAATCTTGCGGGAGTCTCCAACATTCAATCCCTTTGTGATCTTGTTCAAAACTTTTGCCGCTTTTTGTGATACGTGTAATCTCATGTTGTTAACTCCCTTTGTTGTTGCGTTTAGCGGAAAAAATCCACAAACGGCGTTTCATTGTGAAGCTTTGAATGACAAGATCTGCATAGCCATACTATTTCATGGGGCTTATTATAGTTCCCATGATGCGCCACGGGTTTAAATCCGACAGTAGTTGAACACATCGCGCAAGTATCGCCTCGTTTCAACTCGCCCCTTTTGATCATTTCCGTAACAATCTTATGAGCTGTCTTTCTTAAGTCAGGATTATGCATCGTCGGATTTCCTGGCTGTTTTCAAGTAGCGTTCTAGCATCTCCACACTAAATCTAAGCTGTCCGCCTACACGGAAGAACTCCAGTTGGCCAGAATCAATCAATCGGCCCACAGTCCGAGTGGATACGCTCAGTCGAGTTGCTACTTGTTTGATCGTCATTAGTTCGTTCATTTTCTTTTGTTTCCTATCCTCTCACACACACTATGGGATAATGCAATACTGATGCCAACTATTGACAGGTTATGACAGGCTGCGAAGCACGCCTTTAATGTATATGTACTATATATAGAGGGATATTGAGACATAGTTGAGACACTCTTTGAGACAGTGAGACACACGCTATGACAAGTTTGCACAGGCTATGACATTAATGTCCGACTTTCAAGTCGTGAAAATGCAATGATTTGAAGCACTTAGCTTGTTATGACATGAATGTCATGGAAAATCAGACATAATTGTCGTGGTTTTTCTGGCTTTGTCTAAACGTGTCAATTCCTGGCTTGTTTTGTAACTACTTGGAATGACTCACCTTGTTATTTTTTGTCCCAACTTGTCAACAGTTGGCACGCTGTATGCAATGCTCCCTATGCAGATAGCGCAACAAACAAAGGAGACACGAAATATGTATCAATCAGCACTAAAAGGAGATCTTGAACTACTGTCTGATGTTGTAGGCAAGAAAAACGCGGAAATCATAAACAACACTTTCGCCTTTTGTGATCTCGATGGAATAGGTGAAGGCCTACTGTTGGATACTGGGTTGCCGATTGGAGCTATTCATAAACTATTGGCATCCTTGGAAATCGGCAAGCGAGTTAGTGAAGATGTAGCGCGAAGCAATCCGATCGAATGTTCAGCCGACGCGTACGAATTGTACAGAGCGGGATTGGGAACGGCTAAACAAGAGCAATTCCTAGTTGTTTGTCTCAATTCAAAGAATCAGGTGACGGCGGAGAAGATGATCTCAAAGGGCACTGTTAACGAATGTCGTGTATCGCCGCTAGATGTCCTACACTTTGCCGTTCAGGAATGCGCAAATCGGATCATGTTGTTCCACAATCATCCAAGTGGAGACTCTACACCTAGCCCGCAAGATATAGCATTGACTAAACGGATTAGTGCGGCCGCTGATGTTTTGGATATTACAGTGCTGGATCATGTCGTCATTGGGCGAAGTAACTATGTGTCATTCGCTGACCTGGGCTTACTCGTAAAAGCCGAGTTAGACGAAACAGTAAAGGCTATCGAGATCGATTCTCGCAAGCGCAAGGCCGCTGAAAAGAAGCCGGCCGCTAAAAAAGAAACCCCAAAAAAACCTTCCAAAAAGAAAGCAGGAAAAGCGAAGCGGCAAACTACAGCCGAATTCTTGGCCAGCCGTGGCGCGAGTCCAGCGAAGTAAACTCGCCAGGTTCCCGCCCATAGTGCGATCGTCTCAATCTATGGGCCCCGATGAAAGGATCTAATATGTCAACGTGTGAACATTGCGGCCTAGACTATTCTGATTTTCGTACTGGGTACACGTATCAAGGTGTTCTATCGATGCTTTGGAGCTCATCTGATGACCCAAAACAATGGAGATACAAGGGACGATCGGCTGTGCTTGGATATTGGAAAGAACTAAAACAGGGATTGTTCGCGTTGCATATCGGCTATTGCGGGCAGTCAAGAGACGCTGACACGGATTCTGACACGAGTATTTTACCCATGGGATACAATGAGGTGACCCCGACAGAGGCCGCCTGTATACCCTTTTAGGACGCAGCGAACACAAACAAGGAGATTATGATGTATCGTGACCCAATGGACCGAAAACCCTGGGGCTAACTCTAACCCACCCCGCCAGCGATCACGTCAATCGCGGGGTGCCAATGGCAACGCAAACAAACAATAAGGATATAGGTTTCGAAGATGACTACAGCGGCACAGATTATCAGGGTTATGTTCACAATGGACGGACGAACCGAGACCACTCTGTCAAACGTTCGGCTTGACAGGTTCTCAGTTCGGAATAAGGAGCTATCAGACTCCCAGAAAAGCAAACTCCGGGCTATCATTAAACGCAGTAGTCACCGGGGTCTCCGGATAAAGTTTGACGGCCAGGAATACAGGCTGTCACAACACGGAACATTCCACGATCTATAGAAAGGAACCACATGAACCATCCATCTGACAAAATAGCAAAGGCCTGTGGAAATTGCGGGGTGGGGTACACTCTGAAACAGTTCAAGAAACTCCTCGCGCCACAGGCCGGAGAGCTCCAGGATTTATTCCCAGAGGATGGCGACCCAGTTCGATATCTGCTCTATAGAAACTGTCCGTGTACCGCGACTCTGGTTATCTCGCTGAACGACGATAAGGAATTCATCCCGCCCGTGTGTTCTCTCTGCAAAGAAGAGACTCCACGAACAGAGGATTTCAATGGCTGCATCTGTTGCCCAGTGTGCTACGCTACCCTGAGAAAGGAGTCTAAAATATTGTGACCGACCGGGGTACTATTGAATATCCAGACATGGTTCTGCTCAAGAGAATTCAAGGACTCAAGGGTGACGAACGCGCTATAATCGAGACTTGTTTGGATCGCATGGAGACTGGCCGACAGGACTACGGGCCATGGAAGGTTAACGATGGCCGGGACTATCCGACCGAGGGATACGAAGAAATTATTGACGCGCTGCACTACGCTGCTGCTGCGATGCTGAAACAAGGGAGGTGAGATCACCAAGCAAATCAATCGGAGCCTGCGAGCATAGGTCGCAACTACCATTAAGTGTTTTTTTCACACATAGTTCCTATAAAAACAAGGAACGAGCATTAAATCCAGGTTCGATTCCTGGTAGGCTCCCAAGATGACTGATAACGAATGGTTAAAAGAAGCAGAAGATTGCATCCACAGGGGATCCATCCCCGAAATAGAAGACTCCCTGTGTTTTCGATGCAAGGATAAAAACCACAAAGCATTCCGACACGGAGCACCGTGGCCGAGATGCACTAAAGAATCCTGCCCTGGCAGGAGAGAGGAACGAGATGTTTAGATTATTTTTTGTGGCAACCATGTTCGTGAGTTGCCTGGCGTGTACCGAGCTCGAGGAAGAGTTTGAGCTCGAGGAAGAGACTGAATTAGAAGAAGATTCCGAATTAGAATGCTATGTGGGACACGTTCTCATTGAGCGTGCGGCCGACATTGATTTGATTCGTGACTATACGTGTGTCACGGGAGACATCGCTGTCGTATCTGAATTCGAAATCCAAGAGGTAATCCTACCAGACCTTAAGTGGATAGGTGGAGGCCTGCATTTTTTCAAGAATGGAAACCTCGTAACGATTGACATGACAGGTTTGGAAATTATCGGTGGACACTTCACGATGTATCAAAATCCGCTACTTCCCAATATGGACGGGTTTGAATCATTGAAAGTGGTAGTCGACTATATGACCATCTTTGATAACGCCTCTTTAAATTCGCTGGAAGGACTCGAATCACTAGAAAGTGTCCACCGAAAATTACAGATAGTCCGCAACGGTAACCTGCCGGATTGTGATGTGTGCGGAGTTATCACGACGACGTCCGCGTCTGAGTACATATCTTTAGATAATTTGGAGGATGATTGTTCGCCGACTCCAGAATGCCCAGAGTACTAGTAGGTGATACACCACTGAACCATGAAGTTGTTTGGGATCGATTCCGAATTCATCTTACCCACCCCAGTTATATTTGCGAATCCTGTGATGTCTGTACCAATATCAACGGCGGAGGCTTCAACGTCTGCACTGGCCTTATTGGTGGTGTGGCGCACGATGTCCTCTCCTGCTACCGCCCCACCAGAAGACAATGTGATCGCGTACTCCTTGCTGGATTCGGTTTCAATTACGTGATTATGCTTCAGTCCGGATGTAGCCTGAACATCACCATACATTCTAGTTCCACCATCCGGATCGAAATTACTTCCCGCATCTCGGCCACGAGCAGAGACACCATCCCAGTCGGGCAGCTTCATGTAGAGCCCGGTGGTTGGGTTACTTCCGCCTCCAACATCACACCTAAAGAAACTGTTGCCGGCAACGAAGGGCTGCTCAATGTTGGCCACTAGATTTGGATAGGTAGCCCTGAGTACAGTCTGACCGTCGAGCTTGAGTAGCCTGGCCCCTGTTGGGATAGTATCCGAAAGGTACATGGCAACTTCACCAGCGGGTCTGAATGCGGCCTGGATGCCCGCCAATAGCTGACTTCCTGATATGTCCGGGGCTGTCGCTCCGGCGGTCTCTGCGCTGGCATTGGGTGTAACGCCAGCAGCAACCAGTATTGCCTGATAGAATCCGAACATGTCATCGAACAGATTCTTGGTCATTGGGGTGCCGTCTTTGGACTGTGGAGCCGTGTCGGCAATGGTCGTAACATCCGGAAAGGCCCCATTAGTGCGAGGGATACTGGCTAAATCTTTCATTTATTTTCTCCGCTTCTTTCTGGACAACTTCGTGACCTTGGAATTACCACCACTGGCTGCCTTGGTTTCTTCCACTAGTCCCAACCCATAGAACAGCATGAAGGCGTCCTTCTCAATTAGAAGAGTGTCCTTGTCGTGGAAGTGCTGCTCACTAATCGGTGTCAGTACCGTTGGTTCGGCAGGGCTGTCCGCTAAGAGATCCTTTTCTAGATCCTGTATTTCCTGAGCGTCGGTGCTGGCCGTCGGGTGCTCCTTCAGGAGGAGATCTAATCTTTCGTTAATCACTTCCTGTGGAGATCCGGCTAGCTCCGCCTGCAATTTACGGACGGCAGTATTGTAGGCCGTCACAGTTGCCGGCTCTTTGAGCTGGTCGGTGATGTCCTGGGTTACTAATCGGATCTTGCTCATCCATACGGAGAAGCCTTTGACCAGTGGCCAGCGCTTCGTATTGCATTTTTTCCGCACGGCATCCATGATCTCGTAGTGGTTTCGGTAAGTCAGTTCCATTTCGTTTTCTCCTTTTTGGTTTCTCTTTGTTTGTTTACCGTCTTCTTCTAATTAAACCCCGGCCTGCCCGTTGTCAAAGGTGAACCCTTTTTCTTCCGGCTCCAGGAGCGGTGGGAATATAGGATCTCCCTCTCCGTCTACGGCTGTGATTGCTGCCAACATATCCTGCCTTAGCGTTTCACCGGCGGCCACATTTTCAACCGGTATCGTTATGTGCAAGTGGGCGTAGCCGATCGCCTCGTCGCTATCCCAGCGACATGTAGTCTTTAGGTATTTACCATCTGGTTTGTTTGCCATGAAATCCCGTGCCTGACCTACGATGAAAGCGTAGTCATCCTCGTAGGTGTCCGGGCTATCCAACTCAAAACCAACCATTGCTTTTATTTTGTGTGCCATTTTGTAACATCTCCTTGTTGACTTAGGTTAATGATTTTTTATCCCTTTGTCTAGTTTAGGTGAGGGCCACCGTACCAGACTTGGGAGTCCCTCCACTGTATAGCACGGAAACGACCAGGTTATTTCCACTCTCATCTAGTGAAAATGCCAGCTGGGAATTACCTGTTAGAGTTGGCGCTGCTGCCGGGGCGGATTGGATGATTCCACCTTCGCCCGTTAATATTTCTGCATCGCTCTGGTTGAATGCGAAAGACAGCCATTCAGTTGCGGATTGGTTGGCTGATTGAATGAATAGGGCTGGGTTGGTTTGTGCTGCGTGGGCGAAGTCGTATAATCTGTCGGCTTTTTCTGCAATAATAATAGAGCGAGAATTGGCATCTGTTCCAAAAAACATACTATCTACAGTTTGACCTATGTTCCATTCGAATTCAAAATCTGTAGAATTACCAAAAAACAGTCTAATACCGTCTCTCATTGTTGCTACGTTATAAAAAGTCGCCGTACTATCAAAATAAGCAGCCCCGTCAACTTCAATTTCGTCGCTCACGAAAAGCGATCCAGGCGTGTTCAGTGAGTGCGATCCTGTACCCCCACCAATTGTAGTTATCCCCGTGCCGTTTGGAATTAGGTCTATGTTGCCGTTGGCTGTAGTGGTAACGGAGCCGCCCGTTAACATGTTAAACCCTACTCTTGTATTAATCTCACCGTTACGATCAATCCAAGCTGTGTCTGTGGCACCATCATTAATTAGCACAGGGATTGCAGTTGCATCATCACTTGTGATTTTCAAGACACTAGAGCTACCCCAATTAGTCCCCTGTGCCTCTAAGTTTAAAACTGTTGCAGTGCTTGAACTTCCCGGCGTGCTTATAATTGATGCCACATTACCACTGGTTTGAGTGTTTGCCTCGAGAACAATCTGTGACCCAGTGCCGGACATTGTGAGATCCCCGGATAGACCAATTCCTACAAAGCCAGGGGAATCAGTTGTGTTTATGGCCTGGTTTGAGTGGTAGTAGGTACTCGCCGCTCCACCTTGAATATTGGCCAGGTCGTTATGATTCGAGGGTGACGAGGAGGAAAACTGAGTGTCTGCAATGTTGTCGATTTCGGTAAAAACAACACCACTTTTTGCGATGATAATTTTTGCTCTTAGAACCCCGAATTCCGATACGTGATCAGGTAGACTTGACGGAGGCTGTACTACTTGGGCCCCGGCTAGGGTGTAGCTGGCCTGTCCATATATAACATATGTGCTCGTTCCGGTACCTTTGTAAATCCAATGGACTCCATACTGGTTATTGGCCAGAGTAGCGAGGCCGACACCGAAGTTGTTATATTGAAGTGCGTCAATGGCAGTTTGATCTGACTCGACCCATGCCCCATTGTTGTAGTAGTACTCGAAATCGTCGGCCACGCTTGTGTCAATTGCGCCCGTTGTTATTCGGTTTATACCGGCGTACATCACACCCGCTGTAATTGAGATATTAATAGTCCCGGTCTCACCAACGATAGCGCCACTCACAAAATGCAAAGAGGATTCTTCGACGTGATGTTGTTGGACTCTTTTTGTGAAGTCGTAAATATTCAGGCCGCTATTGATAATGTCAACGCTGGTTCCTTCTCTGTATACCTTACCAATGTTGAATATCGTGTGGCCGTTGGCTGTATCTGTAACACCTACAACCCACTGGGGAGTACCGCCATTGTAATCAACAGCGATGTAGTTCGTGGAGTTATCCGTCAGAGCTTGCCCAGTTAACCCAGCAAGATCAAACCAGTTGTTGATTCCGATCGCGCTGTCTGTTGTTTTGAAAATTCCCTTGACGGCAGAGACATCAACCGTCCCACCTGTGGGATCACTGATTACCCCGCCAGAAACGACACCGGCCGACTGTGTAGTCATCCACCAATCGTTAACGTCATCGTAGGTGGGTGTAGTGAGTCCGAGCATGGAAATGCTAGATGCCGGCACGAGTCCACCACCGGCCGCGTTGGAATGGTCATGGGTAGCATTCACGAAACTGGCAATCGTTGGAGTGATGAAGGTCAGAACACCAGTGGAAAGATCACCGACTATCGCATCGCCAATATTCAACTGGTTGTTGCCAGTTGCAGAAGCAGCTTGAACATCGTATCCAATGATGATGTTGTCGGTACCAGATGTTACATTGTCGCCTGCCTGGAAACCCAAGAAAATATTGTTGGCACCAGTAGCGAGAATTCCAGACCGATAACCAACAGCGGTGTTTTTATCAGCTGTCACGCTTGCGCTTAGGGCGAGCTCTCCAATGGCTGTATTGCCGTCACCGGTTGTAATGAGACGTCCGGCACTTCTTCCAACCGCAACATTGGCGACACCCTCGGTAACATCACCAAGTGAATAACTACCAAGTGCAGTGTTTCCGATGCCTTCGGTATTGTCAGTTAGAGACTGATAGCCAAACGCTACATTCTCGGCACCCGTGGTGAGTGCGTCCAGCGCTTCCAGACCGACACCAAAATTACTCAATCCTGTGGCGGTGAGATTCCCAGCTCCAGATAACCAGTAGTTGCGCTTTGCAGTGTCAGCATTGAGCACTTCAAGGCTGTTGTATTTAATGCTTGCAGCAGACGCCAACTCAAGATCGGACGCCAGGGCCAAAACTCCCAAAGTGGTAAGGGACGCATTTGTTCCGAGCCAATCGATAGTTCCCGTGGCGGTAATTGAGAAAGTCGTAGAGGCCTTTATATCTACGGCCTGGAGGTCGGCATCGAGATCGATCTTGTCAGCCGCTTTGTAAATCAGATCAAACTGATCGGCTCCGTTTACAACTCCAAACCCGTCCACTGTGCCAGTTACTAACGATAGATCAATGTCAAGGGAATTCGTACCAGAGAGGGCATACGTCAGATCTCCTTGTCCCTCTGCGCCGTCAATAGTTACCGTGGCCGGGTTGGCGGCAAAATTATCGTACGCGTCGTTAATTGTAATGGGAGCAGGCGGTATGGCTGCTAGCTGGGAAGCTGTAAGGTGGTAATACTCACCAGCGGTTCCACCCTGTTTTCCGTCCGTAGTATTGTGGTCAGTGACTATGTTGTAGTCTGCTTCTTGAGAACTCATTCTAAGAACCTCCTCCCGCTATATGCTGCACGAATAACCAATCCCCCTCGGGTACCGTCCTATCGGATAGCGTGGCCTGCAAAACATTTCCGGGCAGTAGCGTGTCAGTGATCGACCCGTCATAGTTCTGTACAGCAATATTCTGTGTGGTCTGGTTGGTAAATCTGTACAGCCTATCCACGGTGAAATTCTGGGCATCGTCCATGGATATTGTAAACCCAGTAGCTGTACCCTTTAGAATGATATGCACCGCTGTTTCAGCGTCTACTATTGTCAGCGTGCCAGAAAGTGTTGTCTCTTGGAATCTGTATGTCATATCATCCTCCTCGGCCGCGCCGGGACTGGGACTGTATGGAGTCCAGTTAATGAGCAGTCCGAGCCACGCTCTTACTGGCTTGTACCGTAGGCACAGTTTTTTAAACCGGTATTCCTCGAGCTGGGAAATGTTCGCATATGTGAACGCAGCAGCGTCAATTTTTAGGTCATCGAATATTGCCACATCTCCGATGGCCGGCGAGCCGCCCAGGTAAAGCCGAGCATTGGAGACACCATTTACGGCCGTGTATTCAAGTGTTCCTGTAGCGCTCAACGCCAGCCAGACGATACCCAGCGTATCCCAGACACCATCCTTGTCAGCAACCATCAAGCCTGCTTTACGGCCAGACGATACGGCAGCCACCTCCACTGTAACTGTGGCGGCCCCTATGATCTCGTCTTCCAATGGGAGAGCCTGTGCGTAAGCTCCGACAGGAGGAGCCGGACTAGGCCCCCTCTTGACTTCTATTGCCCTAATGCCGCTGGTCTTATTGTCGTAGGTTTTTTCTATCAGAGATCCGACGCCGGCTGTCCATTTGGTTATCGTGGAGAACTCCATGTTCCAATCGAGAAACTGCTGACCGTAGGCCCTCGATGCAGCGATGAAGTACACGAATTGCCATCGTGATTCTGGGGGATTGGGATAACTGTAAAGCTCCCGTATCATGCCGTTGAATTCGCCGATAGTCGAACCACGATCTGAAGGCTCCGTGGTTTCAACATCGTCACAAACCGTAGTCTCTCCGCTATCATCCGAACAGACAGTGGAGAGATAGTCTTTCTCCTGGCTGACAACAGAGTCCCCGTTTACCAGGAGTTCACCACCGTAATAGCCTATTCGACAATCAGGGTTTCCAATTGTTGATTCGTCATCGCCAACTGTAGCCAGTGGAATTGTTTGCAGGATAGAGGCCGGGTCCACCTTTGGATCGTTTGGGTAGACTCGCACGGCATAGCCAGCGCCACGCAGGGTATTCTCAAGGCGCTTCCAACTGGGGATGTATCCTTGATCTCCCTTAACCTCTCCCAGGTACTCGCGTCGGTTAGCGTCAGTTATGTCATCGTTGGGGATAATTCCAAAATCAATCTCCAAGTCGGAGAGAATATCTGTCTTTGCAGGATCCCGTGTTGCGGCAATGGCGGCCACTTTCTCGCGGCCTATCTCCAGATCCTCCGCTAGGGAATCATAGTACTTATCCTGCTCGCCCTCTGGTGCAACCTCCCATACTGAGCCTTTGGGAAGTAGTGCGTCAAACGCTCGCCTCATTACTGTTCGATCGCCACTCACACCCAGGTACTCCCGTCGTTATCAAATACAGCCCCAAGTTTGCCGAGTTGGCCCTGGCCCATACGGTAGCTGGTGAACGTTTCGGCTGATGCTGAATCAGCCCGAAGAACAACAGCATCGGCACTGGCACCGAATGAATCCAGGACATCTTGCACGACTTTGGATACGGCCAGGTCGGTCACGGTGTCGAGCCTATCCATCTCGAAATCAAGGCCTGCAATGAAAGGTCGCACGGCTGTGAAGTAAATCCCCAGGTCTTCGACCACTTTGGCCTGAAGGGTTAGCAGTTGTGTGGCGTCCACTGACAGGTTGTAAATCTCAACATAGAACGAAGTTCTGGTAATCGGCTCGACATAAAGTGTTGATTCAATATCTCCCATATCGGGCCAAGCTGTACCGTCGGCATCTTCTTCAATGTAATCCCGTACATTATCCAACAGGCTCTCGGTTGGTACACCTTCGACCGTGGTATCTTCGGATTCTATAAAGACAGTGCGATCTCCCGGGAGGGCCACGTTGGTTATCGTAAGGTTTGAACTATCGTCCTGGTCAACAATATTCTCCACAACTACCAGTTTGAATTCCGTGGCGGACTGAACAGTAAGGAAACCGTTATTATAGGTGGAGTCTACTATCCGGACCACATCTCCGGGAAACACGTCGCCGAATCCAAATCCCTGGAAGAATCCCCTGGTGCTATTTATGGAATTGTCCGAGGATAAGAATGTCAATTCCGTCGTTGTCTTCTCGTAAGTTATGGGTCGACCACTGTAAACAAAGGCGTTGGCCACACCGCTTATCGTTTCAGCTCTATCCCTGTAATCGAAAGTGTTTCCACCTCCGCCGGCTCCACGTTCAGCAGCTAAAACTTCGGCTCTGAAACTGGCTGTTGTTTGTTTTTCAGAACCAACTACCGAAGTGGATTGAATAATGGATGGGTCCGTTACTCCAGACACGGGAGCTGTGAAAGTCAACGTCTCACCGTTGTCCAGGTTGGCAGCCTCGCCTGGGTCTGTAGCAGTCACGATGAAATTTATAACCCCGGCGGCCTCGTTGGCCAGGGCATTGACTTTGTAGTAAGCGCCCGTAGCGTCGGAGGTCATCTCCAGCCCCGCAGAGATCGAAGATCCTCCGGTGGCTACAGCCCGGAGATTCAACTGGGTGGCCACTGCTGGATCCTGTTCTAGTCCGTAGTCTCGGCCGATTACCTTGAGACCTTCAATCATGGCAGTGGAAGCCAGACACGCTTTCTGAGCTTCGACCGATCTCTTCTCCAGTGACTTTAGTTGTGCAGCCTGGACAACTGATTCAACACGCAGGAAGCTACGGGGGGACGTTGGTACCGTTGTGGATAGCTCATCCTCCTTATTTGCCAGGCACTGAGTATTTAATTCTGCTAGTGTTTGCTCATTGATTGGCATGGTTTGTCATCCTCGCGCTTGCCGGGTCGGTTGCCTGTCTGATCCAATTACCACCATACTTCTGGAAAATTATCGTCTCGATTGTTCCCACTGGCTTGTGAACCTTTACTTGCAGGGCGAGACCCATTCCCACTGTTTCTATCACGGCCTCCACGCCAGACGATACCTTGTTGTCAACCAAAGACGAACAGCCTCTCACGGCCTCCTTCTCTGAGTTCAATAACATCGTGCGGGTGATGGATTCCCGGATGAGTTCATCAAGGTTGCAGTCTCCGATTTGGTTTGCCTTTTCCAATATGTGATTACCCCACCATCCGGGCCGGGTCCACATCCCAATGTTGATCCAGTTTTCCTCGCCGGCGTCCATGACAGGTTGTCCGGCCCTGAACTCAAACGTGGTGCCATCGGCTGTCATGATAATCAGTGGCTCGCCATCAAAGTTGTATCCAGTCTGGCGCTTGTAAGTGTTGATACTCATGGGAGTTTCACCGTGGCCACCTTGGCCGGAGTGATGTCTGTTGCCGGAGAGTAGGCTGCTGGGGTGTACGATCCTCCAAGTGATGTGATGGCCGTGGCTATGAGTCCGAAATTGCTTTGTGTCTCTGCCAATATTGTATCAATCACCGTTTTTAAATCAGTAAATGCCACCGCGAAATCATCACTGCCGTTCAGCTCCATAGTCCCGTCGTTTTTAAGTCGCAGGGTTGTCTTGACATTGCCGTCTACATCCTGGGAGTAGAGCCACTTCTCGCCGGCGGCCGCAGCAGGATCCACACCGTCTGTGATCTGAATTGCTAATTTCCAGGATTCTCCGATGGATAAAACTAGAAATTCAGATCCAGCCACTGGAGCGTGGTCAATACATCCTAGTTTCTGTAATGTTTGGACGTCCTCGAGTGAGGAAAGCGAGGCCTTTATTAGTCGCACATCGGCATCCTGATCCCTGTTGGGGCCAATGGATGTCTCGAGTACCGTGCTTCGTTCAGCCATTTACCATACCTCCAGGGGTTCGCCTGTGTAGATTTGAGGCGGGACGATTCCGAGCACCGCGCTGGTTGCCTCTTTACTGTATTTATATTCGACCGAGCGGATCAAAAAGTCAAATCCATCGGGCAGGAACATCGTAGGAGAAATAACAGAAACGATAGTGTTTGCATCCCATAGAGTGAGAGGATTGGTCTTGCTGTACCATGTTGGAACTGGATAGGGTGTTGTGAGTGAATCAGCTAAAGCTCGCTGGGCTTCACGCACAGCCGCGCTGGCCATATCCTCGTCGTCGGATTCATTGGCGGTTACTGTGGTGTGACGAGACAGGGGAACTCCATCGTCAAACGCTGTAGCGTTTTTGCTACGCTTCGGACTGCTTGAGTTACACGTATAAGAACCGAACATCTTTCGACCGTCGTACCTAGCTTTAAACTTTTTAAACGGAACAGAACCCTCTTCGAGCGTGGCCACTGGAGAACCGGCAGCCACTGAATGGATCACTATGTCACCCTCTGCATTACTCATAGTTAGCAACTTGCGTTGCTGGGCTAGTGATAGAAGATGTCCCATGACCTTGTCTGATTTTCCGGCGGAAGTACGCTTGAAGGGTTTGTCCGCGCCACCTTCCCAAATGACCCTGATTCCAAACGGTTGCACCAGGGCATCTGCTCGCTTTTGCAGGGTGATATTATTCATTTCGAACGGCGGAAACATTGTGCTGTCAATGGCATCGGCCGCCAGTGACCAGCTTTCCAGAGTCACATACCGTCCAGTCTTGTCGATCGTTGGCTCCGGCGTGTACATCAATCCTGTACCTTGGAGCTTACCCCCAATATAGACTTCTGAACGGTTGTACTGGCGAGGTTTAAAGAGTTCGTATCTGTCAACATTTCCTGGGTCAAAAGGGACAACAGCCGTCCATCCCCTGGCAGCATTATCAATCGATACCACAAGGGACATTGATTTAACTTCGTCGATGGGATGCCCTGAGATAACGAGTCGCATTTTATCTGGAGGGTCGGCGGTAAAGTACGAGGCCACGGTGGCTGCTCTTAGTCGCTCCGTTAGATTGTTATCCAGGATCTCCTGGCCGGCGGCGACCATGTCTTTCGCGTAGTCATACTGGGATTTAACTTCGATCATTTGGTTTCAACATAGATAACAACTTCACGTTCTATCGGTAGAATATTGATGTCGTCGCCCTCTAGTTGATTCCATTCGATGAAGTCATCGTGCTTACTCTCACCCTCTGCCCCAAATTCTTCGAAGCAGATTTGGAGAGGTGTTTTTTCCTCTGTCAGGGTGAATCGTTTCTCTACGGCCAGGTCAAAGGTCTGTTGGAGTAGATATTTGATCGTGTGACTGACGATATTCAGTAGCGCCGCGTAGGATTCGGTTTGTGCGTAGTACTGTCGGTCTGCTCTCAACGTGCTGAATTGATCCTGCACTGCGTCGAAGGCGTTTACAATCTTGGTAAACATAGCACCAAGGTCCTTGGCCGCCTCCACAGCCTGTGTTCTGGTGGAGAACCCGGTGAATGTCTGTGCGAGACATGCGCTGGCCACAGTGGCCTCTAACGCTAGTTGTGTGGTGTAGGCCTTGTTCGCGTCGGCTGGCCTCACGTAATAATCCCCGGTAGGCATCATGGCGATCATCTCGTCGGCTGCTCTGTCCAGATTATCAATGGCCCCGGCAGCATCGGACGTCCCAAGGCTGGGGGCGTAGAGCATTCCGGACATGGCCGTGCCAATATCGTCGGCGCTGAACTCCGCTGTGTCTTCGATTGTATTGTTGATGGCGCTGGTCAGGTCATCATTCGCCTGGTTGAAAGCATCCTGTGCGAGTCCAAGGGCTTCGGGTGCCACCGTGGTGGACCACGCGCCACTTGCTACCTGGCCGGCGATGGCTCCGATTAGATTAGCCGCGCCGATGATTGCCCCGATTCCTCCGAATCCGCTAGGAATTATCAACGCACTGAACGACGGAACGGTGATGAGGGGGAATATTAGAATCATATTGTTGAGCGCACCAAGCAACTGCAACGTAGTGAGTACGGCTGTCAATTCCAGAGGTTCAAACCATGTAGTATCCATGGTGACTATTCCACCAGAGCCCACGGGATTGTTGGTCTCTTTAACACCTATCAATTGGAGGGTTTTCTCTCCATATACAGGATGTATCACCGTCCAGTATCCTAACTCGTTGCAAGTCTTCCAGAATAGATCCGCATCAAGATCACAGGTGACACCATCAAACTTAATACCGATTGTATACTCGTCGGAAGTCGATCCTAGATCCTTGCCAAACTCTCCGGCAATCAGCGGGAATCCGTCTCGCTGTGCGTACTTGCTCTTTGACCGATGATCGCCTTGCCACTTGGCGCTGAACTTGGTCCCGGTTGGGCTTTCAAGTTCTATAGTGGGAGCAACTCTTGTTCCCCAATCAGCCATTAGTTAGGCCCCGCTTGGGAGACGTTGACTTTGGGAGCGTTGTTTCCTTTGGTCTCTGATTTAGTTGTGACACTCCCGGCTCCTGGCCCGTCAACATGGACGTTCACCTGGGCATTACCACCGGCCATGAATCCCTCTGCGGCCTTGCTCGCCTTGGCTATGTTATCGGCAAACGTGGCATACAGTTCGTTTAATTGGTTTTGCTTGTCAGTGTACACACCGATCGATTCTATATACTGATCTTGTTTTTCTTTACTGAATTCATCCATCCTGAATTGATCGGTGAAATCTGATTGCTGCTGTTGTGCGAGCTTATCCGCAGCGTTCATTTGCTCTATTTGCCGGCCAGACTCAGAGAACATGTTGCCGAGTTGTAGTTGCTCTCCCATAAACTTGGCAATGGGGTTTTCCATATCACCACCAAACGTAGAGGCAAACATGTCTACCACGGTATCGAAAGACAGGAAATCAGCTTTGGATTGACCCAGTTGTTTTTTGGCGTCGGCGCGTATCCCTAGCAGCTCACCCTCTTTCAATCGCTGCTTCATTAAATCCTCATGCATGGCAAGAATATTAGATGTCTTCTCGCGGGATGCGTTCGCCTCATCCCTCATTGGCTTAAACAAATACTCATCAAGAGCATTCCCGATGCTGTAACCGATACTGGCGGCAATCCCAACACCCATTACAACATTGGCCGCGTTGTTGATACTTACGCTGTTGGGATGCATGGAGACCATTTTCTTTTCCTGAGCCCTGGTCATGGGCCCGAACATTGGACCCACGCCCCTTCCGCCACCGCCACCACCGATAGGTGTTCCGGCTACCGGGCCGCCAGGTAGCCCCCATTTTCCAGCCGTTGGCGAACCAAACATTCCACTGGCGGACATCGCTAACATAGTCTTGCGCATCTCACCACCCCATAGGACGGCACTCTTGAGAGACATCGCCGCTTTGATTCCACCGAAGACGAGGCCGACACGGGTAATGACACCGATGTTTTTGGCCAGGAATTGAACCACGCCACTCACACCTTTGAAGAAGTTAGCGATTGGCTTGACGTCCAGGTCGTTGATGGCCTTAATCATATCCTCGATACCGGCATGGCTCGTGCCTAAGAATTCTTCGAAAACTTGGAAGCCTTTTTCCATCATTGCGTTTTGCATGGCCATGATGCGGAAAGTGAGTGACTCGTTTAGTTGGTCTCCCATTTCCTTGGACGCGCCGGATGCGGATTTGAGTTCAATCTCCAATTGCTTAACGCCTGCAATACCCTTGTTCAACAGAGGAATCACACCACGTACCGCTCGCTCGCCGAAGATGTCGCCGAGCACTTTAGACCGAGTGTGGGTTCCGAGCTTTTTAATCGGGGCTTCCATCTTGCCAAGCAGGTCGACAAGGTTGGTCATGTCTCCGTTTTTGTCCCGGATGTCATCCATGCCAAGGCCTATTTGTTTGAGTGCTTTTTTACCCTTGGGTCCGATGGCAGTCAGGTTTTTAATCATGTTACGCATTACGGTACCGGCCGCGCTACCTTCGACGGCCACGTCGGCCAGGCCGCCGGCGATGGCTCCAAACGTTTCGATGGATTGCCCAGCAGCAGTGAAGCGACCAGCAGCCCAGGAAACAGTTTCGCCCAGGCCGTACATATCGGCCATCGTGCGCCTATCCGTTTCGGCCAGCATGTCAGAAATCTTTACGAGGTTTTCGGACTGGACAACAGCGTCCTTCGAACTCATAGCAAAGGCGTTCAAAGCCTGGCCTGCGGTCTGTGTGGCAGTAGCCAGATCCATCTTGGCGGCCGCTGCGAAATTGGCGACACTGGGGAGGAGTTTCAACGAGGCCTCAACCTCGAAACCCGCACCGGCTAAAGATTGGAGCCCTTGCGCGGCGTCGGCCGTAGTAAACTTGGTTGTGCGTCCTACTTCTCGGGCAGTATCCCCAAGCTCTTGGAATTTGGCAGAACCGTAATCGATGTTTCCGAATTTGACCGCTGCCTCGTTGATGGATTGATCGAAATCTGAGTATTCAGTGACAACACTTTGAATGCCCCTGCGTATCTGCATGAGGCCGGCGGTTACTGTGTTCGCGGCCATGTTGCCCAGAAAAGAACCTTTGAAAACACCGGAGAGGGATTTCTCCGCGTGGCGAGAAAAACGACTGACTCCCTTTTCCATACCTTTGAGGGTGGGATTAACTAAATCCTTCGCCCTAAAATCAGTATCGATGAGGTAGTCAGCCATTCCCTATGTACTCCCGCTGTTTATTTCGATGGTCCAGTTCCAGTAGTGTTTCATCTCTCGGAACGTCATGGCCTTAATCTCCGATGGTGCTACTCGATTAGCGTAGAGAAGCTTGGCCATCGACTCTATCGCTGGAATTACATTCGCAAAAAAAGCGAGCCGATGACCTCCATTCGAGAGCGATCTCCACCTTCCATTTTTTCCAACAGTGGCTCCGGAACCATGCCGGTAGCGGAGGCTACTTTCATATAGCGGATAACGTGTGCAGTGTCCTTTTCTTTACCGATACCGGCCGCCGCGATGTGACCAACCTTGGCACCTAGATAGCGTATCTTTGCGTCCTCAATGCCATCGATGTCGCGACTTAGAAATTGAGTTATAACAACACCTTGGACTCCCTCGTTTTCAACCTGAACCCACCCAGCCATTATGTACCGAATGAGCGCCAGGCGAAGGTTGTAAAGGGGGTCGTCTTTTTCAATCTCTGCCTTGGGTGCAAGAGTGTACTCATCCTCAAGCAAACCCCATTGTTTTTCTGCTACTTCCTTGACGAATAGTTTCTTTTCGTGTGCCATTTTTTCGATGTCCTTTCTCTTTGTTTATCTAACCCTAGCCGACCTTGACCGGCTTCGTCGTGTACATGAACTTGACTGGCAGTTTGTTGTTTGCGTGCGAGTGTGCGTCACATGAGATTCTGCCTTTTCCCATGAACAATGTACCGCTGGCTGTAACGAATCCGAGGGGGATGTCGAGACGGCTTTCGGCAAACGCGGAGATGATGACAAGCTCGTCTACGTTGGCGGCCACGTCTACACCTTCGGCCTCCGAGAGTTGCTTGATCATTTTCCACATGGGCTCGCCGCTGGTAGCTTGCCCCTCTGTTTTCCACTCGGCAAGCATCTGTGCGATGTCAGCATCAGCAAACGCCCTAAAGGACGGTCCACCGATGATGAGCGATAATGGGGTTCCTGCAATGTCTTTGGCTCCCATAGTGAGACCTCCCTATCCTGTGACGACGGCCAAATTCGTGTCGAATTGAACCTCGCCGTTGATGATACCACCTTCGCCGGAAAACACGATGGGGTACTTGTTGTCGAATCCGAGACCGCCAGCGCGAAGCGAAACGTAATTAGCTACGTCTCCGCCGATTTTTTCTTTTGTCCACTCCGCGCTGAATAACCAAGCCTTGCCCATGAACAGGTCGGTGAGCAAGAAGAGGTCGCCCACCAAATTGTTCACGTCTCTGACCTTGTCGCGATCTATCATAGAGGTGACAGTTGCTACGTCTTCAACTATTGAAACACCTTCCCATGCGGGGCTTGCGAAGTAGTTGTAATAGTTGTCCAGGATGTTGGTGAGAATTGTGATATTCCTCATCGAGCGGTACCCGTTGGAAGCCATAGGGACTGCGGCTGGATGATAGAATGTCAACATGTTCTGCATCTTCACTACGCTACCAACTGCTTTAGTTGGAGAGATTCCAGCCTTGGCGGCCGTGTCCCTGTTCGCGTAGTCCTTTGTCCATCTGACAGCCTTGAGACCAGGAATGATTCCTGGGAGATTTTGGCCCACGTAGGTCTCTGCGGCCCGGACGTTACCCATGCGACACATGATGCCAGCGGCCGCGCCAGCGATGTCACAGGGATGATTAGGAGAGCCCGGTACCGAGATGGCCCCGTTTGTCCTGTCCGTTTCTTTCCGAGCGGTGCCTATCGCCGTGATGGCTGTGAGACCGGCTGTGTCTTCTGCCGTGTCACCGAAGACTGCGACGAAAGGTCTGTGAACGGTTTCGGCGTAACAGTCTTCTGCTACATTTCCCTCGCCGTTGTAGTCGCTCAGGCTGTCCAGAGTCCCTGTAACTAATGTCCCGTAACAGGGGAGGTACTTCGTGTAGAAGTCCTCATTTGCGCTGTCACCGGTACCGAGCGCCGTCAAAACGTCGTCGATGTCCGGATCATTTGCTCCGCTGGCCATTGGAGTAATCGTGTAGGTTACTCCAGCGGGAGTTACTTCGCCCTTGCTGCCGACAGTCATTAGGACGTCATTTCCCCATGTACCCAGGGATTTGCAAGTCATGGCAACACTACCCACGGTATTGACACCCACCAGAGGGCAGTTAACCTCGGCGGCCATTACTGCGACGAGTTTGTCACCCATAGTGTCCACTGTGTCGTCGGCGTCTACGCTGATGAAGTAAGGTTCTCCAGCGATGTAGATAGACACAATTCCAACCTCGGTAGGAACCGTGTCAAACACAAAGATTCCCGTGGCTACAACAGCCGTTCCAGACTCAGCTTGTGGAACGAAATACGTTGCCACTCCACCGGAGCCTCCCTTGAATGCATAGATTGCCGCACGGTGAGGAGGTGAACCGAATCCTGCGATTGATCCCACCTCATCAGCGGAGTAAACCCTGATTGGAACATTGGCCACAATCAAAGAGGCCTTGGCGGCTAGGACCGAACCGATGATGATTAGCTTCTGCTCCACGTTCTCAATCGACGGGGCAAAGCTTGTGTTGTTCGCGCTGACTGCTGTTACCGCCGCAACGCTGGACGGTGTTACTATAGATCCCATTATGATGAACCTCCTGCGACTACGTCAGCCCCACCTTTTGTAGCGCTGTCCTCGTCGGTAGTTGTTTCTATTTGTCCTCTGACGGCCAGACCCGGAGCGGCCGGCGTGGGTGTTACACCCGTCAATTCTTCGTTTGTTCGATAGGTCATATCCAGCGTGGCCGTAATGATCACATGGCCGCCCTTTTGCATCGGCTTGCCCTTTGACCAACGAGGGACCCACCTGTTGGCGACATACCCTTTTCCTAGTCCCGCATAGATATTTTCGGCACTCATTAAAATCTGATAAACGGTCTGTACGAACTCATCCAGGTCGGCATCGGCCAGGGCGTTTGCATTTTCAGCAGCAGCCAGAGCTGTTTGGAAATCGGTAGCGGTAGAGTTAGGATCCTCCAATGCCGAGACATCCACCTTGGCAGTAGCCGAAGTAGTGAGATCAATATTGATAGTAGGATCGTGAGTGACAGACCCCACATAACCACTGGAGCCCTTTGGAAATTCTCCGCTCTGATTATAGACTTGAACTAGCCTGTTTGAACCCTCAAGATAGTCAGCGTTGATCTTGTCGTCGTCATATCCCAGAACCCGGTACCGGCCGACAACTGCACCGGCGGCCAAGATGGCCTGGTACGCTGCCTTAATTGTAATGAAAGACATCGTCATTAGGATTGCTCTGTCTTGCGTAGCGTTAGTCGGATGTATCCGATTGACCCTCCGTAGAGGAAGGCCTTGTCAAGCAGGAAAGTAACAATAGGTGCCCCAACTACCGGAGAGATTGGAATTCTAACAGACCACTCCTCTCCGGACTGGGGAACACGATCTAGAGATGTAATTCTAAGGGACACGACAGGAGCGTGGTCGATGGTCTGGATGTCGTTCTCATCCTGTCCTAACGAGTCGTAGAGTATCTGACCGTAAAGTGCCGAAGTAGCGTCATTGGCTGAAATAGATTGAACCCCGCCATCCGGATTAATCAGGATGACCGGCATTCCGAAATCATCAGGATCCTCCAGAGTCTCGGCGAGGTCTTCTTCTATTTCAGCACGTAGACCCATTATTTATTTTCGGCTTTCTTTTTCGTCTTGGGATCGGGCTCGGGTGCGGGTTTTGCAGCGGCCTTTTTATCAGGCTTTGCGTTCGCCTTTCTCTGGAGCTCCTCTAATTCAAGCTGCTCCTCGGTGGGCTGCGCGTATTGGTCTTTGTTCTTCTTGTGATCTTCGGTGAATTCCGTCTTGGATTTCACTTGGCCACCAGCTTTTCCCCTGACCACGGGTGAGGGAGAACGATTCATGATTATTTCCCCTTTTTCTTCTTACCCGTAACCAGTGCTACGGGTATTGGATTAGGTGTTGTCATCTCGTCGCACCACCCTTTAAGGAGTGGTAACGTCCTCGATGTAGGCAAACGAGTTAGTATCTCTCGTTACGAACAGCGGGGCAGCCTGACACGAGATGTCAAACGCCGAGTTGTTACCAATGCGCTGGATTTCACACGAGAAGGCCTCGGGAACAATAACGCCTGGTGCTGCGTCCAGGTTTGGCGGCAGGTCGATGGCGACCGGCGAGAAACCGAAGTAGGAGTCCCAATCGAGTTGCATCTGTTGGGTTGCGTCCAGCTTCTCAAATGGTCCGAATTGACGATCGCATGCTGCGTTGCTGCGGAAAAATACGGCCTCTAGCGCTGTCACGTAGTAAGTAGTGGTGCTGGCGCGAACGTAGGTTCCCTCGTAGGTGAACACTGTGAGCGTGCGTCCGCGTTTGGTTCTTACCCTGCAGATCGGGTTGAGACCGTTGGCTACGAGGTGACTGTATTTAGCTTCGACCTTGACGTTCTCGCCAAACCAGACCATCTCAAACCCAGAGGTTCCAGCGGCCTTGAGATTCGCGTAAGACTGAATCTCTGTGTTGTCCGCGAGATATCCAGGCACAGAAGAACCAACTACCATGACGTCGTAAGCTCCGCCGGCATCTTCTACACCCAGGTCACAAACTAAGTCGATGGAGTTGAGAATCGAGGTACCTGCAGTGGACCAGTCGGCAACCACGGAATACTCGTGGGTGGATTCGCGCTTGGTGTCAATCTGCTCGTCAGTGCTCGATGTGTTGTAGATGAGATCCATCTTGCCTGTTTTGATCATCTGCCAAGCCGAATACTCGAAGGCATAAAGATGATCACCAACAATATCCTCCAGGATGACACCGGAGTGACGGCGTGCGCGGGTAAACTTGTCCAGTGGCACTTCTGCCCGTTCACCGAATACACGCTTATTGAGCTGTGCCGATGTGATGACACCAGTATCGTGCAGTATCGGGAACGTCCGGGCAATGCTCGTGAACTTACCAGATACGTGCTTTGGCTTGTTCAAGGGGGCTTTTATGTTACCCCTGTGTTTGAACGTTGAAATCGATCTGTTGCCCTTTCGGACGTCAAATTCGATAACCTCGGAGTTGGGGGCGAAATCCGTACCGCCGCCGTTTCCCCATGGTTCCCCGAAGAGGGATTGACCGGCGGCCGGTATGGTGTGGATGCGCCGTTCATCGATCGAATCGATCATAAGGCGCGAGAAGTTCTGAGCAGCTCTTAATGTTTCAATTGTCATCGTCATCGCTCCTTAAATCTGCGCGGTTGCGTCTTTCGTGGTTTGAGGTTTGATCCCGATGTTGTGTAAGAATGTCCTGATGGACACGCCCCTGCTCGGAATTATGCTTGAATCCAGGTCCAGAGAGTTCTCCAGAACTAGCGCGTCTTCGTTGACATAGAGTTCACCACCAGGGTAAATCTCGCCAGTGACCGAACCAGCAACCAGCGTTGCAGCCGGGATACTTCCACCGTGGTAAATACCCAGGGGCAGCTCGGAACCGTCAAGGCCCGTCCCGGCAGCTACCACACCCGTTCCCGTCAAACCGTTCAGGTAAGAGGCTCCAGAGATGTCTGTACCAGCCGTTCCAGCTGTGAGTACGGAAACAGCAGACTGGACACCTTCTGTAGGAGATACAAACAGCATCTTGGTCGCTGTCTGAATTGCTGTGAATCTACCGGCTGCTTTCTCGTTGATGACGTCCGAGATATTTCTATCGTCGCCAGCATCGCCCGTGCCCTGAACCAGCACTGCTGTTCCAGTCAAGCCGTTGAAGTAACCCGCGCCTGAAATGTCGGTACCACCACCACTCACGGAAAGCGCTGTGATAGTGGACATTGCCCCGCGTCGTGGAGACAAGAAGAGATAGGCGTCTGAGGCTGCATCGTGGACACAAGTGAATCTGCCAGCGGCAACTTCGTTGATTACGTCGACCACGGTTGTTCCGTGACCGTCACCGCCTGTACCCTGGGTGAGGGTTGCAGTTCCCGTTAGTCCGTTGAGGAAACCAGCGCCGGAGATGTCAGTCGTTCCACCTGTAACCACTGCTGTGATTGTGGATAGGCGACCAGTAGTTGTGGAGTAGAATTCATAGACATCCGTTCCAGCGTTGTACTTACATGTAACACCCGCGCCGCCAACGTGACCATTGAGTATTACTGCTACGTCGCCAAGGGCCAAAGCTCCCGTAAAGTCAACGTCAGTGAAGGTGTAGAGTGTTCCGTCTACCGTGATCGCGAATCCACCATTGCTAACTGCTGCCCAGCCTGCGAGATTCGTGCCGTTTGCACCGCAAACACACTTGGCTGCTGTGTCGGTTGGTGCTTGAATGTCGGAGAAGTCCAGGCCGGTAATCGACAGCGCTTGATCGTCCACAGTAATTGCGAACTCACCGTCAGTAATGGCCTGAAGTGCAGCAAGAGTGGTTCCGAAGGCACCAGTCGTCATCACTGCGCCGGTGGCTGACGGTGCCTCAAGCCCTGAGAAGTCGAGCGCTGAAATCAGGATGGCAGTTTCGCCGTCTATCCCGATTTTGAACGAACCGTCAGATACAGCCTGAAAGGTGTCCAGATCGCCCATGGCTCCAGTGAGCATCGATCCCGGCGTGGTTGCCGGATCAACATCTTGCAATGGTGTCCATTCGTCCGAGATGGCCACCTTGGCCATCAGGGTCATATCCGCCAGGGGGATTGCTCGTGCGGCGTCCTGTGCGATGGTTGCGCCTTCGAGATAATCCTGGTTGCCCCAAAACAATGGGATGTTTGCATGATCTTGTTCGGCTTGGCCTAAGTAAAGAGACGCCATTAGCTGAGCTCCTTCCCGGTCTCCCGCAAGAAGTCTGCGGTTGTCCTAATTTTTCCGTCCGTGCTCAATTCACCTGATGCGGATCCTGAGTCGGCAGGAGTTGCGGGGATAGCGGTGGAAGCGACCACGGCTGCGGTGGAATTTTCTTTTTCTGCCTTGGCGTCCTCGATGGCTATGACAGCCTCGAAGATTTCGAGTTTTTGTTTGCCCTCGAAAACCTGGGCTCCCATCGCTCGGATGGAGTCCGCATACTCGGTACCGGCAACTATTTTCGCCACCGGGCCCAGAGAAGCGTGTAATTCCTTACATGCTTCGGCTCTGGCGGTTACGATTGCTTTATCGAATTCAATCCTGGCCGCCGGGTTTTCTGCTAAAAATTGTTCCAAATCCATGGTCTTTACTCCTTCGTTTGGATTTTCGGCGGCCTGTTCTATCGCCGTGTCCGATTCCTCTATTTCACCGTGTTGAGCGGAAATGTCAATTTCCTTGGATGCGTTTAGTCTTCTTCGCTTCTTACTTTTGGAGCCTGTCATAAAGGTGCAGGCATCGAGATCACCGCTGAACTCCCGCATAAACTGACGCCTGGTCATGACTCCGTCAATCATGCCTTTTGCTAGGGCTCGACTGGCAATAATAATTGAACCTTTGCCGTAATTTTCGAGGACGTTCTCCCTAGTGGTTCCCCTGTAATCGGCAGTAGCGTTTACAAAAACGTCCGCTGTGTCATCCACCATCGTCTGAATAATCGCCTTACCCTCTTCCGTTTCTAGATCCGGGTTCTTGAACTCGGATTGTGACGAAACGATCTCAACTCCATCTTTATCCTTGCTCGTTTTTATTTTGGCAATTACTCCAATGCTTCCAACATGGGAAGTGTCTGCACCAACAATGGCATCGCCGGCAGACGCCCTCCAGTAATCAGCACTGGCACAAACACCCTCGACGAATGTCACTACCGGCTTATCACTGTCATGAATTCTGGCGGCCAACTCTGAAGTTCCCGTGACCGCACCACCTGGACTGTCAGATATGAACGCTATCCTATCGATCCTGGGGTCGCTGTCCATTCTGTCGAAATCGGACATTAGCCCCTGCGTGGTAGTAAGCCTGGGTTGCGATGGAGCATTGCCCGCCTTCCGGGGAATAGTGGGGCCGTCAACGTTAATCACACCAACATTGTCGAACCTCTGGCTGAACTGGTAAGACTCGGAGTCTGGGCCTACGGGTAGAGCAGCTTCCATGTCAGTCTGGCGTTCTTCAACCGTAATAGTGGAGCCGTGAAAAATACTGCGCTCTTCGAGCTGCTCTCCGATTGTTACAATTCTTACTATTGCCTCTATGGCCGCAGGAGTGATGGCCCACTGATGGCGATGTATTTCTTCTATAATTCTAGCGTGTCTCATTGGTCCACCTTTTTAACGAGCTCTGTCAGCTCTTTCACTTTTGTTTCGACCTCGGATACGTTGCCACTGCCGATGTAGGCTCCGACGCTCAAAAGACCCAAGCTCGCCCCAATTATCAAAGGCCAGAACCGGGAGAGCATGAGTAACAACCCGGCCCGTGGAACTGGAGGCGGTTGAGGGATGGACGTATTGGAGGGTTTTCTGTTGAACCATTTTAGCGCGGGACACGCCTTTTCATGCGCTTCCCACTTTTCATCCAGATCATCCACCTTGCCGCGAATATAATTCAGATTCTCATTTATCAGATTGAGGGCGAATTCGTCAGTCATTAGGGAGTCTCCGTGGTTTCTGGTTTCTTAGGTTTTACTACTTCTTCTGTTTCCTCTTCAGGGGTTTCGTCTGGTCCCCCTGGGCCGAACTTCGACGGATTCCAGTGTGCAGATTGGGCACCGTCGAGAATGCGCTCGTTTATGGCTCGGTTGCTGGATGCGTCGGTACCGTTGAACTTCTGAGCCTCTAACGCGATATTGGTGATATGCGCTTCGGTCGCATCCTTGGAGGCCTTAATAGTCTTAGTAGGATCGATGTCCGGCATCTGTGGGCCGTGCCAGTTGGCGCTCAACCATGCGGCGCGAAGTATTGGATCTTGCCATCCTGGCGCGGAGATTCGGCCGGCGGCGATTTCTTCAGCTGTCCACGCTAGCTGAACCTCTGACAAAAAGTCAGAAACGTGCTCGCCTTTTAGAATGCGGGCATATCGGTATACCTGGATGAGTGCTGCGCGTGCGGCTGTGTAGTTGGAATTGAATTCCTGGAGAAAAACCTCGTAGGGCATGTTCTGGGCTGCACAAATAATACCCAAAAATGACGCTGTGAAAGGTGCAAATTGATCGCTAGGGGCAGTATCGGTGAATGCTTTGAGCTTTTCACCGGGCCCGTTATTAAAAATACTGATTCCACCGGGGCTTAGTGCGACATCCACCGGGCGGTAGTCGGGGAAAGAATCGGCCGCCGGCGTCGAGTCGTCATCGAGTGCGGAGGCGTTCGGCTGGGCCGGGAACATCGGAGTGACACCAGCCACACCATCGAGATCAAATGGATTCCCTGTGGCCGCAGAACCGGCATCTGTCTCCTTGGACATGACAATAGATGCCTGAATTATCGCCTTTTGAACCGTGGCAATGGACATGTTCGTCCACTGAGAGAGTTCCTGGAGGGAATTGTGCAGAACTGAGAAGCCACGGCCTTGACCGGCGTAGTCCGGGGTGAACCCGTGAATAAACTGCCGGCGAGATCCAATCATGGCCGCCACTGTGATCGTCTTATATGATCCGTTGGATTGCCTGGCTCTTACCTGATAACTGACCTCACGACCGTACTTATCACGGTTTATTCCGTCATTTGTCCAGGGTAACCCGCTAGTATTAGTGTAAGCGTTGCCGACTATCTGAGATTGTTCGATATTATCGATGGCCAGCGGAGAGATACGGCCGGGCTCGTTTAGGTAATAAAACCGCTTGAAGTATTCACCATCCCGACGAGCTTCCTTTTCTGCCAGATATTGCATCTGATAAAGGTTCTGATCGTTCCGAAGGCTGACCTGGCGGGAACTGGCGTACATGTCGAATCTGTCCGCGTAGTCCCTTGACCAGCGCTCGGCTGCCTGCTGGGTGATGCCTAGAATTTCGGCTCTTGGTTTCGGCTCGATTCGGATTCCGTCGCCGACTACTATTTGAGCGAAGCGGTTGACGATGGCCTGGGCCGGGAGAGAGTCATGGTATGCACGGCGAGCGTTAGCCCGAGTTTTAGCGTGATCTATTATTGGAGCAGAACCGGAAAACAGTATCCCGCCCCTGAACTTCTGACCATCGGAATAGTAAGATTCACCAGTGCCCAGATTTGCAGACTGAGAAAGGGCTGTCATCTGCGGTTGGGAGTCCTGAGCCTGAGTGGTTGGCATCTGGCTTTTAATGGCCGCCCGTGCATGTTCGGGCCAGGTGTCAGGGTGGCCGAGATGCAACCCTGGAATGTCTTTATAGTCTGCCATTATTGACCTTCTATTGCCATCTAGTGGAGTGCATACGGGCGACTCCGCCACCATTGAGCGCAGCATTTACCCTGATTATCTCACCCTGTAACCATTGGATTTCTTCGCGCATGGCCTTCATTGACTGCTTGGTCGCTGACTGCTCACCGTCGGCCGCTGATTCGAACCCGTAGGACTTATTAACCTTTTGAATTAGTTTTCTGTAAGTAGCCCTGGCGAGTACCAGTTCTTCGTTTAATTCGACGAGTTCGGCTGTCAGTTCTGCGCGAGTTGCCATCTATAAAAAATATACACAGTGATGGTAAATGTCAATTTCACTGGAAGGAGGGCGCGATCAGTGGGTCAGATTATTATTGGTTCAAAATCCTCCATGCTGTTGCCGCCACTCTTGGAATTTGCATTCCTCCAAGGGTTCTGATTCGGTCCACCCTATCGGGACACCCATGAACCACTCTGCCCACGTCGGGTTCACTAGGCCACCCAGGGCGGTTGGAAGCATCGCCGCCGCTCTTCTTGATCCACTCAGGCAAGGCACTCGGGAGTCGTTCGCCTGCAAGGTGGGCAGCAATCCAAATCCGGTTCCTTCTTTGGTTTGCACCGAGGTGCCAAGCTCCCAACACCCCGTGTCGTCCCATATACCCCAAGCGGGTAAGTCCCTCGACCACAACACCGAGCCCCTTGGTACGAAGGTCCGGACTGTTTTCCGCGAAGACAAAGCGAGGCCGTACTTCTTCAATGATTCGCAGCATCGCAAAAAAGAGTTTTGAATCTTCGCCGGTGATTCCTTCACCATTACCTGCTGAACTAATATTGGTACAGGGGAACCCTCCTGTAATAACGTCAATAGTTCCCTTCCAAGGTCTGCCGTCGAACGTAAGCACATTGTCCCAGACAGGGAAAGTTGGCAGGAATCCGTCTCGTTGTCTCCTGAGGAGCATGTTTCTTGCCGGGGGATCAATTTCAACAGCACATCGTGTGCGCCATCCAAGGAGTTGGGTTCCCAGCATTCCGCCTGCCCCTCCTGCAAATAGTGCCAACTCATTTAAACTCACTCCATTCCTCTTTTGTTTCTGCACCAGGCGAAGGATTCGAACCTTCAACATCCGGGTCTGGAATCCGGCGCTCTACCAATTCGAGCTAGCCTGGCAAAACTCCCCCAACAACCGGCGTTATCAAGGGCAGTTGCGAGGGAGCGGGTTCATTATTTTCAAAGTCAAAATTTTTGTGCAGTTTGATAACGCAAGAACAAGGTAATACCTGGACAGCTAAATTGCAACTATTTTATTCTGGAAGCCAGCCACTCAAGAGCAGTCCGACTATTAATGGTTGCCAGCGCTTCGGGGCCGTGGCCTCTGTTTTTTGCGTCGGCACGAAGCTTCAAAACGAGTTCGTTCAGATAGTGGTCACGGGCGGCCAGGTTCATGACCCGGAGATCCAGCGCTTCATTCGGCCGTCCAGTGGGTTTCTTGAATGATACGCCGCCAGTGGGCAATATGACCATATCCTCCGCTGTCAACTGCTTGTACCACTCTTCACCGTAGTCAATTGGGAACTCACAGAAGTTTGCCTGCTGTGGGCCGTCCTGTTTGCGAGGGATTTTTAAATTGGAATAGATTTGCTGTTTGTAGAACGGGCCGTTTATTTCAAGCAGAATTGTCCCATTTTCCAACTTGGCAGGCCTAAACCGGCGGATTGACCTGTTCATATCCTCGTCAACTGCTTCGTCTTTACGACGTATGACAGTAGGCATACCCTTGGAAGGCAGGACACCCTCGCCCCATCCGGCGGTAAACGCATACACACAAGCAGTATGCGGGCCATCACCAGAGTCAACCAGGGTCATTTGCAGGGGGTATCTGGCCCCGTCGGCTCTCAAATAGCTACCTTCGATCTCTCGCCAGTAATTGGCCACTGCTTCCCATGCTCCCTGGTAGGGGTCGTTAATGGCTCCGTAAAATATCCTGTGTTCTATCGACCAAGAACGATACCCGATACCGTGGCCGACGACTTCCATTTCGACACGAGCTTTTTTCTCTTTTTTTCTCTCGTTCTTTTTCTCCGAACCACGCTGGACGTCCAGGCCAGCTGTAAGGAAGATGACTTTGTCATTGGGAACCTTGCCGGATCTGTAGTTGCCACGTAACTCGTAGACTTTGGTCCAGTCTGGCCGGGCTCCCGTCTCACGATAAGGCAACCCTAGATAGAGAGTAACAAATGTTCTCATGAGTGCGGGGTCACCCTCGGCCTTGACAAACTTCTCCACCATCTCCAGCCAGGAGAGCATCCCCACCGGGGAATAGATCGAGCTAATCTGACGGCTGATGAACTTCTCGGAATAGCTCTGAGAGGTGGCTCTCCACTCTCCGCCGGTTAACATGGTCCGCTTGTGCCGATTGAATATTTCGGCGTGGCAAAATTCACACACGTACCAGGCTCTCTTGACCTGGCCGTCCTTGATGGTCCATTGCATTCCAAGGTTCGGGTTATCGTGTCCGTGCCCATGGCCCCACTCTAAAATCTGAGCCCGCCCGCAGTGGGGACACGGAACGTAAAACCGCTGCTGGTCTCCACCTTCGTACTCTGGCCAGATGGCCGATTCCAGATGAGTACCGGGTGTGGAGAAGTCCATAATCTTCTTACGAGCTCCCCAGCCGTTGGTTCTGGCCTCGGAAACACCTAGCCAACTACCCTCACCCGTGCGTAAATTCTTTGGGGCCCCGTCTATTTCGTCTCTAATCAGCACTCGTTTCGAGTCAGAACGCAAAGAAGCGGGACTTTGAGCACTGGCCATGTCGAGAGCTCCGCCGAAAAACTCTTTAGAAAAGGTTCTGTCACCTGTTCTCTTGCTTGCTTTAGAGGCATTCTGTGCAAAAATCTTGTTTCGTAACCCGCAAGAATCAATCAGCGGCTCCAGCCTCTTGGTTGTCCACTTTAAAAGCAGGTCTTCCGTGGCCGAAATGTAGAGAATCTCCGCCGGTACGATGTCCATAAAGTACGCGATCACGTTCTCGGATGCTGCGGTAACTCCTAACTGGGCTCCTTTGACCGTGAGATCTCTCTGTATCGGAGAGTAGGCACTCATCGAGTTCATAATATCGACAAGGTACGGGGTTCTACTATTGCGCCACCGGCCAGGGAACGGGGTATTCGACGGCAGGGTTCTTTTTAGTTCGGCGTAATCCGATACGGATATGACCGGGCGTTCTACAAAACAATTATCAACCAGGGTGTGTGCGTTATCGACGCCGGCATTCCATACGAGGGGATTGTGGCCGGCTGTGCTCATAGATACTCAGGCTTGACCAAATCCCGAAGTATAGAACCCTTGATGAATTTTTCACTTTTAGGTTTGTTAATCTTCAACATGAAGTCGTGCTTCTCCTGGTTGTTATTGAATACAATAGTGAGGATATAGTCGTCGGCTTCAAAATACTCAGAGGCCCCACTACGATTGTCCTCCTCTTGCTTTTCGATGTGGGCTTTTTTCTGCTCCTGGAGTGAGGGTTGCTCGGATTCAACCTGGGCCTGTTCGATCGATCCCTTCTGGTTTGTAACGTCCCGCACTTCCTGGATGTGTGTTTCTATTTCTGCGAAAGGAGATTCTAGACCGGACTCAGTCACAAAAAAATCAAAGGTAGCTCGGTCGAAATTCATATCCACCAGCGGGTCAATTTCAAATTCCGTCATGATGTCCAGAAGCTTGGCGGCGTCGTAATCACCGGAGGCGTCGGGATTGTTTAGGCGAGTGTTGATTTTAACTTCAGTCCTGGGGTCCACGTCGATCATCTGAACGTTGATCTGATAGTCTGATTTGCCCGGCTCGTATCGGTAGATCTTATCGAGTTGCGCGGTACGCTGATTGCCACCCACTACATTCATCGTTTGCTTGTTGACGACCAGGGTGTCGACCAGGCCGTCTTCTTTGATTTGCTTTCGTAGCTTGTCCGATGCCCCTGTGTCGATGTACCTGGGGTTGTAATCCGGAGTGTGTATTTCAGACCGGAGAACAGTCTCCATGGCTGCCTGTTTTACAGTCTTGACCTTGGGCTTTGTTGGCCCGGCTTTTTTCTTTTTGACTACCTTTTTTTTAACCGGCTTTCTTTTGTCTACCATCCTAACCCTCCCTGGCACGTATCAACGCTGCCTCAATGAATGGATACTGTTTTTTGACCGTCTCGTAGTCCTCCGGGTGATTGTGATACAGCCACAAAAGAGCCCGGCCCTTGAACGTGTTGATGTCCCGGAATCCTGCTGCGTAGTCCGGAGGTAAGGGAAGCCTTTTCATCTTCAAATATTTAAAGACTTCCTTCTCCGACCAGTTGGCCAGCGGATAGATCTTTCGATTGCGCATGTCCACGCCACCCATATACTGCTCACCGTCGAGACAGTTGGCGTTCATTATCCCGCGTCGTTGCAGGCTATCAGCTCGCTTGTAACCGTAGACTATCCAGGGAATATTGAGCCTGCGACGAAGAAAGAGATCCATCTCGTACTGACGAATCTTCGGAACTTTTTTCTTTTTGGACTGATAAGATCCTGAACACATCTGCCTAGATAGGTCTTCGCACCGGGGGAACTGTGCAATGTCCACGCCGTATCTCTTAGCGTAGTGGGCCATATGTTTCTCTTTATACTTCAGGCCTTTTACAAAATAGAGATGCACGGGAATGACCGTCTTGAAGTGAGCACAGCACAGATCAAGGCACGCGATGGAATCCTTGCCACCGCTGAACATAAGAATGACAGTGTCCGTTTCTTCGGCGGCTCTTTTTATTACTGAGTGGTCGATCACAGGGAGACCCCCGTGAGCATGTTATCTGGCTGGCCTAATCCTTCGGGCTCCGACGATGGCACGTTCACGGCCGAGCCTACCACTCCCGCCGACCCTGCCGCTCCCTTGGCTCCCCTCTGGCATATCATCACCTCCCGAACGAAAGTTTTATCTTGCTGGTCTGATTCTCCGACCGGCCGCAACGGTTGCAGCTCTTCCGGCGGCTCTTCTTCCTGTGCTCGATGATTCTGGCATTTTCTTACCTCCATGCTGTCAACTCCTGAAGAGCTGACTTGTTTAATTTTTCAGTGGGAAAATCCCATAGTCTTAATTTACCATTGATTTCAAACTCTGGCAAAGAAAACGAGAGTGCGGGTTCGAAGTGCCAATGGTAGCAGTTGGACTCGGCCCACTTGGAATCCGCACCTTTGACGATGGCCACAAGATTGGCTACTCCAACGATGGCACTGAACGGCAACCCTTCGTAGTTCTGAACCAACATGGCCTCTTCGCGCATCTCCATCTCTGTGAAGTCGTGGTTCTGGGTGAGGATGTCGCCCTCCATCTTGTAGTACAGTGATGGTTTCTTGAACGCGGCCTCGCTGTCGTTGAAATTCTGGGAGACATCCATGATGAGGGGGAAGCGATCGTCTCGTATTTCCCCGATGTTGGTTCCTGTCTTTGCTGAGTGAATCAAAACGGGGCCTCGGTAGTCAGTAGACCAGTTGCGATTCTCTACATCTTTTATTCCGTGGACTATCGCCGAAGCGAATGGTTGTTTTACGGTCAGGGTTTTCATTCTATTCTCCCTCTCTTAGTTGTTCGATGGCCTGATGGGCCGTGCGCTTTACGGCCTGGATGCCGCGTTCTATTTCCTCCCTGATGGTTGTGGCCACCGGGGAACTTTCGATTCCGCCTTTGAGCACATCTAGCACACGATCCACGATGACTTGCTCCTCTTTAGTGAACCCGTGGTTCAGGAGCTTGGCAGTGATACAATCGATGACAGCCTCGACAATAATCTCGGTATTCTGTTGGTCGAAGTTACGAAACTCCTGCTCGATGGAGCTGCTGACGATGTTGAAAAGGCGGGCGGCGACTTCGAACGGTACGACTTTCTTGATGAGCTCGTGGTAAAAGACCTGCTCTTTGGCGGCCTTTATCCTCTTGAGTGTGACATCCATCTGTCGGGATTGATCGACGATATTGGTAGGCTTGGCAGTCTCGGCCGGTGGAGCCTGACCAGCGGATTGACGCTGTTGAGCGAGTAGAGCTTCGGCCCCGGAGAAATCTATTGGTGGGGCGTTGCCCCCTTTGATGGGTCGACCCCTCCCACTTTCGCTGGCAGCCGGTGCGGACTCCTCGTGAAATTTTATGAACGAAATGGTCAACTCGTTTTCGGGGTCAATCCGCTTGTTATCATCGGCGGTCAGGCGGCCCTCGGAAAGCGCCTTGTACACTGACTGCTTGGATATGCCGAGCTTCTTAGCCAGTCCGTATCCGGTAAATTTCCCGTCTTTCTTGGAGCCTGCCATGTGTCAATCCTACGGCCAAAGCGTCAAAAGGTCAACTAGATTGGCCAGGTTGACTACCCCTATTGGTAAAACACCTCCTTAACAAAAAGGGTCAATTATGGGCTTTTTTTGACTCAGTTTCGGCCGAGATGGCGTCGCGACTAACAG
>PJEL010000403.1_pt1 | contig 51190 bp, 76 predicted proteins | sample 1853271 | NCBI WGS metagenome assembly PJEL01 (sample SAMN08108733, study PRJNA415343) | Invertebrate metagenome, whole genome shotgun sequencing project. | host: Globobulimina | place: Sweden: Gullmar Fjord | collected 2015-08
CGACCTATTTTATAGTCATACGCCAAAGCATCCAAACAATCCACAACACTCCCATACGGGTACTCAGCAAGCTCTTTAACCAACTCTTTAGTCTTCCCATGGTTGTAGTAGTAAAGACCCGACCTATGTCCAGGAATAAGGCTCTTTATCCTTGTGTGCTTATCACGCTTCCCAGGCAGCAACTTAGTCACATGGATAAACCTCTTCCTCCTCACCTGTTCCTGCCTTATCCAATACCTATAAAGCTTAGAAAAGTTAACCTCTTCAATCCCTACGTTGTTAGTCCCCCACTTTTCAGTCAGCTTAAAGAGCTTATTAATCACTTCTAGAGGATCCACTCGGCTAGCCCAATCCTCCAGCACAAATCTCCGTCCCCAGGGATCCATACCCTCAACCACCACTCCATTCCTTGCCCCTCTTTCCCTTTGGATCTCGCTCTCCTCGCTCGGGGCCGGGTCCAGCAGCACTACAATTTTCATCTGAGAAAGAAAAACAAAGTTGGGAGGGGGGTCGAGGAGAGTTGCCTCTCCAACTATCTTTGGGTCATAATCCTCCGTTCGAATCTGGAAATACGGTTTCTCTGGATCGTCCCAAACCACCTTCCCCCACCGAATCCACTTGGGGTTGAAAGATCTGTCCTCTCCCGGGGTTGGGGTGCACTGCATCTGGCTGGAAAACCCAAAAGTGTCTCTTTTATTATGATCCAAGAGTTCCTTAGTGGTTAGCTTACTCGGGAAGATACTCTCCCCCAGGACATTGGGATTGCCATCTTCATCTTCCAAAGCTGCTCGCCTATAGAGTCTGTAGGGGTACTTCCTTAGCATATGGGTATAGACATCACTATATGCCCAAGGAGTACACGCAACCAATACCCTGCCTTTAAGTGCAGGTCGCTCTAGGTAAACTGCCTTATCCACCCACTTCCGAACTGTGTCCATAACCGCCGGGCTGTTCGCTGCACTCTCGGCGATCAGATCGTCCATTATCATCTTAGGCCAATGGCGACCTGCTGCAGCAGAGGAAACCCCTTTCGCCGACAAACTGGATTCAGGTTGGACCTTACCTCGGACTAAATTGATCTCTGTATCGTTCCATTTCCAACTCCTGGGCATACTTTTCCGATCATCCAACCCCACCCCAGGAGGTAAAAGTTCTGGCCACAACAACTGCAGCAACCTATTGGTTGCAAAAATATCCCTAACCGTCCTGACCCACATCTCAGCATTTTCTTGCTTTTCGTTATATACAACTATTGGCTCATCCGGTTCCCGGATCATCTGCCAAGCTGAGTTGGCAATTGTGCACAAGCTGGTCTTAAAAAATTCCCTAGGGATCTGGATCATGATCCTTTCGAAACTCGGCTCCCCCCACCTCCCAATCAGACTCGCCAGCTTCCCGTGGATCTCAGGAACCAAGTCCGTAAACCCACAAATATGCCAAGCAAACAGGAACAAATCCTTCTCCAGGATCTCTCTAAACTGTCCCAGCTGCTGTTTCGAGGCGTCCCTAGGATCCAACCCTGAAGTAGTCCTTAGCTCCTCTAATTGCTCCTGAGGACTACTCACTCTCAAAGTCCCCCTTGCCCAGCTGTGCCAAGTCCATATCCCTCTGCTCCATGAAGTCACTCCCTACATGGAGATGCCTGTCCCCTGCCTCTATCTGCACCACCGGCCTAGAGACTAGCTCTCGATTGACTTCACAAAGACGAGCAATCGTTGACTCTGCAAATGCTACAACCTCTTCCCCAACAACCCCTCTCTCTGGTTGCTGCTTATCGACCAACCACTTCCGAACCCCAATTGCCTCTTTATCATCCAACTCTGCGCCGTACATAAAGCTTATCAGTTGGTCCAGCCCCTGATTCGCAGCCATCACCTCCTTGGCCTGAATCACCTTCTTCATTATTTCAATTTCCTGGCGGTATGTCTGAACCATCTCACACACACCTTCTTTCTTCAAAATCCTCCTCAAGCTCTGCCTACTGACTAGCCCTCTAGACAAGACAATTGCCTCTTCGCTCATCCCAGCAGCGACATCCAAGGCAATACTTTCCAGGGTTTGTTGGTCAAAGGCCAAGGTTACTCTTCCTTTTCCTCATTTGGCTCACAAGTAAACTTCAACCGCTCAGCTTGTAGATCATGTTCTACCTTCCACCACAGCCCTAGAGCCTCTCGACACTCATCCACAAAATGCTCCACACAATCCTCAGGGAAGACGAAAGAGGAGACTTCAAAGTCGTTGACACCAATATGTGTTACTGAGCAATCCAACCCAGAACTATGAAAAACACTACCAACAATCTGAATCCCCAAACTTACATCCCTAAACTGTACCTCAGGCCTTACGCTCAACATGTAGTGTCTCCAGAGGTAGTAGTCGTATATCTCGGCACGACTACCGAATCAGTTGTAAAAGTCCAAGTCGGTGGGACAACATCACCTACTGTCCACGGCCTCCACCAAGGGTATGTCCAAGGATCAATCTCTCTAGGCCCTCCCCTCCTGCACTCACTACACCGTCCACACCCAGGACAAACACTCGAACTAACTTCACCCATTACCTCTACTCCTCTGGCAAAAGTCCTCTTTCCCTAACTGCATCACAAACACTAGGACACTTCGCCAAAACCTCTCCAGCACTTGCTAGGCACACTGCCCGAAACTCATCGTCCCCAATCCGCTCACAACCTCTTGTAGCTGCAATGTGTGCTGCAGGACACCCTGCCTGACATCCCACACTCAAGGCCACCAATACCCGCTCCCTCCTGGCTTCCCTAACAGGATCACTCTTAAGACACCCTGCACTCCCAACCAGCAAAACAACCATCCCTACTAGAAACCCTACTCTCATTCATCCCTCCATCCAGATACACTAATACACCTTCCCCCCTTATACACCCTCACTTACTTAACGTCAACAAGTAAAACTAAAGGGTCTGAGCCGAAGGTCCCCCTCGGGGATTAAATTTCTAGATTCTACAGTTCATTTTTGAGTGAGCTTTACACCATCCCGAGGTCGTGTGGGGGGGTTCGGGGGTAGGGAAGAGGACTCATGCAATGGGATTGCTGCACAGCAGCGAGGAGTTGTGACTGAGAGTCAGCAACAAGATGGTATGTGAGAGAATTGGATACGGCACAAACAAAGCTGGTTTGTGTATTTATCAGGGGGATGGTGGTTCGATATGGTGAGGTGGCAGGCAATTGAGCCTGGGGGAGAGAAGAGATGAGCAAGCCGCACAGCGAACTAGAAGTAGATATCCGAGAGCATCTAAGAAACGCTCTTGAACTAGCTAACTTCCATCCTGAGCATAGCAATGGTCATGCCGGTGGAACGTTTAGACGTATCTCAGATGCTCTCGAGAATATTGAACCCGGTTCAGTGGAGTATTGGTCTAACTGTGGTGAGTGGCCTAGCTAGTTCAGAGATTCCATCCTTCGGGGCGGGATTTCTCAACCAGCAAGTTGGATTTACCAACCTTGTTTAGGGAAACCGAGATTACCGTAAGTCAGAGGGTGGAGTTTGGGAAATCCCCCGAGGGAACAGCCCTTCGGGCTAGAGGAGAACAGTATGTCAACCAAGCGATGGGAAGACCTAACCACAGAAGAGCGAGTAGCAAAACTCCTGAAAGACGCTGAGATATTCAAAGGACTAGAAGAAGATGCAAGAGTTGAGATGGTGACTAACCGGGACATTGCCGAGGATCTAGTTATTGCCGCCAAAGCTCTTAGCGTAGGGAAGGACGCGGCACACCCTGTGACTGGTCTATGGTTGAAGCCACAGCCAGCAAGCTGGCAAGGAGTAAACAAACCATGAACGTCAAACAAGAGCAAGAAGTTATTGAGGAAGTCACCTATCAGCTAGAGATACTTCCCGAGGATTGTCAGGTAGCTGGGAACGCTATGGCAAGCGGGGATCTAGAGGTAGATCAAGCAGCAGAGCAAGCAATTTACGACCAATTAGACGCTGGGAACGAGTGTGCTTGGTTTTGTGCGAGGGTCGTTGCAGAGTGGAGGGGGGTAGAGGGAGATACTTACCTCGGATGTTGTTCATACGAGAGTAGACTCGCATTCACTCAAAACCCTCAATTCCAGGATATGAAGGAAGAAGCACTGGGGTATTTGCTTGAGAAGATTAACAGGACCCAGCTTTAGCTAGTTTGGAGTACCCACTACGGTGGGTATTTCTAACTAGTTAACTAACAGCAGGAGAAACAAACCATGCGATGCAGCACTGAGATGACTGCTTATGGACAGAAATCGCTGGGGATTAGGGAAGGAAACTCTTTCGAGGAAATTGCAGAGAGCCTACTCCCTGGCTGGCACCGAGATGCTTATCTAGTTAATGAGACAAAGGGCAAGGACATTTGTGGGCAGTATGTCCGGTTTTCGGCACGGGTCGGGAATAGTTGGGCAGACATTTACCTACGGCCTTTGGTGGGGGAGAAGGAGTTTTAAATGCCGTATTACTATAGCGACAAGAAACTAGAAGACAAGTTTTCGGCACTCCCGGATGTAGAGATTATCTTTGGACAATTTGCCGAGTGCCCTAAGTGCACTTCTGGACAGTTTCTCGGAGAACTAGACCAGGAGTGTGACTCTTGTGTATGCGAGGGAAATATTGTTCAAGCTACTGGGGAAAAGGGGTATTTCTACGCCTTTGGGCTTCCGGGGTGTTTGTGGGATAGTAGTCCGATAGGGCCTTTTGAGAGTGAAGAAGAGGCACTAGAGGAAGCTAGAGAGTTTGCAGGGTTTGGGGGGGAGAAGGAGTTTTAATATGGCATGGGAATGGAGTCACACTAACGAGGCATATGAGAATGCTCGAGAGAACCTAAGTGCACTACCTGACAACGTACTCGCAACAATATGGGCAGAGTGGAGAGTGCACTATCGAGAAGGTTTCTTTAATCAATTCAATGAGAAGAAATACCCTCGTGAGATTAGACGAGCACACTCTTGGATCTATAGAGGACTACAAGACGAGATGATTGATTGGATCTGGGAAAAAGCAAGAGATCTATCTACCTGTACAAATGGTGGTTGGGAAGCTTGGCTCTGCCCATTCGGGTGCGGGTGTCATATGGTGTCTTTTGATCGGGAGGACAGTTAGGAATGACCAAGCGACAATTCCTAAAGGACAATAGAGAAGAAATTGACCAAATCATTCGCTCAACAGTCCCCGAAGCTCAAATAAATGATGAAGAGCGTTGGATGTGGGTCATGAACGATGAAGGGTTGTATCTTTGGGCTAAGAGGGAAGGGGTTAGGGTCTGAGGGCTTTAACACTCTCTAAAAATGTGTCGCAATCTTTGAGTGTCCTTGGCGGACAGCCACCAGCAGAGTTAGGGAAGGGGTTAAAATGGAACAGTTCTACGTGATTGATAACAATACTTGGATGAAAGTTGACCATATACCTGGATGGCAACCAATATGTAGAAATTGTGACAAAGCTTCTGGGTATATACCTACAGTGGCGAGTAAAGCTGTATTTGAAAGGGGTGAAGAGTGTGGTCGCTGTTACTCATGTTTTCAGGTAGAGATCGAGCTAGCGGATAGTTTTAGATACTACCAGCTCTAGTTAGCTCTTTTAGTAACAGAGCTAATCGGTTTAAGAAATAAACCAACTTAGAAAGTTGAGGAGCAAACAAAATGATCTCACTAACCAATCCAACGGGTAGGAATACCAAAGCGCATATTGTGACAATCGGGGGAAATGAATATTTCTTCAGTTATGAGACTTGTATCGCTTTTAGAGGTCACTCTAACCTCTCCGGCAGAGTGCTGGTTAGGATCGACAATTCCTGGGGACCAACCACTGGCCGACATTTCCGGGAATTGGGATGCAGGGAGTTTAAGGTTGTTGGTCAAGACGAATTTGATGAGATCATAGAGGACTCAACGGCTTCTTAGAGGCGCATACAGCGCCTTTTTCCAACCCCCCCGGTACCCTACCAGCCCCAGAGACCTAAATCCTCTCTCTGGGGCTGGTAGGCCCCTTAGAATGGATTTACCAAATCAAACCACCATTTTCCCCCTCTAGTTCGCCACTCCCTACCCAAAAAGATCGCCACTCCCTAGGTTTTGTAGGGTTTCCCCTACCCTGACTACCAGTCACCCTTTTTCATTTAGCCCAAAAATCTTGATAAAAAGGTAAACCTGAATCAGATTCAGGGCTAAGGACGAACCTAGGGCCTTTAGAGCTAAGATTTCCTCCCCGCAGGTAAGCCCTAACTTCCCCGTTTTTGACCACTTTTCAGCCTCAAGCCAGCCTCGTGTGTAAGTGTGTAGTGGTTTTCACTACAGTGAAATGGGACATTATGCCCCAAAAACACCTTTAGGTGTTGGTTTTGACACAATAACCAGGTCAAAACCCTTCACCCAATAAACCTGCTAACTAAGCGTAGTTGTTGGGGAATTTCAATTCCATTTTTGAACCCTTCATGTGTCGTTCGTCTAACCCCCTGAAATTATTGAAAAACAGACTTCTCCTAGGTGCACTTCAGCGCCCTATTTGTTGATAAACCCTCCTAGGACTGACGATCGTCAGTCTCTAGGTATATAACTCACTCTCTCTCTCTCTCTCTCCTCTCTCTCTGTATTAGGTAGGTTATGGTTTATCGACAAGACCCCCCCTGAAGTGCACTTTGGGGAAGTCTGTTTTTGAGTGTTTTCGGGGGGTTACAGCAGTTACACATGAAGGGTTCAACTTTTGGATTGGAATAGTTTAGTAGTTTCAGGGGGTTAGGGGCGAAGAAGCATGAAGGGTTTTGACCTAGTTATTGTGTTGTTTTGTCCCAGAAGTGTGTTTTTCGGGGGAGTTAGGGTAGTTTTAAGGGGTGTTTTACCCCCCACACTTCCCCAAAACTCCCCCAGACTCTGAAAATGTGCAAAAAGGTAGGGGGTTAGGACCTCCCCGGGGGTGAGTTTCTCCACCTCTAACCCACCAGGTGGACTCTCAGCCCAACTTGTCGCCAAAAATCGCCTTTTCAGCCAGTTTTTCAAGCTAAATGAAAACAGCCAGTTTGGGGGGTTTGTTGTTTCTAAGGAGCTATTGACACCTACCTCTCCCCTCTCTACCCTCCTCCCGGGTTGTTTGCTCCTTCCCACCGACCACCCAGGTAGAGCTAGCTCCTTGCCGGCTCCCTGGGTGGTCTTTTTTGTCCCGTAGGGACGACAAGTTAAACTCTTTTTTCCTCTTTCCTTTTATATCCCTATTTGGGGCTTCTCGCTCGACCGAGGGTTTTTAATTCCAAAACCAAGGGTTAAAACACCCTCCCCGCACTTGTGCAGAGCCTCGAGGGTTCGATAAGGTCAACAGCAACAACAAACCAGAAGGAGCAAACCTAGATGCCCATCGACCCGAAGATCCGAACCATCGGCGAAGCCTACGGACCCGCGATGAAGATCACGGACGCCAAAGAGGCCGCAGCGTACTTCGAGGAACTCGTGGCCGAGAACATGACTCATGGCAATTCCCGAGAGGAAGCCGAGAGCATCGAGCGCAGCAACCTCGGCTACTACGCCGGCTACTACGACAACGAGACAAGCCTCCGGGTCGAGAAGCTGTTCGGCTGCGCTCATCCGGTCTTCGGGCCGGCCGCGGATGGCGTGCCTTCTGCAAAAGAGGCGTTCGCGCTGGGCGTGACCACTGGAACAGATCCCTCATGACCCCGCCCATCGACCCCACCCCCGCCCACCGCCAAGGCGTCCTCCGCCTCTCTGGCCACTACCTCATGGCCCTCGCAGTCGAGGGCGACCCCTGGGACGAGATGGCGCTTCGAGCCAAGAGCTGGCGAGACGCCGTCGAAGAGAGCGACAACCGACTCGCCAAGTTCCGCGCGTTCTGGCCCGACGAGCGCATCGTGCTGCGCGAGTACGAGGGCGAGGAGGAGCTGGCTCCCGCCACCGGCGACGACCCGGCCGACTGCGACGGCACGCCGGATCTCGATCGGCTCGTCGAGTTGGCCGAGGCGGTGGAGGCCGTGCTTCCAATCGCGGATGGGTTCATATTGACACTCAGCATGATGGATGCCGAACACGCCAAGACGCTAGAGCGCCTCATAGACCGCCTCCGCGTGGCCATCGACGCGATCCGGGAGGGGTCATGAACCCGACTCGCTGGAACCGCCGCGCCAAGCGCCGCGCACAGGAGTCCCGCGTACAGGAGTTCCGCGCAGCCGCAAAGAGCCTCCGCATCGAAGCGATCCACGAAGCGAATAAGCGCAGCGACGAACAGGCGCGCATCTTTGCAGCGCTGAGCGACATACAGGACGATTTGAGAGCCGCTCACGATTTACTTGTAGACCTGGCCACACAGCCCGGCCTCGCTCTGAGCGTGCAAGCCTGCCTCCGCAGTGCCAGCGAGACCGTCGCGGGGCTGCGGGTGGACTTGGGGGGATCATGACATGGGACGAGAAATCCGACGAGTACCGCCGAACTGGGAGCACCCTCGATACACGAAATACAATGCGCCCTCTACGTGCACCGACTGGGTCGGAGAATACCGCCCCTGCTACGACAAGACCTACGACGAAGCGGCTGCGGACTGGCTGGCGGAGCTGGTGAAGTGGGAGGAAGGAGCCAACCCGGAGCGCTACCACAAGGACTACGGGTGTCGCTATTACTGGGATTTTGATGGCGGGCCGCCCAGTGAGGATATCTACCGCCCCGCATTTGGCGTTGAGCCCTCTTGGTATCAGGTCTACGAGACTGTCAGCGAGGGCACGCCCGTATCGCCGCCTTTCGCCACGGAAGCCGAGGTGGTCGACTATTTGACTACGCACGGGGATTTCTGGAACCAGGGTCGCAATTCCCCGCTGCCGTCGCGTGAGAACGCCGAGCGCTTCGTGAAAGGCGGGTACGCGCCGAGCATGACGGTGCACCGCCCTGCGGACGGCTCGCAGCCCACGGTGGCGGTCGGCATCGATGCGCTCGGAACGAAGGGCTCCTGACCATGCACCCCACCGAGACCACCCCGCAGCCCGTGTGCCGCCTCGAGAACAAGCGCCTGCGCATGGTGCCAGCCTCGGTCCGCTGGCTGTATCTGTGGGTGGGCGTGCTGTGCGGGGTGTTGGGGACGCTGCTGTTGAGGGGGTGTGTTTGATGTTCGAGACTGCCACCGCAGCACGGATGGACGTGCAGTGGCCAAAGTTCGGCGCGCACGGCTGGGTACGCTCAGTCATGTCGGTCAGTCGAGCCCTGCCCGGGTGTGGGAAGCCCGTAAGGCCGGGAATAAGTAACCACCCCGCAGCGGGTGTCGAGTCCCGCCGGTGGCAGTCTCTTTATTATGGGCGAGTTGCGTCGGAGCATAAGACCAGACTGAGTGCAGGCGTCTGTGCTCGACTTGGCAGGGGGGTTCGAGTCCCCCCTCGTCCAGACTTCACTGTTCCGGGATGGTCCCGGACATGGGGCGCATGCCTTGACCTACTCCGCGCCCCGGCGGCCCCTGTACGACCAAGGCAGGGGCCGCCACTCGATGTTCGCAGCCATTCTCGCATCGGCTGCGTCGCGGCACGGGAGGCCGCGGGTGAAGGTCCGCATGGGGACGGACTGACCACAACGGCACCCGGCCCAGGAAGCTGGTGGTGAAATGATGGACAGATATCGCATCGAGGGCTGCGAGATTCACGGTATCGACGTGGTGGTGGACAATTCCTGCCTCGGACGCTGGTGCAGAGATAACAATGTACTTGCTCTCGAGTCCGCCCTCGTCAACGCCAAGGCCCGCAACGCGGAGCTGGAGGCGGAGAACGAGAGGTTGCGAGAACAGAAAGACGGTACCTACACGGAGAGGGACAGCCTGGTGGCCACACTGTCGAAGTTGTTGCCCTCCTGGCTCGAGAGGCATCCCGATGATGACGTGGACTGGGAAGACGACTGGCGCTGGATCGTGTTCATCGATCCGCCGTCTGGCCAGATGTCCTGGCACATCCACGACAGTGAGCTTGGGTGGTTTGACCACCTGACGCGCTCTGGTGCAAACCGCTGGGACGGCCACACCACCGAAGAGAAATACCAGCGCCTCGCCGCCCTCGCCAAGCCGGGCGAGGAGGGGGGTTGAGGTGGCAGCCACCAGGCAACTCAACCAGGCCCAGCTTGATCGCTGGGGAGACGCTCCACCCGTGAGCAACTTCGGCGCGCTCGAACACCTGCTGCCGGCTGGCTACGTCGTCGCCTACCTCGACTCTGGCCACTCGGTCGGACTGACGCCCGAGGGCTTGCAATTCCCGATGCACTGGAATCGATGGGTATCGTTTCGATGGTGTCGGGAGCATTTTGCGAAGTCAAAGGAGCCCCAATGCGACTAGCCCCCCTCCTCCTAACCCTCCTCCTCGCCACCCCAGCCGCCGCAGACCCCTACACCCACTCTGGCACAATCTCTGGCATCGGTGCTTACCCCGCAGATGGTGGTGGTGCCGGCCTCCCTATCGGCGTAGGTGTGGACTTGGAGTTTTCCTCCGACAGTCGCTCAGGGCTTGTCGCCTACCGCGATGCCTCGTTGCAATACCACCTCGGAGTGCTCGACCTCACCGATCTCAACAACCCACAGCTAGTGTGGTCTGTCGCTGCCGACGCTCACTCGGTTTGGGTTGATCGGAACACAGGCATTGGGTATGCACTGGTTGGGACACCGGGTGGCGTCAGCCTCTTGACTGTCGAGATGGATGGAGCCAACTCCAGCATCCTGCAAACCACCCCTCTGACTGGTGATGTGTTTATCTCCGCCAGCACAGACGGCCTTTACAAGGATGGCGACCTCCTCTACGCCTGTGCAAACTCGCTCCTGATTATCGACGTGTGGTCTCCAATGGCTCCACTCATCATGTCCTCCACCCCGATCATCGACACCTACTTCGGCACCAAACCTCCCGAGCAACACGTCTGTAGGTCTGTCATCAAGCACGGATCTAAGATGTTTTTTGGCAGCAATCAACAGCCGCTGATTGGGTTTTTTGATGTCTCTGACCCTTTCAACCCTGCCTACACCGCCATCTGCCACCACGCGACCATAGACACACAGATCGTGGACGACTGGCTGTGTTATTCCAACTATGAAACAATGGTCATTTGTCATGACCCGATCTACAACTCCAACGGCGAGCCATTGGGTGGGATATGGGACGATGACATCGCCTCTCTTGGATTTCTGGACATGGAGGCAAACTTTGACGATGACGGCACAGGCACCCTCCTCTATGCCTACTCGCCAACCGGCCCTACCGGAGGGGATCTCATCATCTGGACAATGGACTGGTCCGTAAGAGATCCATTTAGGATCGCGACCATGCCCCTTGACGACCACGTCTACGCGATCGAGGCGCAGGGCAATCTGTTCGGGACCGTTGGGCAAGAGGAGCTGAGGATTTATGTTCCCGAGCCCCACAGCACACTCACTTTACTTGCTGGCAGCTTGTCGCTGCTGGCGCTTAGGAGGAACCATGTTTGACATAGTAGCAATTGCACAGATTTGCCACGAAGCCAACCGAGCATTGTGCAACACATGGGGAGACGACTCCCAACGCTGGTGGCACACCGCTGAGCAGTGGCAAAGGGACAGCGCCATCTCGAGCGTGAAGCACAGACAAGCCAATCTAGATGCCCCGATCTCTGCATCGCATGACCACTGGATGGAAGAGAAGCGGCTTGAAGGCTGGGTTTATGGAGAGAAGAAAGACCCCGTCGCCAAGACCCACCCCTGCCTAGTCCCCTTCGAGGACCTGCCTCCCCACCAGCAGGTCAAGGACAAGCTGTTCGTCGCGATTGTTCGGGCACTGAGCTACTGGTAGGTCTGCCACTGCCGGAGCCGGGGCTGTTGATTCCGGGGCTGGTGTTGTTGGCGGTGTTGGGGAGGGTTAGGGGATGAAGGTAGAACCCACTGTTTACAGCTGCATCGTAGGGTTCCTCGTGGGCTTTATTGGCTGTGCTTGGATCGCTGACATCGTGATGGACGTGAATGCTGCTGTAGTTAGACGCGAAACCGTCACCCTCTTTGAACCAGTCATCCACCAACTATCAAAACGTGCAATAGCTTGTGACGAACTCCGCAAGGGAGGCGACGATGACGGCGGGCACTTTTCGCTTGAGCATGAGGGGATGAGGTAGATGGCCAAGCCTATGATTGCACCAGTGCCGGAGTCTCAGGGGATTCTCTGCGAGCGATGCGGACACCCGGTGGACAAAAACGAGATCTCTATACTGGCACTCCTTATCGGGACCTCGACACTCGTGCTGTTCTTTGGCGTGCTACTGACGTTTGTTGAATGGCGGGCGGAGCGGCCGCCGGAATGTAACAGGGACTACTACGACGGCAACAGCTATAGCGCCGGCTGCACATACGTGGGCTACGTATCGAAATGGGCCGCGGACTTGGCGCGCATCCCTAGACAGCTCTGGTAGCTACTCGTGCGGCAGCATCCCCCGCGCCTGGGCGTGGAGGAAGGAGGGGAAATGAAATACCAAACCCGCCGCCGAGTAGTGGAGGCAGAGCAGTTTTTCCCAGATAAGAAGCCTTGGCCGGAGGGGGTCAGCCATGTCAATATGTACTACGGCTATGAATGGGTCCGGGGTGATCTAGACATTTCTGTGGAACCGGGCGAATGGCTAGTTGAACGCGATGGTTGGTCACATGTCCTATCAGATGTTGACTTCAAAGACACCTACGAACCCCTCTCCTCCCCCAACGAAGACAGCGAGAGGTTGGATTGGTGTCTTGCGGATTGTACAGACAGACTGCGTCCTAATGCTCTGCCTCAAGAGCATCGAGGTAGTCGCAACTTCTGGTGGCATCCCAACATTGCAGAACAGGAGTTCCAAACTGCTCGCCAAGCCATCGACGCGGCACGAGCCACGAGTGAGGGCGGGGAGGGGGAAAGCGATGTGTAACAAGATGTGCATTTACAGGCTTGGGTATTGGTGCGACGAGTGCCGGGCGCTCATCTTGAAGGGTGGGTGGGAGCAGGTGTCGGAGCCTAAAGAGCAGGACGCCGAATGACCTCCCTCGCCATCCGCATCCCCACACTCGACCTCCCCACCTGGGCCAATGGCACCCCCACCACCACCGACGTGCGGCTGTATTGCTGGGAGGGTGGCGACGAGATGATGTGGACGGTGGAGCCGGGGACCACTCAAGTGTCGATTCGGCCGGAGGAGCTGGGGTGTGAGAGCTATATGGTGCAAGCGGCTTACCACTACGAGGGAGTCACTTTTGTGGGGCAGCTTTCTACGCCACTGCCGGAGCCGGGGATAGTGGCGTTGATTCCGGGGCTCGTGTTGCTGGCGGTTTTGGGGAGGGTTAGGAAGTGAAGTTGACATTCATACTGGCAGATACTCAACGTACCTATGTGTCTATCACCTGTGAGAATGAACACCGGCCTTACTCTAAGCGCACAGTTACACTCGAGTTGACTGCGGAGCAGCTACTCCAAGTAAAGCCTCGGTATACTGGCGATAGGGGCAATGCAAGGACCTACGAGGAAGTTCTCGAGGTGTTCGTCGAGAATGAACTCCACAAGCAAGGAGAAGACAGTGACAGTCAAAGAGATCGTTGAGATCTTCTTAAGAGAGTACAAGTACGATGGACTGTTTCTACACGACTGCTGCGCTTGTGAGACCGACGACCTTGAGCCATGCGACGGCATGAGCACAGAGTGTGCAGCCGGATATCTCACACCAGGATGCTCAGAAGATTGCAGTGTCGGTGGTTGTGACTTCCACATTGGGCCAAAGAAGCCAGGAGGAGAAGACAGTGACGGCTGAAGAGAGAGTAACCAAACTGCGAACATCTTATTGCCAGTGCAACGGCAGAGGCAAAATCTTCGCAAGCCTCTGTGACAACTGCTTCGCCGGGGCCATCCGTGCAGCTGCTGTGGAGGAAAGGGAAGAGTGTGCAGCGCTGGCGCTAGAGTTCTCTGAAACGTCCCAAGGAGTTGATACCCGTGTCCTTCATGGCAATGGAATGGTTAACCGAATTGCCTCCGCCATCCGCGCGAGGGGGGAGAGGTAGACATGCTAAGAATCAAACCCAACGCAGGCGTGAGCCTAGCCGGGATCCAGCCCGAGACGGTCGTCGGGATGATGGTCGTCCGGGACGTGTTCGCCAAGGCCGGCTATGACCTGATTATCACCCGAGGCACAGAGTTCGTGGAGTGGCAGACGGCCGACTCGAAGCATCCGCGGGGCTATGCGTTTGATGGGCGGAAGTTACGCCTCGTACCCGAGGACGAACGCGAGGGACTACTCGCCAAGTGCCGCGAAGCCCTCGACGAGGAATGGGACTGCACCGAGAGCCCGTACAACTTTCACTTTGAGTTCGACCCAAAATGATCGTAACCCGATACAGCTCTAGAAAAGGTGGTGGGCTTTACGCTTCCATCTCTGGGAAATACATCCTCTATGAAGACTACCTCCTCGCAATGGAAGAAGCTGGAAAATCAGTCAGCACAGAACTATCCACCTCCACCAAGCACGATAGCTTCTGCCTACGAAAAGACTCCTCCAACTCCCCTGCTCTAGGGCACACTTTCCACAAAGACACACTTTGTATGTGTGGAAAGTCCTGGGAGCAGCAGAAATTCAGTCCAGAAATTTGTCCTCTTTTGCTAGATCGCTTGCAGCTACTAGAGGACTTGGATCTAGCAATCGCTGAGGCTCAAGAATTTGCTAGAAAACCTTTGAAGGAGAGAATCCGGTTTCTAGACACCAGTCGTCAAGACCTAAAACTCCAAGTCAAAAGCCTAAAAGAAACTCTCTCCCTGAAGAAACCTAAAAAGAAAAAGAAAAGTGAACTAAATAAAGAGAAAAAGACATAGCAACCAACCAACAACAGAACTACACACAACCTTAAGGAGCAGACAGCAGATGAGAGATCAACAACTATACTGGTGGGATGGGTTTTTGGTAGGGAGTTTAGTAGGACTTGCTGGTGGAGTTCTCCTCACCCTCTTCGCACTCGAACTTTCCGGTAGGTTTTTTCTTTAAGGAGAAGACAAATGACCACCCCCGTCGATCCTAACAAACCTTTCACTCCAGAGTACTATAAAGTTCCTTCCCTCCCAGGGGGCTCTGATGCTTGGGATTTGTATTTTACTCTCAACCCAGTTGTAGACACTTGGAGTGGTAAACTCTCTACTCTCCGCTGCCTCATGTTCACCTACATCTACCGAGCAGGACGGTCGGGTAGACCCCTCGCTCAGGACATCACCAAAGCTGTTGAGGTTGGGCATAGGATATTGCGGATTTTAGGAGAGGAAACTCCCAGTGATTCCTAAACTCCAAAGATGGGACATAGTGTTCACTGAACCAACTATTGAATCTGTCGCCGAGGGGGACTTCTACCTCGTTGAGGATGTAAACCCCAAGCTCAAGCAGCTAAAAGACTTCCAAGAAGCTTGGGCACACCTAGACAGCCCAGTCATCATCGAAATGGTTGATGGAACACAATATGAAGTAGACGCACTCCCATCTGCCATCCTCTCCAAAGTCGCCGAGCACATCGAAGAAAACCTCCCAACCTGCCCCACTTGCCAAGGAAGTGGCATCGGCGACCCAAACCTAACCCCTTGCTCCCTCTGCCACGGTAAAGGTGAACTAGAGTAGCCAAATGACTGACCCCAACCAAGAAAACCCTCTTGAGAACTTCCCCTCCCCGGGCCAACAACGCCTAGTCAGAAACCTTAGCTTTGCAACTGGAAATTGGGAGGACATAGCTCGGGCTCGGCAAATAACCGTGCAAAAGGTCGCCAAGATCCTTGAAAAGGCTTGGAAGTGGGAGAGGGGAACTTGCAGCAGGTGTTCTGCCCCGATGAAATGGCGAGTACACACCGACTTTCCAAAAACCTATAAAGTCTGTTTCAGGTGTGCTGCGAAGGAACACAACAAACCAACCCTTAGGAGGGTGAAATGGTACTAAAGTGGAAAGAGCCTGAGGAAGTAACTACAAGAACTGGTATGGCTGAGGTTGTTCGAGAAAATATAATCGAACTGTGCCAAAATCCAAACACTTGGGGAATTATTGCTGAATACAAAACTCCCGGAACTTGTAGTCTTACAGCTACATACATAAAAGCAATCGCAGGCTTGTTTGGGATTCAAGTAACAAGAAGAGGGGGTACATTGTATGCCATGTATGACCCTAACAAAGCAGTTATAGGAGGGTGAAATGACCTCAAAACTAATCGGGAAATCTTTCCGAGAATTAGTGGACAAGATCTCCACCATTCGTTCTGAGCCTCTCCCCATGGACCCGGACAGTGCCATACAAACTTTACTCTTTGATGTCGTCCAAGCCACATCCTGTCTCTCTTTCTACCACGACAACAACCACCTCCCGCCTTGGACGATGGAAATCCAAACAAGAGACACTTCTGTAAGCTCAATCACCATAACTGCTCCGTATTATCGAGATCTCCTGGCCATTGCGTGGCTAGAGTGTCACACGGACTCTGAAAATGTATAGTAAGCGCTTGGAACTTGAGGTAAAAGCTATTGGAACTGGGTGGTGTGCTATTTACTCTTTGGTCTATAGAGGAGAGCCTATAGAGTGTGAAGAGGAGGTTTTTGTAGATAAACTCTCTCTCAATCAATGGCTTATAGATAAAATAGACATTGACAAGTTCACCGAAGTCCTAGAGAAAGCTCCCAAAAATGCTCCCCTCTAAAACCTTCCCTCATCAACTCCGCCACCTAATGAAACACAACCGGATGAACAAACTCGCTCTGCGAAAACTCCTTGTCCCCTACGGTTACAACTACCAAAACAGAGAACTAAACCTTCTTTTGGACAAGGGTCCTGGAAGGGCTTGGGACAGGATGTTGATCTCTCTAGGGCATATTCTCTCCTGTCAACCAAGCATTTTAATCGGTTATGTCCCACCTCAAACTATACAGACTGGGTCGCTCTCGGAGGTGGCGTGGACCCCTCCTGGCCCCTGGCCTCAGCCCCTAAAAGCTGCCCTAGCCGGTAGCCGCACAGGCCAACTTGCTAATGGAATAGGATATTCTACTATCACAGTTGGGAAGTGGATTTATAAAAGTCAACTTCCAAATGTAGATCTCCTCCCCAAAATTGCCACAACCTTACAGATAAACGTCTACGACTTAGTGCCCACTGAGTTTCAGGAAAAGGACACCTACCCGGATGGACAACCACAGAGAGTGGGACCAGTGCAGACAGAAGTTGTTGGGGAAATTGACTCGGATAATCCCTCCTCCCGCTCTGCCCGTACCGCGCTCACAGAAATCTTTCCAGACACTATCCACTTCCCAGAGGGTGAGGAACCAGAAGACTGGGGAGGTGGTTGAGGTAACAAGTGTAAACTCCTTAGGAGCAACTCTCTCTACCGGTAAGGTCTTAGGGAAAGATTGGAAGGATTCTTGGGAAAAAGTTAAGAAAACTAGGAAGAAAAAGGAGCAAACATGACCTCAAACAACATCTCAAACCTCCCCACCCCTGACCGTCCTGGAGGCTCTAAAGTTGGCTCTCACTTCATCCAAACCTTTCGCTCCTGCCAGATGCGGTGGTTTTATGGGTGGCTGGCACCTCATCCTACTGGGGGTTTAGGGCTAGAGGAGGTTCATGTAGGGATGCCTTTGTTGGTTGGCTTAGAGGTGCATGAGGGACTAGCAGCTCTTTACCTCACAGACGATGATGAAGAGTCTATCAAAGCTTTGCTTGAGGCAAACTTTCAGCATACTGATAGGTATTGGACAAAAGAGGACAAGTTTAAGTCACGAGACCAAGGACTAGCTCTCTTGAACTCCTATTTTGAAGCGTATGATCCTGATGATCTACAGGTTGTTATTGGGCACAACAGCAAACCACTGGTGGAAGTGGAGCTAGAGATTGACCTCGGGTATCAAGGTTACTTTTACACCGCCAGGTTGGACACCTACGTCCATGATAAGTTTAGCCACTACTACCCCCTAGAGCACAAGACAGTGGACGTAGGTAGAAAGAGTACTCTGGCTAAAGAAATGGACCTCTCCACCCAAGCCACTGGGCAAATCTTCCTCGCCACCCATCTCCTACCTGAGATGCCCCCCACCGGGCTAATCGTCAACATGCTGGTCAAGAGGGCTGCAAAGGCAGCGACCCCTGAGGAGAAAAATCTTAGACACCATACCTACCGAACTCCCCAGGACCTAGAAAAGTTTAGGTTGGATATCACCTCAACCCTCCAGACCCTAGACAACGCAATAGGGTACTACCTGGATTTGGTTAAAAATGGTATGGAACCTTACCAAGCTTCTAGACAAGCTTTTGTCATGCAAGGTGGGAAGGATTGTAGTTGGTGTCAGTTTCGAACTTTATGCCTAAATCCTGAGACTATTAGGGAATTTACTCGGGGTTTTAGGGCGAGGAGTACTAGTGATGACTACTAAAGATAAGCTTTACTGCCCACCGTATCATCTAGAGGAGCTAAAAAAAAAATGACCAAAAAACTCAGTGAGAGAATGATCTCCCCTTATATCAGCGATGGTACATGGGCAGAGATCTACGATGCAGTCCGTAGGTTGGAGGAACTAGAGAAGCCACGCAATGTTGGCCAACTCTCCGAATCCTTTTGGTCCTCTAAATCACTAAATGCTGTGGCTGATGAGCTATACAAGACAACAGAAAATAATCCTCGTCATATCCCACACATCTACCGAAGCCTAGCTGTTCTTGCTAGTAACATCGAACGTCTAGAGGAAAACTCTAAATGACCACAATAAAAGGCTCCCTAATCCCTCAATCCACCGACAACCTCCCCCCTTCCAAGCTCTCAGTACTCTATGTCGGAGCACCTAAGAGTGGGAAAACCCACTGCACCTGCACCTGGCCTAAGCCCCTCGTCCTCTACTGGGATAAAAACCTAGCAACTATTAAGAAATTCCCTGGGGTAGAGTATGTCCAACTCGACTCGTGGAAAGAATTTAAACAAGAAGTAGTCCCCCTCATCCAAAACCGAGAATGGCCGAACTCCTCAGGGGAGTTAGTCCCTTTCCCCTACTCCACCCTCGTCCTCGACTCAGCCTCCACCCTCTTCGAAACCCTCCTCAGAGAACTCCAAAAAATCTACAAGGGTTTTGACTTGTGGAATATGGTATACGCAGAGTTCCTAGGGACAATGAGAGTGCTAGTAAGGCTTGCAACCCCAGACAACTCCCCAACCTCTCCTACTGCAAATGTAGTAGTTGCTTGTCACACTAGAGATCGGGAAAACGAAGCAGGGAATATTGTGAAAATCACCCCTGACCTAGCGGGGCAGTCTAAAGATGCATTCCCTAGACTCTTTGATACCATTCTCCTCTGCTCTCGGACTACCTCTGGTGCTAGCAACGAGTTGAAGACTGAAAGTCACGTGTACACAGTCAACCCCAACTCTCGATTTGACTTTGTCGGGGACGGGGTTGGTGGAGGGAAGAATATGGTCTTACCTCCCAAGACTGGAGGAACCTACCCCGAGCTTTGCAAGGCTTGGGGATTGGAGAAGGAGAACTAACAACCTTGCCACACGTAACAAACAACTCAACTAAAAAACCAAAGGAAGAAAACTAAATGTCAAAAGCAAATATGACCGACCCTGAGGATCTGCAAGAGCAGCCTGTCCCTGAGGGCACGTACCCCTGCACCATCATCTCCTGCTTGGATAAGCCGGGCAATTGGGGTGAGGATCACCAAAACATCCAGCGCTTTTCTTGGAGATTTCAGATTGACGAGGCTGATCCTGAGTTCGTAGGGAGGAACCTCTTTGATATGACACCCATCGCTAAGGGCCTTGGCGGCAGGTTTTTGAACTACTGCCAGGCTCTTGGGGTCACTCCTACCGATTTCGACTCCGACGATGTTGCTGGGCAGCAGATTGCTCTGACCCTTACTATTGGTGAGGACAAGAGGAACGGTGGGCTGAGGAACAACATCAAGGCAGTAGGTCCCATCTCCAATGTCTAACGACAAGGAGGTACTCTCCACGCCTCTAGAGCAGAAACTAGGCTTCCCTCTACCCAAACAAGTTCTGAATTTCCACCCTTGGGGGAATAAGATCCTGGTCAAACGGCTCAAGAGCGAGGAGAAGTACAAAGGAACCATCTACATCCCCGACTCGGCAAAGAAGATGATGACAGCTGGCACGATTATTAAAGTTGGTGAGGATGTTGGGGTAGCTGCAGCGATTGGAGTTGAGCCAACTTTGCCTCTAGGGTTTGAGAATCATGAAAACCTAGTTGGTTTGATTGTCACCTTCAACGACTTTGCAGGGAGTGCAGCAATTGCCGATGCAGATGCAGGGGATCCTTATGCGACAGACTTTTTGTTGATAACTCTGCATGATATTATGGGCCATAACACCGACCCATCGGATAAGGAGAGGCAGTAACCATGTATGTAGTTCTTACTAAAAACACAGATGGAACATATCTGCTGGAAGGGGAGGTAGAGAATCACTCTGACATCAAGACCTTCCTTAATGGTGTAGATCATAGAACCTACTACACAGCTAAGGTAACCACCAGTCACGAAGTAGGACCCCCCAAACGCTCGGTAACTACTGTGGTCAGATCGACCTCACTAAACCCGAGAACTCCAAAGGAGTAAGTCCGCCGAACTTAAATTCAACAGTGAACTAGCCAGGGAGGCTAGTTGGTTAGGGTTGTGCACAAACCGTGAGTGTTCAATTACAAGCAAGATTTGGTTATTGGGGTGGGGAATCCCAATCGCTGTTGAGAAAGGGAGTGAATAATATGGTAGAACATAGACTTACTAACAATCTTCTCATAATGATTGTAGTACAGTTAAGCATAATCGGGTTGGTTATAATATGGAAACCGTAAAGGAAAAAGAAATGAACAAAACTTATTCAGTATCAATCATACTTGTCCTCGTTGGACTAACCGCAATCCTAATCCCTGACACCTCAACCTACACCCAACCTTCAGGGGTTGCTACGGACATGGTAGGGTGGTTGACAATTGCCCTAGCCGCATCCACAGCAGCAATCAGGCACGCAATCTTCAAAGCTGAAAAGAAGGTTATCGACAAACTCAACACCATTGCTCTCAAGCTCAAGGCTTAACCTTTGCCTTTCAAACCCAAACCAGAGGTTTGTGCTGATTGTCCAGCAAAGAACTCTTTCTCCTACGTCCGACCCATAGGACCTAAGAATGCAAAAATTGCCTTCATTGGTCAGGGTCCGGGGGAGCGAGAAGCCTACTCTGGGGTTCCTTTTGTTGGCCCTAGTGGGCATATGGCAAAAGTGTGGACCAAGACTGCAGGGTTGGATTGGAACTCGCTGTGGGTGGACAACGTAGTTCGTTGTTGGATGCCTTCAAACCCAAAAGAGCTAAAGGGGAATCGCCCACCAACAGCTAAAGAGCTTAGGTATTGCTGGGCGCATCATGCCTTACCAGAACTCATAGCTCTAAAGCCTAAGGTTATTGTTGCCTGTGGGGTGCCAGCAATGAAAGCAATACTTGGTTTTGGGAAAGCAGATTTAGTTGGCAATGTTTTTGAGGTAGAACTAGAGAGGTGGAAATGTCAGCCATAACACTAGAAAATCTAATCAACCAAATAGCTATTCAAGACTTTAAGCTAGAACAACTCCAACAAGACGTAGATATAATACTCAAGAATATCTTTAGAATGGATAAGGCTTTAGAGAAAGCATTTCCTTGGTACAAGCAGGTGAACTGTAAATGTGGTGGGGTGATGAAACCTACCCCCTCTGGGAGGCTTAAGTGTGGGAACTGTGGGAAGAGTAGAGCAGCCTAGTGGTCCACGTAGTCCCCATCCTACACCCATCCTATATCCTCCGAGGAAACTGGGCCTACTCCATCCTCCAACCCCAGCAACTACAAATCGCCAAGCAGATTGCTGAGACCGGAACCTACACCCCCATCGACATAACCTCAGTCCCAGAAAACGCCAACCTTTACCCCACCCTAGAGGATCTAAATGCTTTCTCAACTACTCTGTCTTCTCTTGCTTCTGTTGACATCGAGTGTGCTGGTGATTTTTTGGTATGCGTTGGGGTGGCAAGACTCCAAGACGAGGGGTATGTCTGTGTTAGGTTTCGGGTTAAGGGTGGTGATATTTATGATCCTGACACCTTGTGTGCTCGCACTGAGTGGCTATTTCGGTTTCTTGCTGACCCAGAGGTAGAGAAAGTCTTTCACAACGGGCAAGCATTTGATGTGCCATACCTGGAGGAACAAGGATTTGTGGTGAGGGGTTACACCGAAGACACAATGATACAAGCAAACTTAACCTACTGTGAGTTGAAGAAAGGACTTGCCTTTCTTGCTAATGCTTTTTGTTCCATCCCTAATTGGAAAGGACTCGTCCGAGGAGCTGAAGACGAGAAGGAGGAACTATGACTTCTGACTATTTCATCCCTGGATTCTCCGGTGCCCCTAGCCCAGCAGCTCTAGACCTAGCAAGCAGGGTTACTGGTCTAACTCATTGGTATGACCTACGAAAGGTTGCTGTGGAGATAGATAGGGTGTTTGAAGAGGTAGTTGAGCATCATGAGTGTGATTGCGAGCCAGACCATCAAGATTGTGTGGATGTAGAGGACCATAAATATACAATCGCAGGTTTAGAGGATAAAATCGCCGAGCTAGAGGGTAGGTTGTCCTGTAAATGAACTACTACACCGTAAACACCTCCCACAAGTGGTTAAACCAACCAGACGATACCCTAGGGGTGTACAACTACTGGGATTGCATCTCAACCCTTCGAGTAAGACAGTCTCTGAAAAAAGAACAAATAGAAAACTCCCAGTGGAACCACTACCGAAAGGTCTACTGGCCACTCGTCGCTCCCGTCATGGCAATGCAAAAGAGAGGACTCCTCCTCAACACCTTCGCCCTAAACCTTTACAAACAACAAGTAAAGCAGGAGTTAGACTCAACTGTTGCCGAAGTTCTAAAACTAACCTCGAACAAAACCATAAATCTAAACTCCCCGAAGCAACGAGCAGAGTTGCTCTATGATGAACTAGAGTTGAAGTGTCCAAAGACAACCCCTACCGGCGCTAGGTCCACCGACCAACATGCCCTAGACTCCATCCTCAGAAATCTCCGCAAGAAAGACGAACATGCCCTGCCAGTAATCCACGCTCTTTTCCACCGCTCTCGACTCAACACAATCCAACAAAGGTACTTAAATCCACAGATTTCCTCTGATGGCAGGGTTCGTCCCACCATCAAACTCTCAAAAGTAGAAACCTTGAGGCTCGCTTATGCAAACCCACCACTTCAACAAATGCCTAAAGAGGTTAGGCATATATACCGTGCATCACCAGGACACATACTTCTTTCCATCGACTACTCGCAACTTGAAGCTAGGATCCTTGCAGTTCTCTCTAATGACATGCCTTCACTCAGGGCCTTTAGCGCAGGTCTCGATATCCATAGCGAAAATGCACAAGACCTATTCGACACACCTCTCGCTTCTATGGGACTATCACAAACTAGAAAGACCAGAGACTATGCAAAAACCTTCCTCTACGGAATCTCTTACGGAGGAAAATCCGAAACCCTCAAAGCCAAACTCTTCTGTCCCTGTCCAAGATGCTCAGGAAAAGTCCCAGATACCCTATCACTCTCCGTTTCCGCCCGTAAAGAAGCTGAAGATCGATGGTTCTCCAAACACCCAAGAGTCCTCAGTTGGCGTAAAGAGTTGGTGGAACAGGTGAGGAAGGACAAATCCTACACCACAGCCTTCGGATATAAGAGATTCTTTTTTGCACCTACCAGCTCAAACCTACCAGAGATTTACAACTGCCCAATGCAGAGTAATGCTGCAGGGTTGATGAACAACTCGTTGGTTGAGTGCGATAAGGTAGAAGTTCCTCTAGTCCTCCAAATGCATGATGAGCTTGTCGCCGAGGTGGAGGAGTCCCGAGCCCTAGACACTGCCCAGGAAATGAAATCTATAATGGAACGTCCAATCCCAGAATTGGGTAATACTATCTTCCCTGTGGATGTGGCGATTGGGCCAAACTGGGGAAAGCTTGAGGAGATGACCCTATGAAAACAATACCCCTAGACACAGTGCTTATGGAGTACCACTCAGAAGGACTCTCAGCTGTTCGAGACATCTGGAACCATTTCTCGAATGATATTTCTGTAGAGGAGTTTATAGAGGCGTTGATTAAGGCTTCTGGGATACAGGAGAAACAAAGAACTGAGGAGTTTTGTGATGAGCAAACAAGACTTGGAGATCCTGATTGGAAGATGAACCCAGACGAGGAAAACTCAGCATGCCAGACATCCCCGATCCCACTGAAGAACTCTTAGAGCTAAAAAAAGAACTCTCCTCCCTAACCACCCAACTAACCCTCCTCCGCGAAGACCTCTCCTTCGCCAACCGACATGTGGAAGATGGATGGAACCGACACAACGAACTGAAGCTAGCCCTGGAACTTCTAAGCGAAAAACTAACCCAACTCACCTTGCGGACTCCCTTGAGATTAAGTTAAGGCTTGCAACCAACTCGCCGAAGTGGAAAACAGATATTAACATCAGAGCAGAGTTTCTTGTTTGGCTGCAAAACAGCAAAGACACTATCAATCATAAGGATTGGCGAGCTGCGTTAGATATTGTCTCCAAAGCCCTAGACATAACCACCGACAGGCTCTCTAGAATCCTCCTCTTCGACGAGATGTCAGAAATCACTAGAGCCCTGCAGGTTGACCTGTCCCCGAAACTTAGAGAAAAAGAAGACGAGATATACCCTGAGTTTGGGTGGATTGGAGACTACCTACAGTACTCCCAAGAAAATGAAGCACCCTTGGCCTATCACTTTTGGACTGCAATAGCAGTCTTAGGAGCTGCAGCCAAGCGAAACTTCTACCTCGACCAAGGCAACTTCTACATCTACCCAAACCATTACATACTTATCGCTGGCCCCAGTGGGAATAAGAAAAGCACCTCCTTTTCTTTAGGCCAAGGGCTCCTAGAAAGGTGTAACTCAATCCTCTCGGACACTCCAAACATTCACGATGCCGAGCACATCCGAATGACCCCGGAGAAGATCTCCCCTGAGGCTTTCCTTTCAATCATGAAAGCCAAGAAAATCCCTGATAGGAACACAGGACTCCCGAAGTATGTAGACTCAACTTGTTTTGTAGGGATATCCGAACTAGCAGTCTTGCTTGGTAAGAATGTCTTCCACTCAGACTTTTTTATCCATCTGCTAACCAGTCTCTACGACTGTCCAAACACCTTTGTGGTTACCACTATCGCCCGAGGGAAAGAAACCTTAAAAAACGTAGCAATCAGCCTAGTTGCCTGCTCAACTCGGGAGTGGATGGAGCAATCTGTTACCAGTGAGTTGTTTACCGGAGGTTTTATGGGACGGTGCATCCTCGTCCCCAGAGGTTACTCGCTAAAGGAGTTCCCCACCGCTGGGTTCATCGACCCAGTTCGAGCAACAATCCTCTCCGAAAAACTTGCCGAGATCGCCTCTAGCAGAAAGCAACAAATGTACATCGAAGATAGACCTTGGTTTAACGACTGGTACAAAGCCAACAAACAGCAACTTGTCGCTCAGACCGACGAGCGGATGAGAGGGTACTACTCCCGGCGAGACAAACACCTTCTCCGATTGAGTATGGTCTTTGCAATTGCCGAAGGGAAGAACATGATTACCGAAGAGTACATGACCAAAGCCTCGGAGATCCTACAGCATGAAGAGGTTTTTTTGAAAGAAACCCTAAGCCTAGTCGGCCAACACCCACAAACCCAAATCACCGAAAAGGTCTTCGAAGCTATCTCAGACAAAAACGGTTGGATCCAGCGATCCGAACTAAGCCGCAGGACTAGCCGCTTCACTGGTGGGGCGAGGTACCTCGATGGATCCCTCTCCGACCTCGTTGACCAAGGGAGAGTTATTCGTAGGATTAAGGGGAAAGTTCGGTTTTACCACTCCATCGGTCCCAATGAACCCAAACTCCCCCAGCTGCCCGAGGAGTAGGCCAGAGTTGATCCCAACATCTAACCGAACCTGTTTCTCGGGGATTTGAATCTTGGCGGCAAGTGAGAGTGCTCTAGCCCGAGCCAGGTCTAAACTATGACTACTCCCCCTCGCGACTGCAACAAACCCGTCCAACCCAGCAGTCTCTACCTCGTGAGAGCCATTGGTTTTGAAGTCATGGAAAAACAAGTTCTTAGTGTCTTCACTCCCAATCCCACCCACCACAGTTTCCTTAGCATGGTAGCTCTCCGGGCGAATGGGGTACGGGGGTATGGTAACAGGGACTGCAACAACAAAGGTCTGCTCAAGGAATGACTCTTTCCCCTCTAGTAGGTCTGAAAGACTACTCAGGTCGCTGATAAACGCCTCAGTGTGGATTGATCTCCAGCCAAACTCCATCCTCCCCAACACCGGCTTCCCGCCCTCAGCAAACATCACCTGAATACTCACCAAACCCTTAAAACCATTTTGCCTCAGTGGCTCCACTAGAGTGGTGAAGTGCTGGTGTAGGACCGTGGCTCCCCGCCGCAGTATTGCCCCACCCAGCACCTCTGGACCGTATCCCCCAGGCCACAGTCCCCACTCTTGCAAAAGCAGATGCTCTAAGATGAATTTCTCCCCATCAAACCAGGCACCTAAGGCAAACGGACCTTTCCCCTCGCTAGAGTTCTCCAAAACTCCAAACAAACTTTTTGCTTGAGAGAAAACCTTCATGCCCTTTGGGCAATCGGTAAGCACTGCCATCCCACCATCTTTCGCCACCTCACCCAGCACCTCAAACCTCTTCCGGCTCTTCCCATGCCCTTGGATGATCTTATCACACAACCCTCCCCAAGCTTTTTCATACTTGTCGTTGAAAACAAGCACCTCAACATCCGCACCTTCTTTTTTCAATCTCCATGCAAAAGGGAGAAGTCCGTGCTGGTTGCTCGCGACAAGTGCTTTCACTTTAAAGATTCCTCCTTCATCCTACGAAGTAGTTCACTTTGGGAAATAGGACCACTAGGCTCTTCAACTGTTTCCTGTGGTGTAAAGTCCCAAAAATCATCCAATGCATCTGCTGAGGCTGAGAGTGCTCCTCTACCCAACTGATATCCTCGACCGAGTGCACTAAACAAAGGCTGTCGAGCAAAAAACCTAAACATAGGCTCTGGAGTTCCCTTAGACGCACTAGCAACTACACTCTCACCAAACCCTAAAGTATCAGAGACAGTTGGGCCTAAGGCTGTCTCAGCTCCTCGCTGATATAAAAGCCCCTCAGTCATCGACATCGCCAATCCCAAGCCACCTTGGACACTAAGGTTGTCCACTACCCTCATCAACCCATCAGGAACATCCCTTTCCCTACCCTGTATAACTGGCTTTATGGTGTTTATCATCTCCCCACTCATATTTGCCAAGGCCATGTAGTAAAGGATTGGTCGATAGTTCCCCAACTCAGCTTCTCGGAAAATTTGATCCTTTGTCATCTTCCCAGCATTAAAAGCAAAGCTCTTAAACTGCATGAAGATTCTACCTCTAGGGGTTCGCCAACCCGGGGGAACATCGAGAACACCAGTAGAGAACTGAGTTTGTTTAATAGCGTTTGTAGTGACCAAACCACTCTCGTTTTTAGAGAGTCCAAGTTTCCCAGTCTTCTTAGCCCGAGCAAGAACCATGTCGATGTTTACTCCAAGAGAATCCAAGCTTCTACGAGCGACAACTAGATTTTGTCCTCTAAGTCTACCAGAGGCAATCCCTTCAATTACATCCCTTGCGTGGGCAAGTCCTGCATGGGCAGCAATCGAGCGATTTATCCTTTCAGTTTGAGTAAACCCTGTAACCCTAAGACTCCTAGCAGCAACCCTTTCAGCAACAGTCCTAGGAGCCCCACCCTCCATAGCAACCTTAACACCAAGTATTGCCTCTTCAATCATCCCCATTTGGTTAGCAATATCAGCCTTGTCTGCAGTTTGGAGGGTCTCTTTATATGCTTTTAGAAGTTTAATATTCGAGGCAAGGTCTTGGGAAGTTGCTGCAATACCCTTCCTAGTATTCACCAACCCAAACCTTGTAGCAGTCATGTTTGTTTGGAAAGCATTAGGAAGAGTCGCCCAGGTCAACTTAGTAATTGTCTGGTAGGCATTTAGGTTGGAGGCAAACTTGACCCATTGTAGGTCGGTTCCACGGTTAAACAAGACTGAGTCCACCAACCAATGAGCTGCAGTTTCACTTGCCCCTTCATCTGTCATTGCTGCTTTGTAGAAAGTCCCTAGCTCAAAGTTTGGACCAAACTTCTGTCCCATAGTGATTCGAGTAATACTTGCGTCGAAGTGAGATAGGTAAGCTTCTGTAACATTACCTTCCAAAGGGATGCCCTTAGAGACTCTATCCCCAGAACCATACGTCCCATCAATCTTTTGCTTGGTAGTTCCAGGCAACTTCCTCTGCATATCAATGGTACCAAACTTCCTCGCTCCTACCTGATGCCAATCGCCAGAAGCGATAAACTCCTGGATCTCAGCCTCTGACATTCCACCACGACCTTTACCACTCCTTGTTCTCAGACTATCGCCAATACCATCATCCAACTTTGAGTAACTAGTAACCTTTTTTACAACCTGCGGGACATAGTTAGCACCAAGGATCTCCTGCTCAGCCTGACTCGTCATTGAGTTCACACCCATTTTTTGGGTGGTTTGACCCAACTGATTAGTTGGTTTCACTGCCATCCTGCCCCAAACCCTAGCAACCTCAGAACCAAACTTAGCCTCTACCGCTTCCAATCCATTCCCAAACGGTTCATACACATCCCGAATCTCATTCAGATGTTCTGAGTTTCGTAGTTGCTTTTTAGTAAACTTCCTACCTTGTTTCTCTAGAATGCCTGCAATCTCGTCGCTACCATTCCGCCACTCTTGAAACAGCTTGGCCTTCCAAGGTCTAGCAATAACCTCTGCTTCCTGAAATTCTCCAACAAACTTCAACCCAGACATACCAAGTTGTCGTGCGACACTCCCTGGACTCTTCGCCCAGTTCAAAAGTATTCCTTCGGTGAGGTTTGTGTAGAGTCCAAGGTGACCTTGGTTAACTGTGTTAGCAACTCTTTTTGCTGCTGTGGTTGGTAGTTGGAATCCAAGAACCTCCCTTTCAGATTTAGCTCGAGCTTTAAGTTGGTCGCCAAGGGTTCTAGACTGGCGAAGTACTTCCCTTGTACTGATTGGTGTGGTATTCCAAGTCAACCTACCATTCACTGTCTGTGCAATAGAGTTTTCTAGACTAGTTATTGAACTAACCGCAGTACCTAATTCCTCTTCAGATTTAGAAAGCTTATCAACTGCTTTGTTAAAAGGAGCCCTTCGCTCAGCCAACAACTTCTTAGCCTCAGTCTTCACCTTATCACTAGCAACCTTAGACTCCAAGATCTTATTAAACCTTGGATCAACAACTCCAAAATCCTTAGCAAGTTGATCTTTATGTGCTCTACCTTGATCGTGGCTTCTAAAGTATTTCTTCAACCGTGCAGTTCTCTGGTCAAGTGATAGTTTCTTTGTTGCCTCAGCAAATCCAGGAGCAATCTTTAGTGCTCCTTGGGTTGCTAAGTCTTGTAAAGCCTTCTCCCCTCTAGCAACAAAGTCAATAGTATTAACCCCACCTGCTTTGATTATAGGCTTACCATCTCGACTCCTCAGCTGAATACTCTCCTTTTCACCAAGGAGTATATCGTCCTTTACATCTTTAAAAATCTTGTTAGCTTTCTCAGTGGCTTGGGTAACCGTCCTTCTACCCTTCTCAGGAATTGCCCTCAAACTAGGGATAAGCGCTCTACCTGCAGTAACCAACCCACCTTCAATTGCCAACCCAGCACCTGCTGCAAACAATCCATGCTCCACAGCCAACTCAGTATTTCCAGTTTGACTAAGAGTTCTGGTAAACTCAAACATCCCCAGTCCTTGAGCATTCCCTGCAGCTTGCATTATCCTCTCATAATATGGTGCACTGGTTACAAACTCTCCAGCAGCTTTTTGTGCAGCTCTAGACTCAATCCCAGTTCCTGCCCCAGCAATCCCCTGCCCAATCCTCCTACCTACATCAGGCAACAACTTGTTCGTCGCTGCCCTTTGTCCAGCAGTTTTCATCAAGCTTGGTCCAGCAGCCATCATCATCGCCTTACCGCCAACCATTGCAAGGCCACTACCATAGAGTATTGGTCCCCACTTACCTATAAACGCCCCAAACTCAGCACTATCTTTGTCTTCAAAAGCTTTATCTAGCTCGTCGTAAATCGCATTCACAGCTTCTTGATGCTCTACTGGGGCGTGAACATTAGCTTGTATCATTTCATGGGGTTGGAGTGTGAAAGTGTCCCTTTGCATTCTCCCAAATCGGACAGCCAAAGATAGTAAATCTGACCCAAACTTCCCAACCTCAGCCAGGCCAGAGACTGTTGCTGTAAGGTTTCCAGTAGCATCAAACTTATCCAAGTCTTTAGCTAGTTTGGAGATTGGTCCACGAACCTTCTCCCTAACCCTACTTGCAGTAGTTTCTTCTTGTGGTTTAGGGCTAAACGTCCCACCACTAGACTCTACAATCAACTCAGAAAGAGTTTTCCTACCAAAACTGTCAGGCATAATTACCTCTTGGACTGCTCAAATACTTTTCTAAGTTGAAGGTTGGTTAGGTCTTCTAGTCGTTGTTGGATTTCTTTAGGGACTGACTGGTTTAGGAGGTTTAGGTTTTCTTGTATAAGGGAACCTGGACCCAGACCCATCTCATCTCTCTTTAGGGAGTAATTTGCGTAGCCTCTATTTTGAAACCTAGAGTTACCTGCAAGTGCTCCAGTTTTTACAGTAGTTGGAGAATTTCCTACAAAACTTTCAACCAAACCCCAACTTTTAAGAGCTTCTCTAGCTTTTTTGTCTTTCTTATGAATTGCATCGTCCATCGTACCAATAAACTTTCCGATTGTGATAAAGTCCATACCTGCAACAGTATCATCACGAGCATATTTTATGTCTATAACTCTCTCCCCTCGAGTTACAGGAATTAGCCCGACTGAAGCAGCAGGAAGGGTTACCTGGGTTGTAAACAACAATGGACTCGCATCCGCAGGGTTCTTGTCCCCACCAGCAACCTCTTCCACTCCACTAAAAAGTTGCTTCCGAGCATCCTCTGGAGGGATGTCTGGAACACCCGTGTACTTTCCCCAAGGAACTTGGTTGGGGTCTGTAACTGTCCCACTAGCAATTCTCTTATCCAAGTCGTCCATAGCTTTAACAGTATCTAGCAAGAATCTAGACTCAAGTCTCTTCTCAGCCCTATCAGACCTCTCTGCATCAGAAACCTTCCTCTTCTCCTCAGCAATCTTCCTAAGCTCTGCAGCAGTGGCTCTACCAGAAGCAATTTTCTCTTTAATCTTCTCTCTCTTCTCAGCAATCTCCTCACCCTTATCCAACAAGGCATGTTGTTCTTTGGTGTAGTCTTTAGGGTGAGTTGTTGCCAATTCAAAAGCTTGGGTGGAATTGACTCCTGGAATGGCATTGAAAGTAGCCATATCCTCAGCAATCTGCCTCCCACGATCTGCCTCAGCTTTTGCCTGTAGACGTAGTTCAGTTGCTGCTTGTATTTGTACTTTTTGTTTTTGCCTTTGTATTGAGGCAGGACTAGGAGTCCTAGTAGCAGTCCTAGTCTTCTCCACCCCAATCCGACCAAACCCAACAGGAACACCTTCGATGCCAGTAGTAGTGGTTGTTGTAGCTTCACTCAGTCCTTCCCCACCTCCACCGGAGAGGATACTTTGCAAGAGACCTTTTCCAGTCTGACCTCCACCACCCCTGGCTACATCTTCAGCATTCAGCCTTGGATCGAGAGTTCTATTATCTGGAGCACCAGTTGCTGCTGCTTGGTCGAGGTTGAACCTATCAGTAGGTTGACCTACTGCAGTTTTCTGAGCATCTACCTCTTTCTGCTTCTCAGCAAGCTTGTTTGCTTTGAAGTTAGAAACTACTTGCTGTGCTTTAGTAGTTGCATCCAACTCAGCTCTCTCGCGATCATGCGCAATTTTCTGGTTGGCAACTGCTATAGATGCGGCAGCAGCATTTGCCTCTTTCCGTGCAACTTCTTCCGCCGTGGACATTACGCCCCTCCACTCTTATCCATCACTCGTTTCTTCTTATTCTTATTCTTATCAAAAAACGAGCTTAGGATCTTGGTGACGATGGGTTGGGATCGAGCAAGGATCTCCCCAACAGCAACCAAGCTTTGTAGTTGGCTAACGTCTTGAGGGAGGATGATATGGTTGCCGCTGATTTGACCAGGAGTGCCTCTAATCTCACCAGAATCAAAGCTTGTTTCAGCAGCCTTTTCTCTAGCCTCTTTAGAAGTATCGGTAAGTCCCGCAAGCAAGCTAGACCCCAAATTCCCAAGCCCAGACCCAAGACTCCCCACCCCTCGTTGGATTTGTTGAGGCACTGCTCCACCCATCGCTGCTAGTTTTTGAAATATCAGATCTCTTTGGTTATTAAAGTTTGCCATGATTAATCATCATCATCCGTAGGCTTTGGAATAAACGAAGAAACTCCACCAAGAATCGATGCAATCCCACCCAACACGCTAGGCTTTTTCTGCTTGGTAACAGAGCCAGACTCTTGATCCAACTCAGAGAACCTAAAGAGATTCTCAAGCAGTTTAGCACCTGGGGCTGTATCCTCTTCTTGAGTTCTAAAGATCTCCTCCAACCCCGCCAAGTCCGAACCAAATAAAGTTGGTGTGGCGAGTAGTTTGGCAGAAATATCACCAGCAACAGGTAATAGCTGAGACCTCCTCCCTGCTGCAGCTTCATCGGCGTCTACCTGCAGGGTACCGAGGTCTAGCTCCAAATCCCTACCTGCGTTGGCTAGTGCTCTACCAAAGTCACTACTCGCAATCCCCGAGCTACCAGCAAATTGCTCAGTGATATCTGGGATGGTTTCTTGGAACAGCGACCTTCTTGCTCTTTCGATAATAGGGTCTACATCAGTCCGAAAACCAGTTGCCAACCCCTCTCTAAGAGCTTCCGAAATCCCACCAGCACTTTCCTGGAACTGACTGAAACTCCCTCGGATGTTCTCTGGAGTAGCAATCTCATTCCGAGCTAACTCACCAAGCTGCCCAATCTGGCTAGGCGTGTTGATGAAATCTTTAATCTTCCTTCCAGCTTCTACATCGAAGATAGTAGGGAAGAATCTTTCCCTGCCTGGTGTTTGTTTGCCGGTCGTCTGAAAGCCAAACGATGGGTTAAAACTGCCACCTAGTCCAACAGCTCCAGCTTTAATTCCCGAAAAGAAATCAGCGTTCGTTTGAGTCGTTCCGCCCATATCCTTACCCTCTCATCGCGGGGATAAAAAACAAAGTAATCTTTATAGGGTGAGTGTTGTCCACTACCCGTCTTGGTCCGTAGAGCCGGAGATCAATGCTATTAGCCAAGATATTCCCAGAGTCCGCTGGGTCATACCCAACACTCACAGACCCTTCGCTCATTGTTGGATCTGTCTTAGAAAACTCCCCGTCACTACCACTAGAGTTCTTTTCATAGTGAAAGTCTAGCTCTAGAAGTGCAGCATCTGAGGCCAAAGTATCATTCCCATGTGCACGATTTCTACTCAAACTTGCTACTATCACTTCGGAAACTGTGAAGTTGGTTCCAGTAATAGTAGTTAAAGGAGTAACCATATGATCCCATTGGGTTGTGATGTCCCCAACCCCAATTACATGACCACCAATAGCTGCTCCCGGTACTGGAAAAGTCCCTCCAGGTTCGATGATGGTATACTCCAACTCCCACCTCACCTCATTCCCAGCAGCCCCTGCCACTGCTGGCGACCAATGCACATGAGGTTCTATATCTGTTCCTTCTTTATATGTATGTGGGATTTGGAATACAAAATCCAACCTCTCGTCTGGACCTCCACCTACGCTGGTAAAATGCCATGCACCGATAAACGTACCCCCAGCAAATCCAACATTCCAGGTAGGTGAAGTTGCTCCAGGCTTTGCCGCAGTTGCAGGCCCTCTCATATCATCCCAAAGGTTTAGCTCCTTGCCATCGTGTTTGAGCATACAGAGAAACCACCTACAATTAACCTCCCCTGTAGAGACATCTAGGTTTAAGTTGTGGTTAAAGGTAACTGCAGTGTCTAGGTTCTCTACTTCCACCTCAACCCAACTACCAAGGATGTTATCCCTTAGGCCATTATGACTATCGAGGGCAGCGTTATCCCCAGCAAGAGTCGAGGTGGTTGGGCTCGTCGGGCTATTCGGATGCCCAAACTCCACATACCGATCAACAATCCTCTCTAGTTGATCGACCCTATCTTCCAACTCACCTGTAAACCCTTGCCTCTGCATTACGAACTCTTCTTATCAGTAGTCTCTGTCCGAAACTCTGGCTGGAAGGAGTAAAACTTAACCTCCCCAACCCCACTCACACCAAAACCAATAGACATATCGGTCAAAGTTCCATGCACCACACTTGTATCTCTAAACCCAGCAGAACCATTTTCAGTTTGCAGATCAAAATTCTCTGAAACAACAGTTGTACTTTGTGAAGTAAAAAATGCTGATACCGAGGATGACTCACCACGAACTTGGTGATCTATTGCCAGAGTATCTGTAGTTTTCAATGTCCTAGCATTTAACCCAGACTGTTTGTGGGTTCTGAAGATCCAAGTGGGTTGGTCACCATCCCTAGCAACGTGTGCTTGGGAGTGGAGAAGAACTAACCCATCCTCTGTACCATGAAGAACTACTCTCTCACCCAAGATTGCTCCGTAATCAGCCCAATCACCCCCTGTAGTACTCCACAAATCCCCAATCGGGAAATCAGACCAAGCTATAGCCTCTTGGACAGTGGAGACTGCATCTCCCCAAATCGTAACCTCATATGGGTCTGCTGGCCAAACCGTATCTGCCTTTCGGTCATACACCCAAACAGTATTTGTCCCATCAGTGAGAGGAAACGCAATACGGATTCGATCAGTATATTGATCGTGACTAACAACAGTCTCGTTTTTCCTAGACGTGTCAAGGATGTTGTAGAAAGTTCTCGACCATTTCTGGACCTTGATGTCTCCAATAGTAACCAATCCAGCCTCTGTCCATTGACCTTGACTATTTAGGAAAAACCACCCATCGGAGAAGATTCCAAAATGGAGGTCGCTACTAAGACGAGTTACTGCAAACGTCCCCATCAAACCTCGTTCTTTCGTGAGGTATTGGATGTTGAAGGGATTGGTTCGGTTGCCAGTTCTACGAAGTAGGACTACTCCATCTTCGAAGTACGCTGCAGCTAGGTCCTCGAATTTTAGAACTCTAAGACCATCTCCTTGTAATTCGTTCATATCGATGAACCCAGAACCTGCACCAGTTAGAGCTGGGGTTGTGGCGATTGTTGTCCATCGACATCTCTTAGTCCTCTCCTCGCCGCTCTCTCCAGTGTTCAAAAAAACCAATCTATCATCATAAAGTTCTACACTCTTGGCAAAAAACGCTGCAGCACCTAGAGTTACCCCAAAAGCCGAGGAGTATTCCCCCGGTGGCCCTACTGCAGCCCCAGGATCCCATACATAAACCTCGTCAACTTTATTGGTAAAATAAATCTCCCCAGGACCTACACTAGCGACAATTACAGTCCCTCCCGTTGGGAAAGGTGCCCAATCAAACATCTCATCCCGCTCAGCAGCAATAGGACTACCCACAGCCACATTGAACGGCACGTTTACCCAATTCAAAGCAGCATTCAGATACCAGGCAAATCCAATAGTAGCTGTGCCATCAACCGGGGGAGGTCCAGGGATGATGGGCAAAGTTACTAGAGAAAGTCCTGTTGCTGCAAACAGCAAATCCCCAGGAGTTCCTCCGTCGTTTCTCCTCAACTCAGCAAGCAAGACTATTGGTTGGGCAAATGCCTCATCTGTAGCTGTTTGAGCTAAGTTCCCAGCACCGGTAAATTGGTCCACTCCACCTAGGGGGAGAGTGACTCCCAGTGCATCCTCCAACCGATACCACCCAGAGTCGATTGTTAAAATCCCATCCTGATCGACAAACCCCTGACTGGATTCGAAGGCAGTAAACTGAGCCATTTCAGGATTCACATCTGGGGCATACCCTTGCCAAGGGGGTTTTACATTAACCCTAGAGGGTTCTAGCTCCCCACCAGGCTTTGCTTTACCTCTAAGCTTTCTACCAACAGCAGTAGGCATATCTAGCTCTTTTTGCAGAAGATAACTGTTCGGAAGGGGTGGTAGTGGTCGTCGTCGCCACCAGTAGTGGTCGCTGCATCAGGGGCTACAACAATAAAACCAAGTGCGCCAGCAATCCACTGCACCATATCAGTTGGTCCTGGGATGTTGGTAGTATTAACATCATGAGTATGTCCTGGCAATTGGATTTCAGTAATCGTGTCGTCGTACATACCAACCACTGCTGGGTTTGCACAAGGCGCTCCACCGCCATCCCCCACACAATTGTTCCCTGCACTGTCGGGGATATCAGCATCTCCAGAGGCAGTATCTGCACCACGGATGGTTAAGTTCCTAAACTCTGTAGCCTCAGCATACCCAGTTGGGCATGTATCACTAAAGTCCCAAAGAATAATAGAGTTCGTAGGTGTTCCACCAACCCTGACCCAGCCACCTGCAGTAGTCCAAGCCCAAGTAGTCCAATCAGCAGTTTCAATACACAACCATCCATCATCTCTAAGTGCATCAGGAACTTCAAGAGAACAATCAGCACTAGTTAGAGAAGTAGCACTACCGGTCCGGTGGAGGCCATCGTCATGAGCAGCGGTCTGTGGAGGGTTTGCTCCTGGATCAGCCCTATCCCCAAACATATGCTCTACAGCCATTCTCTCAGCTACACCACCTTTTAGGGTCCGAATCTGTGCAGCACCTGCAGAGATAGGGTCTCCGTTTAGTGGCTGAGCCTCGTATGCTGCATTCCAGGCAGGAACAATCACCCCCGAGTTCACTGCCCAAACAGCAAACAACAAACAATACGCAACAACCCCAATCCCAACTAGTAGTTTCTTACTCATATTCGCCTCTGAGTTCTAGCCCTGGCTGCACCAGTTCTTAGATCATACTCAATCGGATCAGAGAGAGCTTCCAGCTTGTCCCTACCCACCAACTCATTCACCAGATTTGCATAAGTCTCACGGTAGCTGTCTGCAGTCACGAACTTCTGCAGGTCTCTAAATCCTCGCCAAGTCCCACCAGCAATTAATATCTCATCCCAATCGTCGCTAAACGGACTCGGGTCTGCATCTCCAGTCAGCAAAACTGGAACTAGATACTCTTCAACCTCCAAGTCATCCGTCCAACTTGCGTCCGGGGTGGGCCAAACTTGGATGTTATTCTCCACTCCTAGAGTTCCAAAAGTAGTGTAGTGACTCGGACGACCTAGAGTGTCCTGCACCCTCTCTCTCAACCACCTTTTATTCTTCTTAAGAAGTTGGTATCCCTGTAGGGCTCTAGTGTTCCTCACCCCCTCAACAAACCTAGTCCTGGTATTTGCCAAAGCATAGGTACTTGTCCCAGCAACCATAGTAACCAACTCAGTAGTCTCTAACTGGGGATGTCGATAGACCTCTGGTTTACTCACATGGAGGAGGGTTTGGTTTATCCAACCATCAACCCGAGCATCAGTAAGGTCCGACCTATTATCCAAGTTAAACCTCACCAAATCCCTAATCTCATTCAACGTCCCCATCGTCCACCTCCACTTCTACCTCAACCTCTAGTTCCTTTTTAGGTTTTAAGGTCTGAAAAAGCTTGTCGTTCTGGTTGCCCAACCGCTCAACCATCTGGTCCCTGTACTCCTCCATCTTAACCCTTCGCTTTTCCAGAGCAACAACTTGATCCTCAACCTTTTTTAGGTTTTTCTCTGCATCAGCAACCCGTAGGTCTGCTTTCTCAGTAAGGGCTACTGCCCTTGCCCGAGCCCTCTCTCTCCTTACAACCTCATTCTGTGCCATGCTTCACCTCAATCATTGATCGGTGGGAGGTCGGGAGGGATGGGCCTAGCCACTACATCTTCTGGATCCCAACACTCCTTACAAACTAAGTAGTTCCCAGAGATGAATCCATCCTGGATCAGCTTCTCCCTGATTGTAATCTCCCCACACCGAGGGCAACGATCCACCCGACTCCTAGCATCTACATACTTCTCAACCCCAGTTAGGAAAGGCAACTCAACTGTCTCTATCCTCGGTGGGAATGCTGAGTCCCCAGAGTAGAAGTTGATCCCAATTGCCTGTCCAGTGTGTTGGAAAAAGAAGTTAAGTCTCCCATTCCAATTGCTTTGACGATAAACCGGGTACAGAGAATCTAGATCTATCGTCACCTCGTACTCAGTATCAATTGGGATTAGGGGTACTGCTACTGCATCTGAGGACAAATACGCATTAGCAAGTAGCTGACTCGGCATGTAGGTGACATCTGTGAACTTTGTTGGGATTGGGTCATTAACCACCCAAAGGCTAAAAGTCCCAGCTGGGAACAAAGTTGCAGTGGTGAGGATGAGTTTGAGAGAGGAAAAGGTTGGAGGGTTTAGGGCAATATCTGCCCTGTCAGTGGCAAAGGTCTGAGGGACCACTACACTTACCCCAGTAATGACAGCACTACCAGCAGCTAGGTTGCCTCCAAGTGAGTCAAACCAAGTCCCAGCAAGAGTCTCAAACCCATCGTCCAACACTGCAACTTCATACTCAGGCAATATACTTCGCCCAGCCTTTCTCTTTAGCCACGTTTCTAACTATGGTTCCAACTGTGGTTAGAACTGAAACCATAACCGCTGAGGCAGGAGCAACCACCTCAGGAGGTAGTCCTTTGGTGGAGAGCCACCAACCAGCTAGGCTAGCGATAGGAACTACCCCAACAGCATGGTTTACTGCTGTCTGTGTTGCTGAGTTGGGAGACCTTTCGGTTTTATTTGCTTCCATAACTATCTCCTACGCAGGTCTAGTAGCTTGCCCCAGTATATAATCCACGAGAGCTGTAGAGGTATTCGCTCCACCTACAGAGTTGTTGATAAGACACATACTAGACCCCATCGCAGCAGCAAAAGCAACTACTGTAGTTGCTGAAGCATCAGTATCCCCAACACTAATCGCCCCAACCTGCACACCATCTAGATACCAAAACAACTGGTCATTTCCTTCAATTCGAAGACCCAAACTTCTCTTAGTGGCACTAGCATCTGCAGGAGTCCAGAGACTCTTACTCGGAGTGATGGATACTGCGTTAGCAACAGCAGTTCCTGCTTGGACAAGTTGGACAGTAGTTGCATCTTGGATGTGCAGGAACCCCATATAGTCATCGCCAGCAGGCACACCAGCAACACTCATAAACGGAGCCTCAGTGCTACCAATTCCAATAAACCAATCTGAATCTAGGGCAAAGGACATACTGCCCCTCGCTTCCCAAGCAATCACTTGACTAGCTGTAGGATCGTAGATCTGACTATGTGCAGTAGCAACTACATTCTCTTGGATCTGGACTCCATGACTGACTGTAGCCCCACCCACAGTCAGCAACGCCCCACCAAACACACTATCAGAAGCTACTTTTGCAAACGCCCCAGCACCTCCACCAATATCAGTCACAGTCCAGCGAGTTGCTGCCGAATCTAGAGGCATGTGAAAGTCTAGGAAGTGCGTTACAAACTCTCGGTTGTTTAGAGGCTCAAGAGGAGTATTGCCAAATAGTGCTACATCGCCAGAAGCACCTAGACCTCTATGAGCTACACCTGAAGGCCGAGTGCGCCTACTTGAAAACTGCCCTTTCGGAGTAGTCGGTGTTGCGTCTGCATTACCAAAAATCGCCATCTATGTTCTCCTCGTTTCCTGCCATAGTTAAAACTACAGAAGCCTTCTGCTTCAAGCAGGAAAGTTAGTCTTTTTTATATCCTTCTAACAACAACGCCAACTTGGCATTGATCCCTGCAACCTCAGCCTTAGCTTCCCCAATCCTCTCAGCAACCACATCTTTCAACCCACTAACTAACTTAGTTACTTCTTTCATATCTTCTTTATGTACTCTAGTTTGCTCAATAACTTTCTCATCCACTGCCTCTACATCTTTATCACTCGCAAGTCCAGAAGCTAGTCCCCAAAACCCTACAAGAACAATCACCAATACTGATGAAGTTGCACCTACAACAATCTGCAGAAGCTTACTTTCTTTAGCAACCATCTTCTCTACTCTCCTATCTAGGTGCCTCGTTTGACTGAGTCGGCGACCCACCTTCGGTAGTAATGTCCACCCCACCAGCGACCATATTCACACCCATATTCGGGCTCTTGTCAGCACCTAACAACCACCAACCAACAAGAGAGGATGCATTCTCAGCAGAGTAATCCCCACTTGCTGCTTGTAGGTTTACCGAGTTCCCACTGCCACCACCGTAGATGTCTTCTATGGCCTCAGGACTCAGCACACTACTCCAACTAGCGACTTGGTGAATCCAACCGTCAAATCCTACCTGAGGAGTATCGGTTAGGCTAATCCTCGACCCAATAGACACCGACATAGGATCCCCAACCAACTCAATCGATTGGTTAGGTGCACCAGTGATTGTCGTGTCCTCAACACCATTAATGAAAAACCGAGTAGTCTCTGAGTCACCTGCCCAAGTCACAACTAACTGGTACCAAACATTCTCTAGAAGAGTTTCACCACCTAACCGAGTTTTATCATTTCCAGAGACATCATCATGTAGTTCCAAACCAATCCGAAAAAACGTCAACCTCTCAATCCAGAACCAAACTTTATACTGTGTGTTGTTGGTGACACCGTAGGTTAGGATTGCATTGGTTGTAGCCACCGCCCCCAGTCGCAACTTTACCCAAGCCATGAGAGTAAAGTTATTTACAAAGCCTGGGTCAGAGGCAGTTGCTCCACTTACATTAACCAAATAATCCGGTGTAGCTGCAGTAAACTCAACACTCTTCCCTCCAGCGTCAAACCCAGAAGTTTCCCAGCAGTTCTCCGGTCGAAGGTCGGGTTGACAAAACCCATCAGGAAGGTCAAACCTACTCTCATTACAAAAAGGTACTTGATAGTTAAAGTCTACCTTGTTCCTCGTTGGGCTTGGGGAAATATCCGCCACCACTACAAACTCATCCTCTTCCGGGGAGTAGCTAGTCTTAGAAATCGCCCCACCTTTCACATCAATGTTGATGACCCCAACAACCCCACCACCACCATTGTCTGCAGTCACCCAAGCTGGGAGATCATTATCAGCACTTCTAGTGTAGGAAAAGTCATGGAACGAGCTGATTATCAACTCTTCGCTCTTCGAGTGGGTTTTTATATTATGAAACTCATGTCCAGAGTTCCAGGCAGGAGCGGCATAGTGCCCACTCATGTTCATAAATACCTGGGGGTAAGCGTTTAGTACTGAATCTATGTCTGTGTAATCTGCATCTACTGGGATCCCAGCGCTGTAGACCTCTTGGGTTGTCCACCCATCAACACACTTCGAGACACTATCAATTTCCATCAAATCGCCACAAGTCAGCATATGGGTAAAGATGACTGTCGGCACACCGGGGTGAGTATCCAACACACCTCTCGCCCAAGTAAGCATATGCTGCATATCGGCTGAGTTCATTGGGAATTGCAGACCAATAAACAGCCAATCAACCCCACTAGCTTCTACCACTGCAAAGTGACTAACCCCCGAGTTCACAGGACTTATGAAACTACCAACCTCCTTAGCATTACTAGTTAGTTTGTCCGCACCGAAAAATCTGTTGTAGGTGTCCCAAGCATTAGGATCTACTGTGTTTGCTGCATCTGTCCAGAGAAAGACATCATGGTTGCCACCGACCATTAGAACTGGAATCCCAGCAGCTTCCATCTTATCCACTGAGTTCTGCATCCTTAGCCACTCGCAATCGGCATTGGCGTCTGTGTGGGGGACTCCGTCCCAGCGGCAAGCCTGGGCTTCTGTGTCATTACAAGCCGAGCAGCCATCCGGTTCATGAGCAGAGGTGAATTCATTACAATCAACAACTGGAGGTCCTTGGGAGGCACAGTCACAATCTGGAGATACTGCACCAAACCTCGTGTGCATGGTTAGGTCGCCAGCGATGACCATTACATCACACCCTGGGGTCCCCCCAACCACCCAATCAATCGCTGCATCTCCGTGGTCTATTGCCGTGTCCGGTCGGACACATTGGTTGTGGAACTGTGGGTCGCCAAAGACACAAATAGTCATGTCCGAAGCAAACGACACATTTGCCCAGACCAGAACAGCTAGGAATGCAGCTAGCCTTTTCATCAATAACCTCTACGACCACCAATAGCCTTAGACCTACCTCGGATAAGTGGCCACTCTACAGGCAAACCACTCCCCATCTGCATCCATTGAGCCTGCTGTCCTCTAACAATCCCCGGAGCTTGATTTCCAGTCAGTGCCCCACAACCTTTCTCCTCGATAAAACTCCCTCGGACTAGGGTGTAATCCCCACCCGCCTCATTGTTAAACTGCGGCCAAGCCTCACCTCGGGATAGAGAGGTTTCTGTAAACTCAGCAATGTTACTGAGGTCTGCGAAGGTAGCTCCACCAGTAGAACTACCTCCATTGAAGCAAAACTCCCCAGGGTCAGTGGCTGTAGCCATCATCCCAGTAAGCACATCTAGAAAGTAGTTGTTCCCAGCAGCATCCGTGTCGTTCACTGAGTTATGAAACAGCAAGTCGCCGATGTTGAAGGAGTCTTCTAGGGCGTGCCCAGCATTGGCGATTATCTCAAAGCTATTAATCCAATCATGAACAACCCCAGGACTCCAACCAAAAGTCAAGTTTTCGAAATTCTGAATCACTCCAGCGTCATTTGGCTCCCAGAGGCTGACAATACTCCCATCGCCAGTTGCAGCTGTCTGCTGCATATCCCAAAAGATGTTATTACTAAACTCAACAGGAAGGTCGTTTACATACCCAAGAATAATCAGCTTGGCTGCATCAGTTTCTATGTTGTCAAAAATACAATCAGTAACACTAGTCCCAACACCATCGGTGTCTTGAACCAATGCAGCAATGGTCCCACCACTACTCATCTCAATATTCTGGATATCACAATTGTCCAGCCTGTTTGGCAAGAGCGAGCGACTTGCTCCTACAAAGCCAGTGAGACTTGCACCTCTGAGCAACAGATTTGAAATTGTGGTTAGGTGGTTGTATGCAGCATCTCCTTGGTTGACAATCCCACCATCTACCATCCCCCAAGCTACAACCCGGTTTAGGTTCATAGGAACGGCACTGAGCGATCTAAATGCTGCACCAGTTAGAGGGTTGCCATCAGTCGCTTGGGTTAGTTCTATATCCTCCCCTCTCACCGAACTAAAACCATTCGTGTTTGCGAAGATTAGATTGTCCCCGGTGGAGACATCTCCTTCGTACTGGAACTTAATCCTCTCAACTTGTAGGGCACAATTTGCTGTACCAGCATGGACAAACGGCACCCCTCCATACCGGAAAGCAAAGTCGTTTACCTGGCAGCGACCAGTAGTGTCCTCGAAAGACAACATATCAGCCCCACCAGTCACCACATCCGTGCCCATAATCGTTCCACAGTCGATTGTGGGGTTGCCGGTATCTAGGAAATGGAGGGCTGGAAGGGGAGTTGCTGCGTCTCCACCCTCTCGGATATGCAAACAACCAATAGGATCGGTGACTGTAGTGAGTCTAGTTTCCCCACTCCCAGCGATAAACACCCCAGACAACTCTAAGTCGGTGGACTCAATCAGCACTTTCCCCGAGCCTACAGGTACGGTACATGCCCCTGGACATCCTGCGTCGTGGACGGAGATATGGAGTCCAGCGACCACTGTGAACTCATTGCCCTCGTTGATTCCATAATCGATTGTTGCATCTGTAGAAGCTGTAGCCCATGCCTCTTTAAAGGCATTCTCGGTAGCAAACTCAATCGAGTCGTGGGTTCCAGTGGTTTTGGCACAAGTCAAGTCGTTATAGGTCCGAGCGATCTTCTTTGGAGGATTGTGATGTTCTGAGTCCCCATCATCCCAATACCTAAACCACCTACCAGCGTAATCCCCATCTGCAGCAAACGTCGCAGCAGCCACATCTATACACCAATCCCCAGGTACAGCAGGATTCGCAAGTGCTGTACCTGCTGAGCCATTCATGAATTTTAGATTTCGATCGGCGAAAGGTTTGTCCAACGAGTCAGATGTCCTATCCCAAGAAGGCTGATCCACATCAATGCACATCCGGGAAACACCAGCTGCATAGCTGGCATTTACAATCGAGTAGCACCAAGGATGCTCGGGAGAACCTTCTTTGAAACATGCTTCGTAGTACCCCACCCCAGCGGCAACAGCCGTTCCAATCGATTCATCAAGAAAGTGATCCCCTTCAGAGTCTGCCTGGGTCACTGCAGGTTGGTAGCGAACATCTGTCCACACAGAGCACAAGAGGTTGGTTGTTGCTGCACAATCCACCGAAACATCACAAGGATCGGTCTCACCCCAGACAAAAGTTGTGTCGTTAGTGGAGGTGTGGGTTGCTGAGAGTGTTGGACTCCCGGCAGTAGACTGCCCCCACTCTACATACCCAGGAGCACTGTTCACTGTACACCCTGGGTGGATGTAGATTGCCACGTCATCCTCCACTGCCCCAGGAGGGTACCTCGCATCATTGCCATCCCAGAGGCGAATGCCAATTGCCCCCTCGCCAGTACTAGCCCCTGCTAGGGCAGCTACAGCGGAGAAGTTTATAGTTCCACCATCTTGGCACTCTAGGGCTGCACCTGCAGCAATAAACACAATATCGTCGATGAGGGTTACCACACTCCCATCAGGAATGATAATTATGTCATCCCCATCAGGAACCCTAGCCGCCTCTTCGCAATTCCCACCATTGCTGGTAATGAGACCAATTGGCCCCCAATCCAACGACTCACTGCTCCCAAGGGTACAAAGTTCCCCTGCCCCAAACACAACACTAGGAACGACTAGCAAAAGAAAGAGTACAGACAACAATGCTTTCCACATAACTAAAGTCCCTGAGCAATTGCATCGATTGTTAGGACAGTTGCCCCACTAGTGGGTGCGGCAGTAGTGTCAAACTTTAAGTAGTGAGGAACTCGAACACCTTCTACTCCTCGCTGACCAAGGGTCACTCCATCCAAGATTCCTGTGTCAGGAACCCCATCAAAATCACTGTCCCACTGGTACAGCAAGCAACTCGTCGTTGCCATTTTACTGCAGCTGTAGACTGTAACCTGAGCCAACACCTCAGCCCCATCCTCATCAGGCTCCAGCTCAAAACTAACCGTTTTCCCAGCAACCAGAACATAAAAGTCATCCGCAGTAGAGTCGATCAACACCCTCTTCGACCCACCTACAGAAATATTCACAGTAGTAGTGGTTGTTGTAATCTCAATGTCTTTTGCCCAACTAACACCAGCAAACAGCCCAAGTGTTAGAAAAATCCCCAAAATCTTAAAAAGCATTGTCTTTCCCCCAAAGGGAGGTAGGGCAAACCCTCTACCCTACCTCCCTCTAAGCGCTAAGCATTACTGCCCCACGCTCCCTTCCAATCATCCGGCGTCACATGAGCCCGATACATCACATCGAACAAGGCATCCTTCGTTTGGCTGTCCTTATTCGAACTGAAAGTTGGCTTCTTACGGTTAAACCAATTCAGGTGGTGTTTATCGCTGGTCATGAACCAGGCCGTGTCGCTGGTCAGGTAGGGGACAATATGCGTCCTCACCCCAATCCGATTGCTAGCGACTGTGTTGATCTGGTTCTCGTCGGTGCCCGGCTCACCCCTGGTGGTCTCAAGCAGCCTTGCTGCTTCAAACTCAAGGGCAGGCGGGATAATCAGATTCTTCACATTCACCTGGGTGAAGAACCCACTTTCGTTGGGCATAGTCCTAGCGAGGGTGAGCATATCTTCGATACCCGTCACACTCAACGCCACTGCAGGGTTCAAGTCGTTGCGGTACGGCCCACCCTGCTTCAGCAAGGTCTGACTCGCAAACAACGCCCCACCACCAATAATCGCATGGGTGGTAGCAACGAACCCAGTATTCAGAACACTCCACGCCAGATTTTCCTGATGATCCCGAAGCGAGGTGCCCAGTTCCTTGGGCATCTGGGAAATTACATTATAAAGATCATCATCCTGCATTTCCATCGTCACACGGAACCCCAGGGCATACACTGTATGCACTGTCCGCTTACGGTCAGAGCTGATGGGGTCGTCGTAGGCTACCGGCTGACCCTCACCCTTAGTCGTCATACTCCCAAATCCACTAATCTTCAACACATCTTCGAACGCCTTAGTAGATGTTTTTACATTGAAAACCGCGGGGTACATCAAGGGAATCTGACTGTACTCTTTCCACAACACCTCTCGAAGTCTAGGTTCGAGAAGTTCGGCATGATTACCACTAAAAGTCGCCATCTCTCAAACCCCTTTCTAGGCCATAATTCGACGGAAAACTACCCAAGTTCCATCGGTTCCGGTTGTAGGTGTGGACTTATCTGAGTCGAGGACATCAATGATTAGGAAGTTCTCATTATCACTGACTAGCTCAACTCCCCAAATACCACCGATCAAGGCAATACCACAGGTATCGCCAATGTTGGCCATATCAGGAGCTGCGTCGCCAAACGCTGCACCCGCATCACTGTAGTTGTCAGTGATAAACTCAGTAGAGATATCATCAAAAGGATGAATACCCCTAAGTGCGTTTGTCGGGTTAGTTGTACCAGCTGCATCAGTAGCCATACCCTCAGCAGGTTCGGCAGCAAGTCCATACAAACTTGTAGGAGTTGCTGCATCCCCAGCATCTGCGGCAATTGTTATCGTACCCGCTGCAGCGAGGAGTACACACTCACCCTCCTCAAACGTCTGCGCAGCGGTAAGCCGATGTCTCTCAATCTTAAAGTGACCACCAAGGGCAGACCTCCACGGCATAATATCATTCTTAGCCATTTCATATCTCCTTATTAACTCTTAGGTTCCTTACCGATAAACGTCCCATGCTGGCCTTGCATGTAATGCAATGGTCTGCCCTGTGTAGAGGATCCCACCTCCTCACCCAGCTCATCGCCTTTACCGAGGAACTCACTCTCCGTGCCCCCCAAAGCGGCCACACTACGAGCATTATGCTCGTCTTGGATTTCTTGGTACCTCTCGTTAGGAATGCGCATCAACACTACATCCCCAAAAGCCTTTAGACTATCCAAACTTCCTTGTATCTTATCAGGGAACATATCCCTCGGAACGCCCCACTCCTCCGGGTCATTTTCCTTCACCAACTGCCAACCCTGGTTTTGTTTTACCAAAATCGCCGAGGCTGAGAGCTTGGCAAAGACATAGTTAAACCCTGGCTTAGCATTCCTCACATTCAACGCTTCATAAGCCCCTTTGTGACTACCAAGAGTCGTCCCTTGTGGATCCATCGGCCTCAACTCACTCCGGTTCCCGCCTCCACTAAGAGCCATTAGCTTGTCTCCTTGGGCTGGGCAGCTTGCCAGCTCTCAAAACTACCATCTTGGGCTTTCATCTTAGAGTACTGCTCGTTGGTAGTTTCCAAGCCATGTCGGGTAAACGCTGCACAGACCTCTTTCTCGTCCTCACTAAGCCCTTCTTTTAGCTTAGGCGCTGATCTACCCTTACCTACTGACTTGTAATCCATCCCACCACCCTTACCACTACCCTCATTCTCTTTCGCTTTCTCATAAAACTTGGAGAAGTTTTTGCCAATTTGCTGAGCAACCGCTACATCCAAACCCACCCTACTTGCTTGGTGCTCTAGAGGAAGACCCTTCACAATCTCCAACACCTCATCTCGCATATCATCGTAGGTTCCCTCGCCATACTTCTCATCCGTCTCTTCCCGAACTACTTTCTCATTTTGCTGGTGCTGAGAGGTCAAGATTGTGTGGAAAAGCGGTCCAGCTTCCTGTTTAAACAACTCCCCAGCTTGTTCTCGAATCACACCCTTTGGATCCTTCAGCAGCTCTTCCATCTCAGCAGAGGTGAGTTCCTCTTCACTCTTCTCCTCCCCCCCTGTGGACATACCCTTCAAAACTCCTGCGAGTTCCTGGTCCCGGCTGGCTTGCTGTGTATTCCACCTAGCCTCCAGATCAGCCAACCCTTTCTCCATATCAAATCCAGGGGTCTCTTCAGAGGACTTCTCCCCTCCTTCACCCTCTTCTGTACCTGTCCCCAGTTCCAAGCTGTCATCAGCACCCATTACTCATTCTCTCCCATTTCTCTAAGCCTACGCTCTGCGCGGCTTTCTACCTGCTTACTTAGCAACCAGTTCCAAACACCAATCTCACCCCCTAAGGCAAACGCCCTAGGACTACCTTCCTTACAAGCCACTACCAATTCCCTGAGGGTTGATTCCTTGTTGTCTCGGATCATCTCCCTGAGCACCTCCAGCGCCGGGTTGCTGTTGACCAGGTCCCTGAGCTTCTGCTCTTTGGCCGACGATTCCTCCAATGAGCTGTTCGAGGTCGAGGAGGAATTTCTTTGTATCATCGATGTCTCCGGTTTCTAGAACCTTTTCGTAACTCTCCTGCAAAGCAACTACTGCTTTCAGGGTGGCTTCAACCAATGGCGGAGGTGCTTGAGGGTTTACTGCAACTTGTAGGTACTGGAGAACTAGAGAGTAAAAGTTATTTGTGATCTGAAACATCCCTAGAGCTTTTTGCTGATCCAGCTGCGGGTTCATTGTCTCACTAAGAGCAGCTAAGTTCAGCTCTAAACCCCCAGCAATCCTCTCGCTGCTGTTCATCCAAAGCTTAACCAGCTCTGCATCCTCAGCACCTACCGCCCGAACAATCTTCCCAACATCCTGTTCCAGCTGCTGATACAAAGTGATTAGATCCGCTCCTATTTTGGAAATTGCCCGACGGATACTCCGAACCCCTATGGTGTCTAACTTTTTCCCCTCTTGCAGCAACGACAAAGTGCTGGTTGCCGGGGCAGGGTGACCCCCCATCCGAGTCTCCCGACCCAAAGCTGGATCAGTAATACCCGTCAGCCTTTCAGCTAGTACGTTTACCTGCTGCATAATAGCCACATCAGGAGCAATATTCTTCCCCGGGCTGATGTCTTTTATATTAGCGTCGTCGGTGAGGATGAACTCATTGAGTTGTATTCTCGACCCAGCAATCCTCTCGTCACTGGTAACTGGGTTTATGGTGTTTGCTCGGGTAACTGTGTCTGCAGCTTGGTTCATGAAGGTTGTTGCTGCTTCTTGCATATGTTCTAGGAGCTTTGCAGTCCCGGAGGAACTGTTCGCTCCACTTCTCTTCTTAAAGTACGCATCGTAAAAAGGCTTGTCGTCGATGGCATAAGGCTTAGCAGTTAGGTCTAAAAGCTCTCCCGAGTTCCGGTGGAGCTGGGCAACCACAGTAACTAGGTCCTCCCCCTCTACCAACTCATCAGGGGGTTTGATGTCCACCACCCCATTCACCAACGACCAATCCACCCAAACCTCTCGGGTATCATAGAGTCCAAAGGCTGAGGGTCGCTGGGTAGTGTCCGACCCGCCCCTAAGATCCTTATCCTCCCTCGCCTGATTCCCGCCCGCCGAGCTATTCGGGAGGGTTTGTCCTTTGATCCTCTCAATCGCCTCTTGGTCCCACCCCTCGTTTCCCAATTTAATTAGGTCTGGCCAAGTCAGCCTTCTGGTTCGGGCGAAAATTGGTGCATCCCAAGCCCGGTAGTTGGTGTCCCAAAGGCAATCCTCTCGAGGGATGTGCTCTAGTAGAGGTCCACTTCTAAGTAAAACCTCCCGAGCTTTCTTCTCCCCAGGAAACAAGACCATTTTGGTCTTTTCCTGCCAACCAAGAGCCAACACTCCACACCCAACAGTAACAATCTCCAAGGTCCAATCTTCAGTGGCCTCATCGAAGTCAAAGTCATTGTTGGCTGCCCAGTTCAACCACTTCACCACACTCCTGTCTAGTTTCTGCTCCTTAAACTCATCGTTCAAACTCTTCCCAACCCAAACCTTGTCGCTCGCCCGAAGCAGCAACTGATACCTTGCCTGGGTTGCATCTGAGTGAATCCGAATCAATGGGACGATTATGTTACTTGCATGATCCCAAGGGAACGACTTAATCTCCTGTGCCAACTCAGCTTCATACTGACTCCACTGGACCTCGATGCTCTTAAACATCTCGTCATACTGGCTTTCCATGTCTTCAAGCATAGAGACCAGAGTTTGCCCTAGAGCAAGTCTGTCTTCAGTAGATAAAGTGAGTCGTTCCCCCGGGATCGGCACTAGCTTGCCTTACCAGCAGAACTAGAGATCGGAATGTCTACTGAGATTTGTGGGACAAAGGCAACAGAGTTGGTGGTAGGGGTTCCTTTCTGCATGACAATATATGCAGTGTCTTCGTGCTCAAAAGCCTCAGTCCCAGGGACTGCAGACCAATCTTCCTTTTGGTATCTAAGCTGATTCTGAGCCATCACATATGCCCATTCCAGACCAAACCGAATCTGCTTCGGGTGGAGGAGATTTTCGAGCTTCGGAAATTCCTTGGCGAGTTGCTTTCCATCTAGCGTCATTATTTCTTCCTCCAACTGGCCTTTTTGGGTTTAGCTTCTACCTTCGGCTCCGCCTTCGGCGACAAGACAATCAGCTTTTCCCCTAGCTTGGGCTCAAAACTACACTCCTTAACAAATCCCTCTTTTATCTTAGAAGCTACTTGGGTGGGAGTAGTTAGACAATAACCTACCTCTGGATCGTACTTCTTCCCTACCTTGCCCATCGCATACTCAATCTGCTCTTGTACATTACTCAAACCTTAACTCCTTTTCCCCGAGCTACTAATCCTAGTGTTCCTAACCACTATCTTAAAGTCATCCGCGCTGGTTGGCAATCGATTTAGAGGATACCCAGGACTCAAAGCCAACTCTTCCGCAAAATCATCCTCTGAGATCTCATGGTTCTCCAACCTACAAAGCAACTCCTCTAGCTCTTCCCCTACCTCATTCGTCACTTCCCAAGTAATACTCATTTCTAATACCCCATCTGGTTTCTATCTTGCCCAACCATTCTAGTCTTGGCAAATACTGCCTGTTGCTCCTCAGGACTAACCGGCCGACCTATTTTATAGTCATACGCCAAAGCATCCAAACAATCCACAACACTCCCATACGGGTACTCAGCAAGCTCTTTAACCAACTCTTTAGTCTTCCCATGGTTGTAGTAGTAAAGACC